>JAEEGL010959477.1_pt1 | contig 19045 bp, 17 predicted proteins | sample 9134231 | NCBI WGS metagenome assembly JAEEGL01 (sample SAMN16246548, study PRJNA631951) | gut metagenome | biome: gut microbiome; feature: rumen; material: fiber-attached | host: Bos | place: Iran: Karaj | collected 2018-10 | reverse complement strand
CTGTGGCGATTCCGTATCTTTATCTTTTCGTTCTGCTTTTTTTCCAAAGCCAAAGAGCCCGCCTCCCTTTTCCTTTTCCTTCTTTTCTTTCTTTTCCTGCTCTTTTCTGGCCTTCTCTTCTGCCTTTCTCTCTTTTTCTCTCTCCTTCTCAGCTTTTCTTTCTTCTGCCACAGTCTTATTTGTATCTTCCTTCTGATTCTTTTTAGCATCCATCGGATTGGAGTTAAGGAAGGATGGTGTCATAGACTTTCCAAAATCAGCAAAAATATGGTTGGAGGAGTTTTTTGGCTGAGCATCCTTAACCGGCGTGCTGCTTCCTGAAGGAGGAGCAACAAAGCTACCTGCAGACGCAGAAAAGCTTCCTGATGCAGAATTAATCGTTCCCTGCTGTGCATTGAAACTTCCACTGATTGCAGAGTTCTGAAGGGGAGTATTTCCAAAAGATGGAGTCATCACTGCGCTGGATACTACGTCTTCATAAGCTACAGCTTTTCTGCCACCAACCAGCCCCTCTATCTTTGAGCCCTCTTCGGTAAACATCTGATAGAGTTCTTCAAAATTTACATCATCCTCATTGAAATACCTAAAGACATTATTCTGAAATGGAGCAGTCCTTTCATCTGTTCTTGGGGTAGTGAGGACAACTTTGATAAAATCGATGATCTCAGCATCTGTGGACTTAAGGTCCCTACTGGGGGCAGCTGTAAAATAAATCTTTCCTGTCTTTTTATTCTGGAAAACATATTCAGGATTTGCAATCAGAGAGTGATAATCTGTCATCCAGTCTATTACCTTGGAAAAAGCTCCTATAACCTGGAGTCCAAGGTTTATATACTCCTCTTTTGATGCGAAGAAATCCTCAAGCCTGTAGGAGAGGGCCACATGTGAACTTGTAGTATAACGAAGCTTATACTGATCGTCCCTTCTTTCAATCGTGAAAGGAAGCATAAAGGGTGGTACGTCCTCAGAAAGAACCTTGACTGACACTTCATCTTCCTTTGTAAGATCTTTAAGCTCCACCTCCAGATACTCGCCTTCAATGTCTTTTACATAATTGAAATTATAATTCTTCATTTTTCACCCCCGCTTTCGCATTTTTAAGGTCCTTGTCAGTGAAGTACAGTTTTATGATAATTGAATCTTCTCCATTCCTCCCTACTGCTATGCCGTCGTGGAATGGGTTTAGATTTTCAACTCCAAGTTTTACTTTAACAGTATCAGTAGCATCAATAAAATCCCACTCATCATACTCTTTTACTGCCCCGAGGCCATCTGAGAAGGAATTTGCATCCTCATACTTATATGGTATTACAAGTCTTCCTGTGGTATCTATAAATCCCCACCTGCCATCATCATTTGCTACAGCTATAAGACCTCCTTCTTCCTCCGGGGCTTTGGCGTAAGCAAAGCTTTCATCTGTGATATGTTTACCATTTGTATCACAAAGATACCATCTTCCGTTTTCCTTTAGCATCACGATGCCGCCCACGCTAGGGTACATCCATGAATTGATGGCTATGTCCTCATAGCTTTTATCCGAGAGTTTTACAAAACCTCTGCCCAACAGATAATGCTCATTGCCATTTGTTGCAGCTATAACATAATCATCTGATATAAGTGACAGATTGTCATATTTTAAGTTTTCATCGATGATGTCAAAGTCTATGCTGTAATAGCTCATCTTTCCATTCTGAACTGCCAAAATGTATGACCCATCAGTGGCAATCACATCATCAACCCCAGTATCATCTATAGAGTATTTATTCCTGTAATCATCTACAAGCCCCCACTTCCCATCAACCTTCACAGGGCAGAGTCCCTTCGTTGAGTAGTTTCGCAGTTCCTCGTACTCTGTATCGTAGGTAAAATATCCTGCGGAATCCAGAAATAGCCACTTTTCATCAGTAGTATACGCAGCTGTCTTATAACTCCTGCTTGCAAAATTCCCCACATACGATGCACCTACCGGAAAGATCATGCAAGAATATCTGTATGTCTCGATAAAGTCTTCCAATGGCTTATAATCCGGATACTCTGCAAGTCCCTCAAAAGCTTTGTCCACACTTTCAGCTACTCTTCCCTGCATTTGCATGATCGTTGCACATTTCAAAAAATTATCAGCTGAGGCTTTATCTGCTGTTAACGCAAGGCTGTCAACATAATTCAAATAATCAGGATATCTTTGATCTTCATAATAAGCGAGTAAAAGATCTTCTTGTATATCCCTATTATTTTCAGTATTTATTTCAAGAGCCTGTTCATAAAGAGGATATGCCCTGACAAAAAGCCCCTTGTCCCTGAACTCATTAGCCTGTTTTACAAGATCAGCCTGAGTTTTCTCTGCCTCGTGATTATTCAGGGCTACAACAGCCCCAAACCATACCAGGATAATAACAAGAATGCTAACCACTGAAATTATGACTTTTTGATTCTTCATAGTAATCTCCATCAAATCATGTCAGTACTATAACTATTGCGCTTCCAATAAAAAGAAATGGTGCCATTGGCATAGAGTCTTTAATGGTCATTTTCTTTGTGATAAGCATGATGACAGCATATATGGCGCTAATAAAGATTCCGAATATAAGAGCTGTAATTATACGATCTCCCATAAGATAGAGCCCAAGTACAGCAGCCATCTTTACATCCCCTGCCCCAAGCTGTCCCCTAACTATCATGTAGCAGAGAAGAAAAACAGTTCCGGCAATAAGGCCACCGGATAAGCCACCTATAATGAAGCTAAAGCCATCTTCCATGCTGTACAAACAGTATCCACAGTTCATTACCAGCCAGGCCAATAATAGTCCCAAAAGAAACTTATTGGGGATCTTCCTGTTCATAGTATCGGAAAAAGAAAGCCCTGCCATAGCTGCAAGGATTATAAAATCCATGATAAAACCCACAGCAGTATGGTACCCTTTTCCAATATAATAATGAAGTGCTGCTGCTATAGCAGCAATCACAGGATATACAACTGCACATCTTGTTTTTACAAATATGCCTTTTACCCCATGTTTTATTCCTGCAAGGTCATTCAGGATAAAAACCGATAGTACAGACATCACAAATGCAATAAGTCCCCCAGCAAGAGCAAGTACTATTTCCATATTCTCTCCTTATCATAAATTTTTGTTTTCACTTTTGTGATCTTGGATAATCTGACCTGTACAATCCATCTCCGTCAAGCCATCCCATCGCTGTTCCGTACTGCACAACTTTTAGAGTAGGTTCCTTTATCAGTGGCATGAAGAGCTTCAGATTCACTTCATAAGTTGCTTTAAATATGATATAGCCGTTTCCACCACTGTACATCTCAGACCCACTAAAGGTCATTCCGTCATATCCCTTGGCAACTCCCATTTTTTTCAGATACTGATCCGCAGAAAGAGTTTCTTTTCCTGATGAATCATATTCTGCAAGATACTTCTCGACTGTCGAGTTGGCAAACATTTGCCCAATCTTGCTTTTTACATAATCAAGCCCTGCATTAGCGCCATATGTGGCCATGGCCTTCAGGATATCATTGGGATTTTTTAGAAGCTCCTGAATATTTGAAAAATCCTTGGAGTATTTGACATTGGAAGCATTCCCCGAGAAAATGCCCATAAGGTCAGTCAGAGAATCCCATCCGCTCTCGATATTCTCAGTATACTTTTTCCCGTCTTTAGCCAGCTTCTTCGATGCAGCTTTGCCATTTAAAATGGCATAGGGATAAGACATGGCTGCTACCTCGTGAGCAGCCTGGTTAAGCGCATACTGCACCTTCATATGAAGAGCAAAAATATTCATGAAGTTAATGATAGCAGCAACGGCAAGCGTGAAGCCTATAACTGATATAACGGCCTCCAGCGTCATCATGCCGTTTTCTGCCTTTTTAATATTCTTTAGCAAATCAGTACCCCCTGATAACGGTATAACTGTACTCTCTACCAAAAATATTATTTATACTAGTGGAGGTTGAAGGTGCTACCCACCTTTGCCAGCCCCTGTTCATAACTATCGCATCGGAATTCACTTTACAAGTTACCTGCACCGCTGTATAGGCCTTTTCCGGATTATAGAAAAGAGCGTCCTTTCCGGAAATATTCTTAAAAGGTTCCTCTCCCATCATTATGTAATTTGTGTTCACCGTTATAAGATTTGAAGTCCTGTCAACAACCTCGTCAGGTGTTACCATGATCAACATGAGTGCTTTACATATTTTGATGTATGACCAGTACTTACTGCCCTTCTGGTCCTTGTTAGGAGCGCCACTTGAAACCTTAAGGATTGACTTTAATGCATCAATTGAGCTAAGATCACCGACCTCTCTCTTAAGGAAAACTATTTTCCCACCATCGTCCAGAATACTCCAGTCTGCTGCTGTTTCCGCCGCCATTACAGCAATTCTAAGCCCACGGTCAATCACATTATAAAGTCCGATAATAGCACCTATAGTAGCTAATGCCTTAATGGGAGTGTCTATCCATTTTACCTGATAGGTAGCCCAATAGTTTAATACAATTCGAGCCATAATAATCCACGTCTTAACCGCCCTAAGGTTCATCTCTGCCTGCCTGTGGTGACAGAGAATATACTCTATCTCTGCTCCATACATCCAGTGGTTTGAACCATCCTGAACAAGACCTGTAAGGCTCACAGTCTGCTGGTTTTTCCCTGCTAGTTTACCTGTTGTTCTACAGGTAAACATTCCAAAGTCATAATAGGGCACATAGAGCCTGCTGAGCATCTGCAGTCCCCAGCCTTCCATACTTAAATTATAGGTATCAAATAAACTTCCGGCATTTTTAAAAACACCCTTAATCAGTGTCCAGAGATCCTCAAGCTCAGGAACTGTTACTTCATCTCCATAGCTGTCTCCAAGTTTCTTTGGAATATCTCTTGCTTTTTTATCAGGCTTATCTTTTTTAACGAGTTCCTCAAGCTTTTTGATCTGTTCATTCTGAGCATCAGTGGCTTCCTTTACCTTCTTTGCAGCCTCTTCCTCAGACATGTTGTTGTATGCATCGTGAAGCTTTTTAAGCTTATCATATATATTTTTATCTGCTTCATGATACACCTTAGAATTAGAAACTGTGTATTCTACAGTTTCCCACTCAATGTCCTTTATGGATTCAAAGGCATCCCGGCCCAACACAGAATCTATTTCGACGTTCATAAACTGGGTCTTATCCTCATTCATCCTTTTAAGGGCATCATTTACATAATCATTTATCTTATCAGGAACTTCCCTATCCTTTTTTAACCTCTCTATAAGTTTCTTGTAAGTGTCCTCAGAATTTGTACCGACTACTCCAATGCTCTCAAAGGACTTTTGCGCATCGATTCTCATACTTTCAATGACCTGCGTGTCAGTCCCCTTGTATTCATCTAGCTTTTTATAGAACTTTTCTCCTGCACGATCAAGCTCTTCCAGTTTTTTATTCACATTTTGAAGTTCGGTTTCCATGTCGTCCAGGATAGTACTTAATTCTTTCATTTTTTCATTATACTTTTCCTGAGATTCCTGAATACCACCGATAGCCTTGTTCAGCCTTGTTTCCACACCGGATGACTGCCTTAATCTTTTCTTTTCTTCTTTGCTCATTCCGGGAAAAGGCTCATCTCCTCCCGATAAGACATGGGAAAGCTTCCAATTTGACTCCTCCTCCTTTTCCACATACTCTTCCCAAGTTTTTTCATCTTCAGCAGCCTTCTGAAATGCTCCGGCTCCGTCCAGGAGAGCATTTTTCATTTCATCATCAAGCCCCTGCAATTCATGGAACTTCTCAAGCTTATCGTAAAACTTAAGGATTGCAATAACGGCATCTGCATATTTCTCATCAAACTCAGTTTTAGCTTCAAGAATTTTGGCCTTATCGGCAATGGATTGTCCGGCCTTTGTATCGTCCTTAGCCTGCATGAGTTCTTCGCCATCCATAAGGAGCATCTGTGCTATACGAAACCTCATGAAGTCACCAATCTGGGTTCTTATAACTTTCCTGTGACTTAGGGTAGAGTCTTCAACCATCTTTTCGTTTAAGGAAATATTCAGTTTGTTATATGGCGTAAAGCTGCTCTCTTTAGGAGTAAAGCTATCAATTACCACCTGTTTATAGTTTGCTACTTCATTATATCCTGACATGGAGTCAGAGATTGCATAGAGTCCGTAGAGCTGCTTAAGCAGATTGTTATACTCAGCAAGATAACCCTCAGCGTAATTATCTGCAGCCATAAGTGCATCCTGACTATAGCTCTTTACCCTTACAACATCCACAAGAAAGCTAGATAGAAGAAGCAGTGGCACCATAACGATTATAAGAAGAATAGTCACGGCTCCTTTATTACTTTTTCTAAATTTTCCAAACCTATTTAGAAAGATATTTATCATATAAATCCTTCACTTTCGATCCAAATTCTTTTATCTTTGATCCAAGTTTTGTTGTTGAGACCAGGTCAGCAATAAAATCAATATTTGCTACAAAAGTATCTCCATCTATAAGTCTTACCATTCCACTGGCCTTGACTTCTGTGTATGGCCCCAGTTGAAGTCCCATCATTTTCAAGTTAATCTGGGGCTGGATTTTTAAAGTAGCCACCATAAAGACATCCTTGTTGAAAATGTAGTTTTTTGTTTCAACACTGACATTAATCCTGTCTGACCCTTTGACAAATACGTGATCATAAGCTTTTTTCATATATTTTTTTGCAGCTTCGTTGTCAAACCTGATTGTTAAAAATCTGTATGGACTCTTTATCGTATCCTTGGAATAATACGAATAATTGTCGTGAATATTTAATGAGTCGCCAGTTTTCGTATCCACAAACGTGTCTGAGTATTTATTTTTATAAGCAATCAGTGCCATATCCACTGCCGACTGAAGATTTGCCTTCTGGGCCACATACACTGACATTATGGTAAAAGAAGCAATTATAAAAAGACAGATTGGGTATATGATTACTGCCTGTAATATCTGAAATGCTCCATCCTCATTTTTCAAAAACATTCTGATCATAGGCATTACCTTTAATTAAAATGAAGCTGTGAGTCCGGTCATGATAGGCATAAGAACCATTATTAGTAGTGCTACAAACGACATCATGGTGGGAATAAAGAGCTTGCCCTGAAGGGCCGTTCCCATTCTCTGTGCGCTATTTCTATACTCTTCCCAGCATTCGGCGTTGAGCTGCATAAACTGCCTTGCTATCTCAGAATTTCCTTTGTATAAATTTTGCATGATGAGAGTCGCCAGTTTTGATGTATATGAATAGCTGCATCTTGTAATAAACTCCGAATACGCTCCCATCGGCTTTTCATTGTTGGCAAGACGAAGAGTAACATAAGCCATCTCTTCATAAAGAGTTCCTTTTCCACCCTTACTTGTAAGTTCCCAGGCACTGTTGACTTCCATTCCGGCCTCTGTAAGGAGCGTTAATTTTGATATTACCTGAGGAAATTCTCTTTCTATCTCGGCTGATCTTTTATTTAAAGTTGACCTTATTGAATCCATCGGAAGATATCCAAACACCAAAATGAGCGTTAAAAGGATAAAAGAAATAAGAATTCCTCTGCTGCCAAGTTGCATACCTACTCCCAATATATTGACAGCGAAAAATGCAAAAGCGCCAAATACCATGCTTCCAACAAGCTTTGCCAAAGTAAGATATGCATAGTTAACAGCTTCTTCCCTGTTCATATACCTGTTGCATTTTCTGATGAGGACAAGTACTGTGGGATAGGATGCATTCCATTTCAGAATCTGCATTGCCCGATACCCCACTATTGAATTAATATGGGTTATATCAATTTTGCCATTTTCAGCTATTTCAAGCGACTTTCTGTCGCTTTTAAGCTGTGATTTTAAGTTCTTTAGTTTCAGCAGGACAATGTAATCTTTATCCTGATGGCTCTTTTTAATATATTCCTCATTGAGATATATCTTAATCTCTCCATTCTGCACTTTTCTGTCATAGTCTTCCACCAGGGCTTCTCTCAAGGTTTCTTCAATTTCCTCGCCTGCTGAGAGCATTAGATATACATATAGGATTCCTGTTATTGTGGCCAAAACCGCCAAGATAATTATCAGCATACTTCACCTCATACTTCTACATTTCCTGTCAGTACAGTAATCACGCCTGCTATGGCAATAAGTGCCATTGAAATTGTGGCTGCTACTCTGCCGCCTGTAGTGGTAAAAAGAGTATCCATGAGCCCTCTACCACCAAAAGAAATGATCGCAAGAATCGCAAAAGGCATGAGAAGCATTACATAAGCCTCAGACTTCGCCTCAGTGACAACAGTCTCTATCTCCTGTTCTATCTCGCACTTTTCTGCAATGACGTCTCTCGTATGGGTCAGAATTTCTTCAAATCTGTCGCTCTTTCCCTCGATAACTTCGTAAACCGAGGCAAAATCAGCCACATCATCAACTCCGCTTCTTTCAGCCATATCCTTGAACAAGTTAGATATCTTTACACCACCCTTCTCATATTTATTGATGATGTTGTCTATCTCCATGATTATGTCTGAAGTGTCGTTGTAAATAAGCGAAAGGTCGCTTCTTGCATATTTAATTGCCTGATAATCAACATTTCCTGCTCTGACAGCAACAGCCATGGACTCAAGAAAATCCTTAAACTGAGATCTAAATTTCTTTTGCCTTAGCTTGATACTTCGTCTCTCATAGAGTCTCTCAGCAGGAAGAGCAAGCAATATTCCAACCGGTATACTTAGCCAGATGATACGGTAAAACATAAATACCATGACCGAGAGAATAAGTGCTGAAATAAAATACACCAATACTTTAGTGATTTTTGTCAAATTGCTAACATAATAAATAGGCATAAATCTGCTCCTTAAAGATACTTATAAACACCTTTAGCTATGAACTTTTCGGGATGAACAAGCTCATTCTCCGTTCTTTCCAGTCTTCCAACAACCTTGTCGATCCTGGTCTTCTCCATATCCTCTCTGAATTCAAAAATTGGATTTAAGATTATCTCACCGTCCTTCATACCAACTACTTCTGTTATTTGAGCTGTCTTCCTTGAACCATCTCTCATTCTGGATAAGTGGATTATTATATCTACTGCCGATGCGATCTGGGACTTGATTGCTGCAAGAGGGAGCTGGGCAGCTCCTGTAAGAACCATCGTCTCAAGTCGCGAGAGCATATCGTAAGCAGAGTTGGCATGACCTGTCGAAAGAGACCCGTCATGACCTGTGTTCATGGCCTGTAGCATATCAAGAGCTTCACCGCCTCTGACCTCACCGACAACTATCCGCTCCGGTCTCATACGAAGAGAAGCCTTAATCAGGTCTCTCATGGAAATTTCACCTACACCAACTGAGTTGGCATTCCTTGTTTCAAGTCTTACCAGGTTTGGTATATGCCTGATCTGAAGTTCTGCACTATCCTCGATGGTAATAACACGTTCATCGGAAGGAATGTAGTTGGAAAGAGCATTTAAGAAGGTGGTTTTTCCTGATCCGGTTCCTCCACTGATGAAGATGTTGTATTTTGCGTATACCAGCTTTCTTAAAAACTCCGCGGCTTCCTCTGTAATTGACCCATAGCGTATCAGTTTATCAATAGTCATACCTTCTTCAGGGAATCGTCTTATAGTGACGATGGGTCCATCAAGAGCTATTGGATTAAGCACTACGTTTACACGGGATCCGTCCTCAAGTCTTGTGTCAACAATAGGATTTGACTCGTTGACGCTTCGTCCCATGGCCTGAACCAGTCTTGAAATAATATTCCTGAACTGTTCCTGATCTTCGAAGGATTCTTCTATCCTTACTACTTTCCCGTTACGCTCCACAAATATGTTGTTGTAACCGTTTATCATGACTTCGGTAATGGACTTATCCGCTATGATCTTTCCTAAAATACCCAGTCCCCTAATGGAATCAAAAACGGTATTTATAAGAATTTTCCTACTCTTAAAGTCAAGTCCTCCGTAATAGGAAGAGGCTTCAGGTTCTTCCTGTGCTTCTTCTTGCCTTGCCTTTGCCATGCGATCGATCCTATCCTTTAGCTCTTCACCTGAAAGTTTGGAGTAGTTTGGATCCTGCACTACCAGTTCTCTGATTTTTTGAACTTCATCATTAAAAAGATTACTCATAGCTTTTCTCTTCTCGTATTTTTTTTCATGAACTTAATACGTTCGCCAGATACGCAAAATCCTGAGATACCGAAAGATAAGATACAATCTGCGGTGTTGTCATCTGCGAAAGAAGAGGCACTGTTCCATACTCTGCTATCGGCAGCGCTATTTCACTTCCGCCTTGGAACTTATTAACCACTATCTTTATCTTTCTAAGGTAATTATTTGCAATAAATTGGTTCGACAAAAGGACATTGATCTTAAACAAAGAAACATCTGAATCATTTGTAACCATCAAGATTTCATCTGCGATATCAAATACCTTGATTGTCTTTACAGAAAGTGCATTGGCCATGTCGATGATAATAAGATCAAAATTACCGCTCTCTGAGAGAATCGTAATCAGCTTTTCCGTATCTGTTTCATTCATAGCCCTAATATCACTAATATTCTCCCAAATGTTGAAATTATAAAGGTTATCTTCCTGTCTCTGAAGGAGCGATGCAACCCTGGCATTTAAATTCATCTTTTCATCTAAATCTGCTGCCAGATCAGAAATCCCTTTTGCCTCGGCTACATTGGGGATAACAAGAGTCTGAGTCGGTACATCTTCAAGATTTAAATAAAGAGTTCTCATTCCCATCCGGGCAGCTCTGTAAGAAGCCGCCAAAGCAATTGTGGAAACTCCGCATCCCCCGGCAGGCGAATATACGGCCCTTATATAGGATCTCTTGCTGTCCAAGGCTCTTTTTTTCTTATTTGCATAATCCGAAAGAGCAAACCTATAGATGTGGTCAACCCGTTTATATTTATCGATGCATTCCACATCTTCATAAGTCTTGGCATCATCTATATTTTCACTTAGTACTATTATAGAGATACACCTGTTCTTTAATTCTTCATCAAAAAGCTCTTCATCCACTAAAATGATCTGGAAAAAGATATTTGAATCAAAGAGCGTTTTGGGTGATGAAAACCCGGATACTGTAAGCTCCTTATCCTTCCGAAGGGATGCTGTGACCATGTTTAAATAATTTTCGTCCCCTGTTACAATTGCAATGCTCAGTTTACTTTCAGTTATCATACACAAAACTCCAATACTGTATAGATGGTTTTATTTTCCAAAAATGCACCGTAGTACTTGCTTTTTTCGCTGTTCCTAATTTCGACAATGCTGTCAATATCAAGAGAAGTAAGATAATCGGAGTCATCTTCTCTTTTTGCCGTACCCCTCGGGAAATACTCCTCCAGATACAGCTGCCTCAAAAGAATATGATCAAAGGCTCTATAGATAAGTGCCTTGTCGGTTCGCATCTCCAGCCTTCTGATTTCATACCTTCCATCTAAAAGACTATCTCCCGAAAGAGGGCGTCTGCCATCTTCAGGGACCACTTCTTGTCTTAACCTGTCTATCACACTGACCGGATTATCATAAGCATATGGATCGCCACCAAGAGCTCTTATGAAATCCTCTGCTCTCTCATAGCGCTCTTCCCGGTTCAATGAAATGGCAATATCTATGGCTTTAGCTACGTTCTCGGGAACTTTCCCATTTATCTCACTTACCAGTGGAAGGGTGTTTTCAGATCGTTCCGGGGCCGGTGGTATCTTACAACCGGATAAAAGTTCATAAAAAATGGCACCTGTTGCGTAGATATCTACAGATGGAGAAACCGCATAGATATCATACTGTTCAGGTGCCGCATATACTGGCGTTACGGTATTTAAAATTCCTCTGCTGTCTCCAATGCAATTGGCTGATCCAAAATCAAAGAGTTTTATCGTCCCGTTTTTATTAACTTCGATATTACCGGGCTTGATATCTCCATGTATTATTCCTGCCTTATGTACTTTTGAAAGGGCATTCAATAATAGAATTACTATTTTTTTAGCAGCCTCAAAAGAAAACAGCATATTTCTCGCCTTTGCCGCAAGTATATTGTCTTTTAGTGTTGCACCTTCCAGGTATTCCATCACGTAGTAAAAATTTCCGCCATCTTCAAAGTAGTCATATACATGGACAATATCGGGAGCATCAGAAAATCTTGTAAGGATTCTGGCTTCTTCTTTGAAGTATTTTTTATCACTAAGACGGGTCAGCTCTTTAATGGCCACTGTATTTCCAAGCACCACATCGGATGCTTTATATACAAATCCCTGGCTGCCCCGTCCTATAATTTTATTCAGTTTATATTGTCCATTTAATATGGCTGTCTCATCAGATATGTAGTTGTTGTCATATCTGTCGTTTGCCACTTATTGCTCCTTACTTCAGATCATCGGCTTTAATCTCTGTGCTGGTATCAATCTGTCCTACCAGTCTCTTATAAACCTCTGCTATCTTGCCCCAGAAAGCTACTGCAAGGATCATTGCGATTGCTACGAGAACAACTGTAGCGATGACTGCTGATACGCCATATTCTCCGTCCTTAAGATCCTTAAAAAACTCCTGTGCGCGTGTTTTTGCGATGAATAACTTAGCATCCAATGTGTTAATAAGTTCTGTCATAATTAGTACCTCCTGAATTTTCAATGTTATCATTTGTTAAAGTATTTAATCCTTTGTTTAGAATCACACAGCTTTTACTTATTTCAGATCATCAGCCTTAATTTGTGTGCTGGTATCAATCTGTCCTACCAGTCTCTTATAAACCTCTGCTATCTTGCCCCAGAAAGCTACTGCAAGGATCATTGCGATTGCTACAAGAACAACTGTAGCGATGACTGCTGATACACCATACTCTCCGTCCTTAAGGTCCTTGAAGAACTCCTGTGTGCGTGTTTTTATTACAAATAATTTTGCATCGAGTGCGTTTAACATTTCTGACATAGTATTTTTCCTCCTATACTATACTTTTGATTTTTGTTTTTTGTTTTTGCTTCTTTTTGTAAACTTATCTGTTACTTACTATTGTTTTCTTTCTACTTGTTTACTTCTTGTATTTCGGTTCGCTTTTGTTTTTTGTTGAGCTTATCTTATCACCACTTCAATCACAAAACTGTCACACTTCTACAAAAATAATTTGAATTATGATTTTGGTGTGTCCCACAAAAAGAAAAAATCCATCGAAGTATGACATATTCTCTATATCTCTATACTTTCGATGGATTTATTATATATTACTCTTTCTGTGAATTGCACTATTTTACGTTTAGATGTTATCCTTTTTTAAGAATTTTCATACGCTATTTATTTTTTGCAGACACTCTTTGCCTAGAACTCCATCTCTTTTTTCCTAAAGTAGAGCATTGTGACAAACAAAGGAAGCCCAATATAGGCAATAATTGTAATCAAAATAACGATAACACCTTCCAATATATCTCCCATGATAAAGTCTGAGAAAGCTCTGCCCAAAAGGCCGCTGACATAGTAACTGTCAAGATGATACCTTTGAACCACGGCGAGCATAGATGCAAAGTAAAGTGCCACCGGAATGATAAACTCAAAAGATAAGAAAGCAAACACTCCCATAGCCACATTTTCCGAGAGAAAGAAAAACATTGCTGAAATGGTCAGGTAGGCTATAAGCTCCAGAAATTCCATTAAAAATGACAGCATCATAAATGAAACTTCCGTTGAAGAGAGTTTTATGTTAAAACCAAGTGCTATCACTACAGCAAAGATTGCCGTAATCGTAAGGAACATGATTCCCAGAATGATCTCATCAAAGAACTTTGCCAGGACAAACTTGTCCCTGTTAAGCCCCCTTCCGATAATACCTATCATAGCCATGGATTTAAACTCATCGCCGAATATCCCTAAGATAAGCACAAACCCTATGACCAATGTGGCTAACGTCTGTCCTGAAACTTCTGTGAGGTAAAAGAACTCTCTGTCGACAGCATCGTTTATACTGTATGCAAAGGAGCCTGCAATTACTGCGAAAGCAACAGCAAGAAATATCCAGGGCCATATTCTAAAGACTATTCGTCTTATATCCGCTATGATAACCCGCCTCATAGATTCAGCTCCTTTCTGTCGAATAATTTCACGTTGATGTAGATCACTATTGCCAGATAAATAAGTGCCACGATCAAAGTTCCGCCAAAGCCTCCTGCCTGAAAACTTGCAAATGAAGCGTCGAGAAGGCCCATATAGCTGATGTCATAAACGGGAAACTTAAGCCGTTCTTGAAATCCCTTTAAGATCGGCGATGATGCCATTCCTGCCAGGATCAGCATAAGCATTCCTCCTGCTGCGCTCATGCTGACAAAAAGCACAAGGGATGAAAGTGCAAATATACCAACGCCACGTATAACGCAGTAAAGGCAATATATAAACAAAAATAAGCTTTGCTTTTCTGTGATCACAAGATCATCCAAATAAAGTTTAAAAAGAGCTGTTTCATATAATACAATGTATGACCCAAGGAGAAGTATTGTGCATACCCACAGTTTTGCCTTGACCAGTTTGTGGCGATGGAGCCCCATTCCGATTGTTGTGATCATAGTCCCGCTTCTGAGCTCATCTCCATATACTGACAAAAAAATCGGGATGCACATAATTGTAAGGCCAATGATATTGAACAGAGTCTTAAAAGACTCTATCTGTTCTGAAGCCGATCTTTTAGGTCCCGGAAGAATAATTACCAGAATCATTAAAATAAGCGAAGCATACAGGCCTTTCTTTGAAAGTATTCTTTTTAGATCTGCCTTAATAAGATTTCTCATTCAGCTGATCCTCCCACAAGACGGAAATAGAAATCTTCAAGAGAAGACTTCTCATTAACTTCACGAATTATCTTAATGCCTGCATTTTCCAGCACCTCTTTTGCCCTGACAAGGTCATCGACCGCAATCTCAACTGCCGGCTGATTCTCCTGAAGGTCCATCTGAGTTATCTCTTTTACCACTATTCCCTCATTCACGATTCCGAAGCGATCTGCCGTGTGTTCAAGCTCGCCCAAAATGTGGGAAGAAACAATTACTGTCATGTTGTTTTCATCGCGGAGCTTCTTTATCAGATTACGTATGTCGGCAATTCCCTGTGGATCCAGGCCGTTCGTGGGCTCGTCCAGGATAAGGATATCCGGATTTCCCAGTATGGCATTTGCTATTCCCAGCCTTTGCTGCATTCCAAGCGAGAAGGACTTAACCGGCTTTTTTACCCCTTTTAGTCCCACTATCTCAAGAACCCTTTTTATCTCAGCTTTTCTCTCTCTTCTCGGGATACCCTTAACAGTAGCAAAATAAAGCAGGTTTTTTTCTGCATTTAAATAGTTGTAAAACCTGGTTCCTACAAGGAATCCGATCTTTGATCTGTTCTTAAAAAGCTCCTTTTTGTCGGTGGAGCCTTCTATTGATACATTTCCGGAATTTACCTCAGACAGCCCCAGGATCATTTTGAAAATTGTGGTCTTGCCGGCACCGTTTCTACCGATCAGGCCATATATATCGCCCTTTTGGACGTTCATGTTTACGCCCTTTAGTACTTCGTGTTTTCCGTATGCTTTCCTGACATCTTCAAGTTTAATAACAGATTCGCTCATTGCTGCTATCCCTCCCTTACCAGACGTTCACTCTATTTTCAGGATCCAGGTACATTCCGTCTCCCTCTTTTATTCCATAAGTCGTGACAAACTCATCGAACTGCTGGAGTCCTATATTGACTCTATAGAAACCAAGCGGGTGTACATCATTTAAACAATATTTCTCAACATCATACGGAATATTTACTCTGTAGTTCCTTGCATATGACCTGAAGAAAAGATCGTAATCAAAATCAGGCTTTTGCTTTGCAAGAGTTAGCATAGCTTTTATGCCGCCCATATCAGCTGTAGCTTCGGCACTCACAAGCTTTCCATCATAGAGCCCCGCTCCGGCAAAAGGAGTAAATGTATCATAGTAGGATGCCACTTTGTCACATCTGTCAGCAAATGCAGTCTTATCTTCTTCAGGAAGCCAGCTCTTTTCCATTCCTTCCTTGTCGTATAAAGAACCGTTCTCGTCAAATCCATGAGTGATCTCATGACCGACTATGGCAAAAAGTCCACCAAGTTTTTCCTCATAAGTCAGTTCAGGTGAATATGCCGGATATTCACATATTCCAGCCAAAATGTATATTCCATTGGTGTTTGGATTGTAATAGGCATTGGTAACGGTTGTGGAGATATCCGGGCCAAGAGGCTCCCAGTAATCAGCGCTGTATTGCATCTGCGAAATATATGACTTGTGTGCTATCTCAAATCTGTTTACTTCAAAATACGCATCAAGGAAATTTCCGCCATCCTCTTTTGCCGTAAATTGCATGTTGTTATAGTCAAGAACTTCAAAGGATGGCCATGCAACGTTGATGCTGATGGCATCGAGCTTTTCAAGACAGGCTTTTTTACCCTCATCCGACAGCCATTCTTCCTCGCTAAAGATTACCTTGTAAGCATCTATTACATCCCGGGTCATACTAACCAGTTCTCCTGTAACAGAGTCATCAAAGTAATTCTTTAAGTATACATAGTCCATTGCTCCGCTTATTCCGGTCTGTCCGATATAAAGGCCAAAGATCAGTTCATCCTCCATCTGCTGCGGGCTCTTTCCAAAATCAATTTCTTTCTGGCTTCTGGAAGCTCCAAGCTCTGCATATGTGTCATAAGCTTCCCTGTCCAAAAACTTTGCAGAATGAAAAGCATATCTTAAAAGAAGATAGTCCTTTATTTTTTCGAGATTTCTTTTGCTCCATAGGGATGAAAGTTTTTTGGCATAGCCTGATGGAATAAGTACTGCTCTTGCACTACTAAAGCCCCAGGAATCTATGATTTCCTCCAAAGGAAAGTCTCCTGCTTTTTGCATTGCTTCATCCTTTGTGGTAAGTGCAGAGTCTACCTTTGATATGCCGCCACTGTCATCGGCTCTGGCAACTTTCTTTTCCCAGGAGAGGCTGTTTTGAAGGATTTTTTTTGCGTCTTTTTCCGTGTATCCTGCTCGTCCCAGAAGATATATCGCTCTGTCCTCAAGGGCTTCATAAGCTGCAAATCCGGCTGTATCTCCAAGTGAATCATACAGGGAATTTCCACCATAATCGCTTAAGGACAGCTCCGGTGCTCCGATTATTGTGATAAAGCAGTCCGGGAACTTTTCAGAGTGGTAGGTACTTAAAATATCTACGGATATCGGGCCGAAAGCCAGAGGGTTACGCTCAAGATCCTTGGTAAAAGCCATAAGGTCTTCATAGCTTTTTATGGATTCAATGTCATTAAGATAGGGCTTTAGCGGTTCGATGCCCAGCTTATTTTTGTAGTCCCAGTCGGATGCAAGATTGTAATAGTCCCTAAGAACCTTAGCCTCAACGCCTTCGATATCTGAGTTGATAACAGCCTGCTTTTTCTTCTCAAGAACTCTGTCTGCAGTTCCCTGGAATACCTGATGGAAGGTATCTCCCATACTGAGCTTCCACTCTTTATTCACTGCAGCAGCATAGTCGTCCTCCAGCCTTATGTTATCGTTTTCATCAATGGCTCCGATGATATCAGAGTCGGTCCAGCCTATAGTGCTGCCCAGCCTGGAGCCTTTCGCGTTTGCTTTCGGATCATTGAGATTACTTAAATCCGATGCACCACAGGCAGATGAAATTATAGTGATGGAAATTGACAGAACCAGTGCAACTATCTTTTTTGTCATTAAGAAACCCCCGCTTCATAATTACTGTTCATACTATAGATTATCTGTTGTGCTGACGGAATTTTCTAATAAACATTTTATAAATTTACGATATATAATTTCAGCAGGCGTATAAATAAGCACACTCCGTTGTACTTTTCCATTTCTTCGGCTACATAATTTCTAATATCCATATAACGCCTTCTTAACAACAAAGGAGCAGCATATTTCACCGCTCCCTCACTTATTACTCATCCTAGGCAATAGCCTTTGTTACTGTCATCATGACTTCTCCACCCTGAATGTAGATTTTAATGTCATCAGCCAGTTCTTTAAGGATTGACTGCTCGTATTTATCCCACTCAGGATCTTCTATATATCGCCCAACAATATCAGCTGCCACATCATCCGGAAGATTATAGATCTCTTTATCGGATTCTGAGAGCATTGCCTGCTCTACGATATCTCTTAGCATTCCAAGGAAAGAGGTTGCTGCTTCGTTCTTTCTTGAAGATGAGGAAGCAATCAGCATAGCTCTTTTTTCTGCGTCCATAACAGTTTCTGTGGACATATTGAGATCATATTTGTCTCCGTCATTATCCAGCCAGAATGTAGCTTTCATTTCGCCGGTAATGCTGCGCGCCATGCTTAAAAGTTCCTCTGTACAAAGCTGAAGCTGCAGAGACTGCTTGTCATCAAGCCCCTGAATATCTGCCACCTTTTTTGTTTCCTCAACTGCATCTTTAAAACCATTTCCTCTATTATCAATTGTAATAACCTTGAATTTCATTTTAAGTCTCCTTTACTTATGGGAATCATGCCACTTCAAGAATATCAACGAAGCCTGTAACTTCGAACACTTCCATAACCATGTCGTTTGCATTTGTAACCTTCACTGTTCCTTTGCCATAAAGCGCTTTCTTTGCGAAAAGAAGTGTGCGAAGTCCTGCTGATGAAATGTATTCAAGATCAGTCATATCAATTACCAGGTTTTTAACTCCGTCTAGGTTTTCCTTAAGCTCCTGCTCCAGTTCAGGTGCTGTCATGGTATCAAGTCTGCCCTCAAGTCTGATGTTTAATTCGTCTCCGTTTACTTTCTTTGTGATGATCATTTTTGTTTCCTCCTTACAATCTGGTGGTGTTTTTGTTGCTGTCATAATTGGTCTGTTTTTCACACATCTTTTTCTGAAATCTGAAGTTTGAACTGATTTACTTGGATTGCAGAAACATCATCGGTGTTTATATTCTGTATTTTACAGATGGTATTGTCACAATACTGTCACAAGTAATTATGGGGAAAGAATCTATAAATATATTTTTGAAAGGAAGAATGGAGGTAAACTGGAGATAATTAGAATATATG
>JAEEGL016706658.1_pt1 | contig 19046 bp, 23 predicted proteins | sample 9134231 | NCBI WGS metagenome assembly JAEEGL01 (sample SAMN16246548, study PRJNA631951) | gut metagenome | biome: gut microbiome; feature: rumen; material: fiber-attached | host: Bos | place: Iran: Karaj | collected 2018-10 | reverse complement strand
GCTTTCTGACCTTGCAGTAATCTTCCCGGATGATAACAGAATTAATGCAGACCTTCTTGAGGCTACATCGCATACTACGGAAGTAATGGAATATACAGGTACTGTTGAAGTCCTCTGTGTTAGACAGCTTATAGCCGATGTATCCAGAGGTGCGTCCAACACGGGTCTTTATCTTACAACAGATGAATTCTCGAGAATGCTCGAGGAACTTTATGCAAACGATTATGTTCTTGTAGATGCCGAGACTATGGCTGACATGAGCGAGGAAACTTTCATGACAGAGGTTAACCTTACGGTTCCTGTCGGAAAGAAGCCTCTTATCCTTGTGCTTGATACGTTTGACTATAATGTCGCGACTACATATAACTACGGACTTTGTACACAGCTCTCTCTTGATGAACAGGATCATGTCGTAGGTCAGTATGTGGCTCCTGACGGAACCGTTGTATCCGGAAGAGAACTTGAGGCTATCGGAATCCTCGATGCATTTGTCGAAGCTCATCCGGATTTCTCGTTCGACGGAGCTAAGGGTGTAATCTCCATATGTGGTTATGAATCAGTATTCGGTTACGTCATAAGCCGGGATGAGGCTGATGACAGAAGTGCAGCTTTGGAAAGTATCGGAAGACCTAACGTCGAGTTTACCGACACCGAGATAGAGAATAACAGACAGATTGTATCCGAGATCGCAAGTGTCCTTCTTGATACGGGTTGGAAGTTCGCTTCTTCAACATATGGCAACATCAACGCTTTCGAAGCAGATATGGATACTATCGTAGCTGACACAACTAAGTGGATGGAACAGATTGAGCCCTTGTTCGGAGATGTTCATATCATCGTTTATCCGGGCGGTAATTACATCTATGGTACTGACCCGAGAGCTAATTATCTTAAGTCTAACGGATTCAGAATATTCTTCGGTATGGGCTACAATCCGTACCATATCTACGGTGACAATTACCTTTACTACGACAGGACCGTAATCAGCGAGTACACCCTTGAAAACTCTGACTTCTCAAGGCTTTTCGATGCGACGCACATTCTTGATTCTTATGTAAATGCTGTGATGGAACCCGACGAAGGTTCAAGCCAGGATCCTGTTTAACAATAGTGTTTCATTTTTAATTTATACTGTTAATCGGTGGTACTATTCGCAAAAAAACTATATAATTATTAAAATTATGTGGAGGAATACCCATGGCTAAGACTGACAGATTATCAGAATATGTTAAGGATGAGCCTATCCTTTGGCATGACCGCAGAAGATATCTCGGACTGCCCATATCATTCACAAGATATAGTTTTGACAGCAATAAGTTCTACGTTAAGAGAGGACTTCTCAATACTACTTCAGACGAGATCTTACTTTACAGAATTCTCGATATCAGACTTACAAGATCTTTGTGGCAGAAGATCTTCGGAGTCGGTACTATCGTTCTCAAGACAGCAGATCAGACAATGCCTTTGCTCGATGTAAAGAGCATTAAGGATTCTGAGCGTGTTAAGACTGCATTAAGCAATATCGTAGAGAATGAGAGAAACGAGAAGAGAGTTCTCGGCAAGGAAATGTTCGGCGCAGCAGGTCATCACGATGTTGACCTAGATGGTGACGGAGTACCGGATCATATCGATATTGATCACGATATTATCTAATAAACATACTGGCAAGGCGGGATAGTGGAAACTAGATTAGACAGATACGAAGGTGCTAAGCAAGCGAAGATCGATCAGCTTAGAGAACTTATTGAGAATTCTAAGCGTATCGTTTTCCTTGGCGGTGCAGGTGTATCGACAGAAAGTGGCATCCCTGATTTCCGAAGCGGGGATGGAATCTATAATCAGGAGAGCGGCCTTAATTACAGACCGGTCGATATTATTTCGCATTCATTCTTTGTTGAGCATCCCGAGGAGTTTTACGATTTTTACAGAAGGAAACTTCTTTATCCTGATGCTAAGCCTAACAAAGCACACAAGGCTCTTGTAAGACTTGAACGTCAGGGCAAGCTCCTCGCCATCATCACACAGAATATCGATAAGTTACATCAGGACGCAGGATCCAAGTGTACTATCGAGCTTCACGGTTCTGTGTTCAGAAATTACTGTATGGATTGCGGTAAGAAGTTCAGACTTGATTACATCCTTTCTCATGAGGGCGTTCCTCACTGTGACAGATGCGGCGGTATCGTTCGCCCCGGCATCACGTTGTATGAGGAGAACCTTGATCATGAGCCCGTTGACAGTGCCATTAAGGCATTGAAGAAGTGTGATCTTCTCATTATCGGCGGTACATCACTGACTGTTTATCCCGCCGCTACATTCTCGCAGTTCATAAAGCATGACAGAATGGTCATCATTAACAAGTCGTCAACTTATCTCGACCTTTCTGCGATGCTTACTATCCATGATTCAATCGGCGATGTTCTTGATCAGGCTATCCCTAAGAGGAAGAAGAGATCAGATGCCGGTAAGAAGCGTAAGAAAACTACTGCGAAGAAGACATCAACTTCCAGCACGAATAAGGGAAAGAAATGACAACGTACTTCGAAGACCAGCTTCCTGGACTTAAGGAAGCTAAAGAATCATTATCTAAGATTAACCAGAGATTTGCCTTAGCTAGGCTTTTTTCATTTTTAGCGGCTGTCGGCTTCATTATTGCCGGGTTTGTAAGGGGGAAGAGTATCCTTTTATTTATTGCCGGCGGAATACTTGTAGTGGTATTCGCAATTCTTTGTGTAATTCACGACAGATCAAAGTATATGGAAGCTCTTCTCGGGGAGAAGATTAATGCTGCTGAAAGATATATAGCAAGAGGCGTTGGAGCTTTCGATGAGCTCGGTTATGACGGTAAGGAATTTGTTAATCACACACATCCTTTTACATCCGATCTTGATGTATTTGGTCCTCATTCACTTTTCCAGCTTTATAACATCTCGCACTCTGTCTTCGGCTGCAAGGCTTTTGCTGACAAACTTAGATTTAAGCACTTCGAAAAGCTCAATAAGAAGACCGTCTCAGATCTTCAAAGGGATGTAAAGATCTTAGAAGATGACGTCGAGTTTTTGCTTGATTACGAATCAATTGGTGCACATCATAAGATTGATAAGATGCCTGATGCACTTCTAACTTTATGTTCAAGAGACAATGTTTTGTCTACGCCTTTGAAGCTTCTTTATAAGCTTCTTCCGTTGCTCTGGCTTGTGCCCGTTGTATTGTTTTTCCTTAATATGGGGAAGTACTTAAGAATATCTTGTCTTGCTATAGTTTTAATTAACTTTGTTGTTTGGTTTCTTATATCGAAGCTTGATATATCAGACATCTTCAAGGCAGGAATGATATCCAAGCAGGCTAATGCCATTAAGGTTCGTGTTGAGTCGCTTCTTTCCGATGAGAACAGAAGAGAGGCTTTTGTTCCTTCGTATCTTAGTGAGACTTTTGAGGATGATATCGATTCACTCATGAAGGCATGCAGTATGTGTTCCGTAAGAGAACAGCCTATTTCAGCTTTGATTCTTAATGCTGTAATGCCTTACGATCTCTGGTGTGCCGACAGGCTTCTTGGATGGAGCAATAAGCACGGTAAGAACTTCATGACTGATGTCGAGAATTTGGGCCAGATTGAGAGCCTTATGTGCGCAGCTGTTCCCGGAATTATAGCCAAGATAGCTTCTACTCCTGTAATAAGGGAAGATAAGAAGGCTTTCTTTGACGGTGCCGACATGACACATCCTTTGTTGAATCCTGCCAAGGCTGTTTCCAACAATGTAGATATCGATTCTAAGGCAGCACTTATTACAGGTTCTAACATGAGCGGTAAGACTACTCTTATCAGAACCGTCGGAGTGATGATGATCCTCACTTACATGGGCGCAAGAGTACCTGCGTCCAAGGTAGAGTGCTCGATAATGCGAATTATGACATCCATGAGAATCGCTGACAGTCTTGAAGAGAATATGAGTACATTTAAGGCTGAGCTTATCAGGATTGGTTCCATAGTTGAAGCCTCCAAGGATGAGACGCCTCTCATGTTCCTTATCGATGAGGTGTTCAGAGGTACAAATTCCCAAGACAGAACCGATGGAGCTGAGATTTTGCTTAAGAATCTTACAAAGCCCCATATCGCTGGTTTTATGACCACTCACGACTATGCTCTTTGTGACCGCGCAGCTGAGAGAAAGGATGATAATATCGTCTTTTTCCACTTCAGTGAGAGGTATGAGGAAGAAGAGGTTATCTTCGACTATAAGCTTCGTTCTGGCCTCTCTCACGAGTCTAATGCCATGTTCCTGATGAGACTTGTGGGAATAAAGTGAAAATGTTATGAAACTGTGACACAAAGTTGCCACATTTTCTCCTTGAAATTATTGCCTTTATTTATAAATAAGCTAAAATATATGTATGGCTTTGGAGGTTCTAAAAAATTATACGTCACTTATTGTTGACTATTCATTTATCAGGAAGTTCGGCAGATCCCGAATCCTGGCTGAATTGCTTGACATTATTACCTCTGAGCATAAAGACGTATATGTAAGTAAATCATTTAAGCTTTATCATTATTGTGTAATCCATCAGGCTGACGACAGAATGGTAAGTGTCACGGATGCTATGCGTGATTTCTGTACCATGCTTCTGCCGGATAAGCTTCTTCATTCGGTACAGGTTACTGAGACCACTGAATTCCTTGCAAAGATGTCACTTATTCAGGATGCTTGTCTTGTCATGTCATCCAACGGCATACTTATGAGCAGGATCAGAGAGAAGAAGCCTGTTTTCCTGGGAGATATCTGTGTTGTGGATAATGATGGTAATCCAATCATCTATCACGGTATCGATGATCTTCTGGCTAATATTGAAGTCGAGCCGATAAGCCCTCTTGCTACGGTTGATAAGTATCTGGATATGCCTGCTTATTGTAATGTAGGCGATGTCGTTATGACCGGTGATGGCGGAAAGATAGTTCTTGAGAAGCGTGTAAGTGCGGGTGCTGAGGGAATGGTATTTACTACTGATAATCCCAAGGTCGTAGCTAAGATTTATCACAGAGGAATCATTACACCGCTTCGTTGGAAGAAGCTTCAGACTCAGGTTAAGATGGGTATCAATTCACTTGGTATCTGCTGGCCGCAGGATCTTCTTTTCTATAAGAATGTTCCTGTAGGTTATACGATGATCGTCGGTAAGGGAAAGACTCTGGGCAATGTATTTGACGGTCCGGACGCACTTCTTAATGCTTTCCCTGATTTTACAAGATTTGATATTGTTACTACTCTTGCAGATCTTCTCGAGAAGTATATCTATCTTCATATGTTCGGTATCGTAGCCGGTGATATTCAGATGAAGAATGCACTTATGTATTCTTCCAACTCCATCTATCTTATCGATATGGACAGCGTCCAGGTCGGCAATCTTCCTTGCCCTGTAGGTACTGAAGAGTTTACTGATCCGAGACTTTGGGGTAAGAACTTCAACGGTTTCTTAAGAAAGCTCGAGGATGAGGATTATTCCATCGCTATGCTTGTATTCTCCGTACTGTTCTGCGGACTTCATCCATATGCAACAAGGAATGGAGCTGAGACGTTAAGAGAGGAAATTCTGAATAAGAATTTCCCTTACACCTTCGACGGTTCCAATGATGAGCACGTTCCTAAGGGCGGTTATAACTATATTTGGGAGTATCTGCCTTTCAATCTAAAGGAGATGCTTTATAAGACTTTCCATAACGGCGACAGATTCGAAGCCATCGAATGGTATGAAGCAGTTATCGAATATAAGGAAGCTTTGTCTTCCCGTGAGTATAAGGATGAGGAAGCATATAAGGCTTTCCCGAAGATGGATTATGTAGCGACAGATCCGCACCCGATCTCTACTCCGAGATTTTCTGCACCTATGCCTGTATCTGCCGCTGATCCTGCTCCGAATCCTTTTAAACCGGCAACAGAACAGAAATCAACTGCTACATTCTCATCGCAGCCGTCTTTTGCCAAGAGACTTTACATTGGCGGCCCAGATGACTTTAAACCTAAGGAGAACAATGACAATAACAACTCGGCAGGCGGTAATGAAGGCGGTCTGCTTGGATTATTCAAGAACAGGAGATAAGAAAAATGGCTGAGAACAGTATCAATGCATCAGATTTTGGAAGCAGCACAAAGAGAAGACTACCTATCTGTTTCTGTCTCGATACATCGGGATCCATGATGGGCAACCCGATCCAGCAGCTTAATCAGGGTCTTTCTAACTTCATTGCTTCAATCAAGGCTAATGATGATACAAGGTCGGCTACTGACATAGCGATCATCACTTTCGGTTCCTCCGTTGAGATCGTTATGCCTTTTGGTAAGATTTCTGAAGAGGGTCTGCCCGAGATCTCCGCTTCTACTACAATGACTCCTATCGGTGAGGGTATCCTTACCGCTCTTGAACTTCTCAATGCTCGTAAGGAAGGATATAAGGAGCAGGGCATCAAGTACTATCAGCCGTGGCTTGTAGTCATCACTGACGGTGCTCCACAGGGCCCTAATGCCATGGCTAACATGGAGATGGCAATTAAGGCATGTAATGATCTTGAGAAGGATGATAAGCTCGTTATCTTTAATATCGGCGTAGGTAACAGTGTAGACTTTGATATCCTTAAGAGAGTATCCATTAAGAGAGCTGAACCTATTTCCGTTTCTTCCGGTGATTTCGGTAAGTTGTTTGAGTTCTTAGGTTCTTCAAGTTCTTCTGTTGTATCTTCCGGTATGAGTGATGATGCTCTTTATAACATCAACACTGAGCCTGAAGGTGAGTCAGTAGACGTAGACGATTTCTTTAAGTTTATGGAAGAGTAATTTATGTCTGTTACCGTATCAGCAGTTACTTTAATGGGTCAGAAGCACAAGGCGAGAGGTATCCCTTGTGAAGACTCTTCGATCGCGGTACAAAGAGACGGTGTGTCCTGTGTTGTAATCGCGGACGGTGCCGGATCTAAGCAGTATACTCATGCGAGATTTGGTTCTAAGTCTGCATGTGATACTGTTTCAGAATTGCTCATTAACTATTTTGATGAACTTTATTATGAGAACAGAGAGGCAGCGGTACGTTCCGTTATCATCGCTGCTGTTCATATAGGATTTGCCAATCTCATCGACAAGATGAAGCTTGATACTATGGACAGGCTTTCATGCACATTGTTATTCTGTGCCGTTAAGGACAGAAGAGTATTAATCGGTCACATCGGTGACGGTCTTATCGCAGGAGTTTCTGCTACCGGTATCAGACCTTTTACTATGCCTCAGAATGAGAAGGACGGATCCACTTACTTCGTTACTGCTCCTCACGCCGGAGACTATATGAGGCTTGTTAAAACAACTACTGATGATCTTCATGGTATCGCTCTTATGACTGACGGTGTTCAGGATAATGTATATGATGAGAACTCCGGTCTTTGTAAGCCTGTAATAGCCCGCATGATCGATACTGCAGCTGGAGGCAGAGAGAAGTCCGAGAAAGAGATAGCAGCTATTTTGTCTCAGTACATAGTTGGTGCTTCCAATGCAAGTGATGATGCTTCTTTCGGAATACTGCTTTTCGACGGGACGAGAGGTCCTGATGCAGGAAAGCTTAGTAAGACAGCCGAGAGATTCGGCAGAAGCCAGGACAGCTTCAAGGAGCTTCAGGCTTCAATGGCACCAGAGTACAAGAAAGCGAAGAAGATAATTACAGCCTGTGCTGCCAATCCCGCTCCTAAGGGAACACCCGGTGATGATGAGCGTGTTGAGGCTGGAGCAGGTGATGCAAGAGCAGTACCTATCAAGAAGGACGAGAAGGAATCTGCTGCTAAGGAAACCAAGATGACGATCGATACAACTCCGAAGAAATCAAATTGGTTCCTTAAAGTAATTGCTTTGTTAGAATTGGTTGCTATTATTATATTGATGGTCAAAATATTTGTTTTGGGGGGTTAATCGTGGATAGAGAGGAAAAAGTATACGAAGTTCTTCCCGGTGTTAAGACACCCGACATCAAGACTATTCTTGATGCGGCTTCAGATTTCTCCAACCCCGGTGTTGATAATGTTTACCTAAAGGGCGGAGACTTCAGAAAGACTCTTGCTCCTGAAGGTGAGGTTATTACAGGTCCTTCTACTGAAGATATCGCTAACCTTCAGAGTCTTGGTGCAGAAGTTTCAGAGGCGGAGCGTCGTGCTTCTGAAGAATCCCGTAAGAAGATGGCTGAGATCAAGAAGCAGGTTATTGCTCCTGAGACCATGAAGGATCTTCAGAAGGTTGCTGCTTCTAAGGCTGTAAGTGATGAGAAGCGCGAGCAGCTTGATAAGGAGCGTGCCGAGAAGGAAGCTCAACAGGCTGAAGAAGAACAGAAGAACAAGGCAAGAGAAGAGCGCCGTCTTGCTCAGCAGAAGATCCTCGAAGAGACACAGCAGAAGAAGGCTGCTCTCGAGGAGCAGGAGCGCAAGAAGCGCGAGGAAGAAGAGCTTCTTAAGAAGAAAGAAGAAGAGAAGAAGAGAAACGATCTTGAAGAAGATCTCCGTAAGAAGAAAGATGCTCTTTCTAAGCTTGCTAATAATAAGAAGAAGCCTGAAACTGAAGCAGCTGCTGCTCCTGTCATTGATAAGGATGAAGAGTATAAGGCTTGGGTAAAAGCAAAGAAGCAGGCAGCTGAGGAAGAGAAGAATAAGAAGGCTGCAAAGAACGAACCTGAGAAGAAGCCTGAGAATGCTGATTCTCAGACATTGGAGGACTTTTCCGAGTTCCTTTGATACTGCAGCTTGTCAGTATTGTTTCATTTCTTTTACAATGAAGTCCATAATCCCCATTTGACGATTAAGTCAGATGGGGATTAGTTATAATTATTATATGGACTATACGATTAGAAAAACATTTGCATTCCTTACAGGAGTTGCACTTACTTTGAATGTTTTAAGTGTCGATGATATCGGCGCCGTTAATGATGTGTCCTTACAGGCTCCTGAGATGGAAATCACAACAGCTGAACCTATTTCATCTGTTCCTGCATCTTCGTACTTTGTTTCTAATTCTCATATTTCAGCAGAAGCTGATGAGTTCACGGATGATCTCGAGGACAGAACATTCATAATTACTCTTGAAGACGGGGAAGAACCGGATCTTCTTGATTCTGATGATTTTATTTATGATGGTAATCACTTCTGGGTAAGTGTTGATATTGCTAATCTAAGATCTGAACCCACGACTGATTCTGAGATCGTGTCTCAGATTACTTATTCCACTGATGTTGTTAGAATCTCTTACGGTTCCGAGTGGTCATTAGTAAGGACTGATGACGGTACGGAAGGCTATGTGCTTTCATCATTATTGTCTGAAGAGGAGATAGCACTTCCTACGGCAACACCGACACCTCGTCCTACAGCTACTCCTACCCCTGCACCGACTGCAACGGCTACACCTTCGCCTACGCCTGTTCCGGTTCAGGAGGCAACGCCTACTCCGTCTTATACTGAGACAGCGTATAGTGCTACAGTCTATGCTACATGTGTTATCAATGTAAGATCCGGTCCGGGTACCGAGTATTCACTTGTTACAGGTTATAACCCCGGCGATGCTATCACTGTAACAGCAGCTACTGATAACGGCTGGTACAGAACTTCTGACGGATATTATGTTAAGGCGGATCTTTGTACAGACCAGCAACCTGAAGCTCCAGCTTCTTCTCAAGCTGCTTCAACTCCGGTAGATACTTCCGGATATTCGGATTTTGCAACCTACTGTATGCAGTATATAGGAACACCTTATGTCTACAGCGGTTCATCACCTTCAGGTTTTGATTGCTCAGGATATGTTTCTTATATCTATGCGAATTACTACGGTATCAGCCTTCCTCATAATGCTGCTGAAATTTCAGCTCTTGGCAGTGCGGTTTCTGCTGACAACGTACAGGTAGGAGATGTTCTTTGCCACGACTATAACAATGACGGTTACATCGATCACGTCAGTCTTTATATCGGTAACGGAACTTGTATACATGCTTCCAACTCCAGAATGGGAGTCATTACATCAGCATGGCCTATGGGTTCAGTTGTTACTATCAGAAGGTTCGTTTAATCTTCTGTAGAGTGTAAAGTACATCGTAAGGAAACTTGCAAGTCCGCCAATAACATTTGATACGGGCTCTGCCATAAAGACACCATTAACTGCCGGGGATACAAACCTCGGCAGTATTATTGTTAAAGGAATTACAAGAATAACCTTACGGAAAAGCGAGAAGAAGATTGCTCTGCCGTTCTTCTCAAGTGACATAAATGTTGACTGTCCCGAGAACTGGAATGCCATAAATACATATGCGAGAAAGTAAATATGTAAAGCGGGGACTGAGGCTTCGATAAGAAGCGAGTCCTTGGTAAATAACCCGATAAGAAATCTCGGGAATACGAGAACAAGTAGCCAGGCAAGAGCGGTATAAGCGAAAGCGAACATGAATGATACACGTATGCCTTTCTTAACTCGGTTGTATTTACCGGCACCGTAGTTAAATCCCATTACAGGCTGCGCACCGCTTGTAATGGCATGTACTGCAACGCTCATAATATCTCTATCTCAGTATTAGCATGGAAGGTTGGTATTTATACGGAGAAGAAGAACCGTGAAAGTAATGTATGACGGCGTTGAATGCTATGTTTTGCCGGACGGCGTAAGGTGCAAGCTGACAGGACAAAGCCCTCTTGATATGGATGGGTGTCCTTGTTTGCATGAGTGTTGTGACGGAGACTGTGATTATTATACAGAGGAGACAGAGAATGACTGAACCTATTTGGAACGGAGTAGTAATAAAGACTCAGTACGATTGTCCGATGCCCGAGGACGGTGAGATGATCCTGATTGCTTACGGCGAAGGTATCAGGAAGCCCGACCGCTGCATCATCCAGGATGGAGAATATCTTCTCGCAAGCGGGCGTAAGTGGTCTGACATTTCTGCGTGGCAAACTGTAAGTGGCTTTTCTGAGAACAACAAGGTAGCCCAGCTTTTTGAGATCTTTGTCGAGACGACAGATGTTGACGCAGAGTTTGACGACGCTTATAAGTTGTATTCTCCAAAGGGCTTAGACAAGTTTGGTACTAAGCGTAAGAAGTTCAGAGAAAAGATTGTTGATGACCTTAAGTTGGTTGAACCTTTAAGAGAAATCATCAGAGATAATATCCCTGAACTGTACCGCAATGTAAACGACAATTACAGCTTATTTGACGATTCACTTCTTACAATGGCTAAGCTTATATCGATATGGTATATCGATCTTGCAACCGATGAAAAGATGAGAAAAGCGGGTGTTGTCTTGGTTGTAAGACTTTGGGAACTTACGGTATTAGCTAATTCCGATAAAGTTAGAGATATATGGAATCAGTATGATGCGGAGTTTGGTTCCGAGGAACCTTTTTAGATAAGGAAGAATGTAAGAAATATATCCTAAAATGCTTTGACAACGCCGTTTATCACGCTCTGCAAGGATATCAATCTGGTAAAGCTCTTGAAGAGACATTAGAAAGTTGCGGTATTAAGACTGAAAAGATACCTGGCTTTCTTCCTAAATACATGGAAGTATCCAACAGACTCGCATTAGAACAAGAAAACCGCGAAGATCGCTATATGTATGAAGATGATTATGAAACAGAATAACCTGTACCCTCAGCAGGAACCGAGGTTTATTTATTCACTTAAAGGAGACCGATTATGGATAAGAGTAGTTATAGAGTTCTTGAGAAATATCCTCAAATCGATTACGCGATAGTGGATAGAGGTGAACATCTTCAGATGGATCGCTTTGTTGTAGCATATGCAGTTGATGATAAAGATAAGAACGATATCAACTGGTGTGCCGGACACTATTTCGATAAGCTGTTAGATGCTGCCGATTATGTTCAGTCGTTGATTAAAGAACACAATGTTAATCTCGAATGTGCAGCATACAAGCTGGAAGTCGTTAATGACAAAGACTTGTATTTCACATTGGAAAAAACCGATGATAAGCATATTGACTATAGCATTTATAACGAAGAATACAGATATATCGATTCAGGACAGATATACTTTCCTTCACAAGAATTTGATGATGCCATTAAAGCGATAGTCTCTGTTCATCCGGGTGTAATTCCTCTGGGAGATCCTGAATCAGTCGATTTCAATGAACTTACTCAAAAGATAAACGAACACAAGAACGACATAGAAGAAATGCCAGTGATAGACGACTATGACGCAGCTGATAACTACTATGATGACTATGATAGCAGTGCAGATGGCTGGGATCTGGGTGATGGCGATCTGGAACCATAGAAGGGGAGTTTATGGAGAATAGTGAAAAAACGAAGCAAATTGTATTGAATCCATATCTTTTGAATCAAGTTAAGCAATACTGTAAGAGTAATGATCTTTCCATCATTGAAGCAGCCAATATAGTATTTGTTGTCTGGAAATGCCACAAAAAGCATATTGAGATAACTGTACCGGAAGTTGAAGATGCTCTAGAGGGTGAGCTTGCTTACAGGAAGCATCAACTTGCTATTAAGGAACTTGTTGAATCACATTCAGGCTATACCGATTACTCAGATCTGAATCAAGTTTATGAGCTTTTGTGGCTTTCTTTATAATCGTTATAAACTACTTTACTAAATATTACGATAGCGTTATAATATAACTATAAAGTAATATTTGGAGGTGGAATATATGGATAACAGCAAAGCAAGAGCCAGAAGATATAGTGATCTTATCTATAAGACAAAAACACTTAGGAAAGATAACTTAGTTACTCAGAATGAAATGTCTGAAAGGCTTGGTATAGCACAGTGTAAGATCTCAGCTTATGAGAACGGCAAGATCTCACCTAAACTGGATCTCTATTTACAGTATCTTGACGAACTTGGTTATACCATCGATATAAAGCCAAAGGAAGGAGCATAGTGCTATGTATGATCCATATAAGATAATGGATAGGCTGCAAGAGATAGGGGATATACCTGACAGAGCTTTTAAGCCTTGTTGTCGATGCGGCACTCCTACAATAATGAAGGTTTCAATCGATCTTACCGGTTACTATAAAAAGGGCGTATCAGTATTTGTTGGTTGCTTTAGCTGCCATTGCAGAACACCTAATACCTACGATCCTTACGAAGCTATTAGAATGTGGAATGCCGGTAATGTGATAAAAGAATAAAGTGAAGGTAGCATATGGATAAAGATACAATGATTATAAAGTGGTACGAAGGTAAGGATCCCAGACCGACAACCGAGCCGATGATGGCCCTTATAGCACATGACGGAACTCATGCTTACGTTTCTACACTTGATGATGGATTTGAGCATTACATTCTGTTGAAGAAGATGACGGGTTCTAATGACAACCTTGATAACTACTTTAGGATTATTTTTAATAGCGCAGGCGCAGACTGGACTTTCGTCTGTCCGTCAGGTTATAAGGGAATAACTAACAAAGAATACAGGATTAAGACCTTTTATGATGACGGATATACAGAAATCAAGAACTTTCTGAAACTGCTTGGTTATCCCGAAGTTGTTGAGATACCGACTCGTTATAGAAGACACCTGGATTATCTAACTAATGATAATTATTGATAAATGAAAAGAAGGAGAAAGGGTTATGAAGACTAATCGCTTTATCAAAAAAGCTCTTGCCACTATAGTTACGATGGCAACAGTCTTTACCGTTGGAATTGGCTTTACACATAACACAGCTCTCGCCTACAACGCAGGCATCGAAGCATTCGTCAACAGCCTCTATGCAGACTGTCTTGGAAGAAATGCTGATCCGACCGGTTTCAATGACTGGTGCAACAAGCTCGCCACAGGTCAGATCACAGGTAAGCAGGCTGCTTACGGCTTCTTCTTCAGCCCTGAGTTCATTGCTAAGGCTAATGCTTGGACTGACGACCAGCTCATTGAGGCTTACTACAGAGTATTCCTCAACAGAGGCTCTGATCCGAACGGATTGTCCTATTGGAGAGGCAAGATTGCAGGCACTACGAACGATGTAAGCATTCTCTTTACGGGATTTGCTGATTCTACAGAGTTCGCAGGTAAGTGTGCATCTTACGGAATCACGGTTGGAAACCATGTAAATGTGCCTACAACTACAAGAGGATCTTCGTCCGGCGCTTCTGGCGGATCTTCCGGCGGTTCAACAGGTGGCGGAGCTTACGGTCTTGCAGCACAGACGAATGGCCTGAGAGCTAACTCCGTACAGGAGCTTGACGACTACTGGACATCACAGGGGTTCGAGATCTACTATATCGACCTTGGCAATGGCAATTCTCAGAAGTGCTACGCTCAGTTCTATGACATGACGAACCATAACAACATGGTTAACGCTTGGCGTAACCAGAACGGTCTGCCGAGTTACAGCATCATAACGGATCCTAACGATCCGAGAGTACAGTGGGCGAGATTGAGAGCTGTCGAGTGTGCTTATAGCTTTGCTCATAAGTCTCCTCGTAGTTATGCCCTTGGTCTTATAGGCGAAGATCGCGTTGCTAATTATGGAAACAGTGCTGGCGAAAACATTTCCAATGGTACAAGTTCAGTAAACTCTATTGATGTTTTTAGAAATTCCGGTCTGCATAATGCGGCTATGTTGGATAGCACGGTAAATGCAATGTCAACTGCCGCTTGCAGAGTGGCTTTCGTGCAGCCTGACGGAGTAAACCTTTATGTTTCTCCTAACGGTAATCCTGCTACACCTACGGAGCTTCCCGGTTATAACGGCGGACTTCCTGCCGGTACAGCAATGGCAACCGTACAGCGCTTCTGGCGGTAATGCTTAACAATAGGTAAACCAAGAAAGGGCTTTCTTCGGAAAGTCCTTTTTATTTGAGGAGGAAACTGATGAAGAAAAGACTTTTGTGTTTATGTGTAGGGGTTATGTGCTTTTCGTTCTGTACTGCTTGCGGTTCTAATGGATCCGCTTTGATTCCCAGTACGACTGAATCAACGGCAGACATTTATGCTATTGCCGAACTTCAACCCGGTGAGACTTTGGTATTGGAAGAAAGCAATACAGATGATGTTCTTATGGGACAGTGGACACTTGGCGATGAGATAGTTACCGAGTATTACACATTCAGCGAAGACGGAACCGGTGTTTATCTGATTTCCGATAACAATGGTACATCCGAACGTAACTTCACATACACGGTTGATGAGAACGGTTACGTTGATATGTTGTTTGACGGTGCCGGATATATAGAACGATATGCCTACACAGTAGAAGGGGAGACTCTTACATTGGAAGACAACTTCGGAGCTGTCATTGAATTAACTAAGATCAATTGATTTGAAAGGGAGGTTATGAGTATGAGGTGTAGAGATAAGCCTAATGCGGTTACTATGTAAGTCGATAAGAACATATAAACACGAAACATAGAAGAACGGGGATGAAGATCTGATTTCCGTTCTTTTTGTTTATACCGAAACTTTTTGAGGAGGTAAAAATGAAGAACAAAGTACACTTGATGGCTTGTTCCGCTACGATTGCCGCAGCGATGATATTTCAGGTCCTTTGTCCGTCTGTCGCTCTTGCAGCGAAGATGACAAACGAAGAACCCGATATCACTGTTGAGACTTCGGTGGAAACAAGCGAAACATCAGACGAGACTTCTTCTGTTGATGTAACAGAGCCTTCGGATACTTCTGCTGACTATACTTATGTCGTAGAAACTGAAGACTTGACTGAGACAGAGGCAACTGAGCCTTCTTCTGATGAGACGGAAGTGATTACTTCCGCCACAGATGCAGATCCTACGGTCGAGACTGATGTGACTGAAGAAACAGAAGAGACTGATGTAGAAACAATTGAAGAAATCGAGTATGTTGTATTCGACCACTACTTCACAGAGATCAATGACAACCAGGTAAACACAACCGAGTTGTTCGTTATCACATCCGATTCTTCTGTTTTTACAAGAAATACAAATGTTGTATCCAACTACGACGATGCTTACATTATTGAGTGTTCATCTGTAGAGGAAGCAATATATACGCAATAATATGTCCGAACTATCCTGAAGAGAACCCGGAGCTTGAGTATAGTCCGCTTGAGCAAGCGATTAATGATGCCAGATATCCAACAAACTATGCAGAATTGAACGATGAGCTGGAACAGATTAATGTAGGTGCAAGAACGATATGTGGAACTTTTTCCGATATGACCGTTGATGAAGCTATATCACAATTAAACTGGTTTATAGATCAAGGCGTGGATCCGGCTTGTCTTACAGAAATGCCGTATCATTCATATAATCTTCCTGGAGCCTCTTATGGCGAACAGCAAGGCTGGGATGGAATGGATTATATTGTTCAAGGTCAGCCTTCAAACGCACATCTGCGTTTTTATGATGGCATAACTATACCAGATTGGTATTTCTCAGGCGGATATTACGATCACGTTCAATATTGTGGTGCAGATCCCCACAGTAATTAACTTAAGCCCCGGTGCAGAGCCGGGGCTTATTTTAATGTTCAAATTATAACACGGCGGTGTTATAATTATGTCGAGGTGTAATACTATGAATGCAGAATTTAAGCGGTTGTTAAAAGCTCAGGGATTGACTATGTACGGATTGTGCAAGCGTACAAAGATTCCATATACAACAATCAATAGGCTCTATAATGATAAGTTGGATATTAACAACTGCAATTCTTCTGTTGTATTTGCGATAGCTCGGGGGCTTGGAGTAAAAATGGAACAGTTGTTGAATGATTATGATTTTCTCACAGGAACCGGGGGTAACTATCATGGCGTTGATTATGTCTGGTCTAAAGATGATGCCGGAAATCAACAACTACAAATAACTGATGATGACGAATCAATTGTGTTGTGGACTGTTAAATCTTTATCACATCCAGAATACTTCCAGTTCTATCAAATGACCGCAGAAATGCTGATAGATTATTACTTAGAGAACAAAGATCCTTTTAAGGAATATAAAGGAGTTTTGTATGCATAGTATTTATTTACTTAAACACAAAAATGATAATTGTGCCATATTATCTATAGACTCAAATAACGGCGCAATCGAAGCCTTTAAGCCATTGAACGATAAACTTCTTCCGTTCTTAGGAAAAGCGGATCTTTCGCTTATGCGTACTTGGTGGCAAGCGAGAGCCGTACCAGCTTCCAGAGATTCGATGAGAGAAGTTATTAGGCGTGCCGGAGCGCATAATCCTGAAGATTATCTAGCAAAGAATCTTGCTTTGAGTATGACTGACTCATATTGGCTTTGTCCGGAAACTGATCTTGGTATGAAATGGGAAGTTGTAAATTTTCAGAATCTCATTGATTACAACAATGGTAAGATACCTTTTCATTCTGAAAAGTCTTATGATCCCAATGGTTCTTTAGGCGGTCAAATGGACAAATACTGGGATATTACAACTGATCCAGCAACTCTTGTTAAAAATGGATATAAATACTGCGGTCAACAAAGTGTAAACGAAGTATTTGCTACACTCTTACACTCAAGGCAGCCACACGCCTCGGCTTATGTTTCATACGAAGCTATGAAAATTCCTAATGACAACGGAATCATGTCGAAATGCAAATCCTTTATAGAACCTGGTCTCGAATTTGTTCCTTCTCTTGAAATAATATACTCCACAACGGGGGTGAACTCAGAATCCCAGTATGAAAGATTTATCCGTATCTGTGTCGAGAATGGTATGTCGGAAGAGATTGTTAGAGATTTTCTCGATTATCAAACTCTTACGGACTTCATTATAACTAATACTGACCGACACAATGAGAATTATGGTGTTTTACGAGATATAGACTCTTTGAAATTCGTTAAACCTGCCCCGATCTTTGACTCAGGAAATAGTATGCTTCACTCATATACAGGCAATACACCTTTAGATTCTGTTGAGCTGCTATCAATGACTATAACTGCAATGCATGACAAAGAGGAACGGATGCTCAAACATATCAACAACCGTAATATCGTAGATGTTGATTCTCTGCCTGAGTTTAACGATATAGTTGAATTATATACATCGTTTGGAATACCAGAACAGAAGGCTTTAGTTATTTCAAATGCGTATTTAACCAAGGTCAGTATGGTTAAAGAGTTTCAAAAAGGTAAAACAATATCCCTATATAATGAAAAACAAAAACAACGCGAACAAAGCAAAACTCAGAAGAATGCGACACCCGAACACAACACCGAATCTAACATCAATCTATGATTCCAACAAATCATCAAAAACACTATTAAGAATCATCTTCTGCGTATCAATCTCGCCGTTCAGGGCTTTTGAATATACCTCGAAAGTCGGCATGGAATTGGAATGTCCGACAATGGCCTTAATCTGCTGTGATGTCAAAGAGTTCTTAAACAAGCTGATCCATGTTCCTCGCAATGAATATGGTGTACCCGGAAGATTCCGTTCCTTCTTAAGTTTATTCCATTGATTCTGCATCGTATTCTGACAACCAGGGCCGCCGGTAATCGAGCAGAATATCCATTTAGTATCGAGTCCTTCAGCTTTATTCCTGGCAATTGTATCTTCTATCAAAGAACGAGCCTTATCACATAACGGAACTATTCTGTTAGCGTTCTTATTTTTCCCAGGTGTAATCTGATTCTTACGGTTTACTGACCGTCTGATTATTACTTTATCTCCCAAAAAATCATCAGTCTGTAAACCCAAGCCCTCTCCGGGCCTCATGCCTGTCAAAGCGAGAAAACAAAAAAGGCTATGGTAAAAGAGTTTCGATGGCTCAAACAACCTGCATATATCTTCTGGTTGTAACACTTCTTTGCCATAGAAAGGTCTATCCTTCGGAATATACAACTCGCCCTTTAATGCATTCATATAGTCGTTTTGCCACGCCCACTTTGTAAAAGCGTTGATATTATATCTAAGCGTAGAAAGGTATATCCGTATCTGCGCTCGAACTATGAATCGCTCGCTCAAATGGCAAAGACCATAAACAAGACTACGGCTTATATATCCGGGCGATTTTGTAACCCGAAGGCACTCGCATTTACGGCGAATGAACAGCATCTACTTTTACT
>JAEEGL014181789.1_pt1 | contig 19047 bp, 9 predicted proteins | sample 9134231 | NCBI WGS metagenome assembly JAEEGL01 (sample SAMN16246548, study PRJNA631951) | gut metagenome | biome: gut microbiome; feature: rumen; material: fiber-attached | host: Bos | place: Iran: Karaj | collected 2018-10 | reverse complement strand
GTTGCCGGATATCTTGCCGCCGGACATGGTGAATATTGCGTCCAGGTTGTAAACACCGCCGCCTTTGCTGTCTGCTCCGGTAGCTTTGTTGCCGGATATCTCGCCGCCGGACATGGTGAAAGCAGCATTGACACCGCCGTTGTACACACCGCCGCCGTTGGTTACGGCTGTATTCCCGGATATCTCGCCGCCGTACATGGTGAATGGGCCGATGTTTTCAACACCGCCGCCGAAGCCGCCGTTGTTACTCATATCTTTGACCGCATTATTCCGGGATATAGTGCCGCCGTACATGGTGAAGGTGCCGCTGTTTGTAACACCGCCGCCGCCTTGGGCTATGTTTTCGGATATTGTGCCGCCGGTCATGGTGAATGTGCCGTCGTTGTAAACACCGCCGCAGCCGCTTTCACTCATATTCCCGGATATAGTACCGCCGTTCATGGTGAAGGTGCCGCCGTTTATAACCCCGCCGCCGTTGTCTGTATTGTTACCGCCGGTAATCTTGCCTGTCGTGCCGCTGTCCTTGATCGTTAGCGTGCCGATGTTCCAGATGACATAGCCGTTAGATTCTGCATCTTTACCGGCCAGCCCTCTGTCGATAGTATGACCGTTGAGGTCGAGGGTAACGGTCGTGTTACTTTGGATTTCGAGAGATTGATCGCCCTCACTCCATGTAACGTCCGCGCCGAGTTTGATGTTCCCGCCGGCTGCCATTGCCGTTTTCAGTTCTGCCCATGTGGTCACCACCGTGGGGGTGGAGGTCTCCTCGGCGTAAGACGTGATTATCAGCGGGTTCGTAAGCCCGCTTATCTCCGGTATTGCGCCGATCGACCCGACGGCTACCGCCGCCGCAGTGATGAATGAAAGAATGGATTTTTTCAGGTTTTTCATAAAATCTTCCTTTCTGTAAATTTTGATTTTCCTCATAAGGAAAAACATACCTTTTTTTGGGATTTATTATATAACTTTACGGGCGATTTGTCAATAAAAACAGCACGAATGGCGCGCAACATTGCACGAACGGCGCACGCTTTCGGCGGATTGCACATATTGTTTCAACTTTTCGGCGCGGATGTGGGTGTTTTGCTGATGATCGGGTTCTTCTTGCCCGGAACGGGTTTTGTTAGGCAATAAACACAAACGTACAAAAAATCACCCGGCAGCCGGATAAACAAAACACCCGCAGGCATTGTCCGCCCACGGGTGAATTTTATATTTAGCCTTTCGGCTTATACTCTTTCATTTCCGTTTACCTTTATTCCGCAGTTTCTCCCGCTCCGGAGCTGTCTCTGCCTTACGCATATCGGCAAGCTCACGAGCAAGCTTTTCATATCGCTCTAACAGAGAATTTTCAGTTACAAGCGTATATTGCACCGGTTCGCTTCTCATGCGGAACTTCCGTGCGAGGCAGCTCTTGTCCACCTTGGTGAACTCGATCAGTTCAAACCATGTGGCAAGACCGGCATATCTTGCCACAGTGACATGGGACGGCGTACCGGGCTTTCGTTTTGCGTCGTACTCGTCTGCGGAAGTGGGTCTGATCTCATTATACTGCTCGATGAAGTCGGCTATCCATTCTTCCTTTGTTCTTCCTGCGTATCTGTGCAGCTTACGTTCGGGCTCAGAGGGGTAGTATTTTACGAGAAAGTCACCGGCGGACATCTTTATAACGCTTTTTATAGTTCCCGGGCTTGGCAGTTCCGGGCAGTGCAGGTCGCTCACACGGGGATAGCGGCCGTTTTTCTTTACCCAGTTTTCAAAACTCTCGAATATCTTTTCTTCCGTCCAGCGTATGTACCGTTCATTCCTTGCCGCTTCGAGATACTCTATGGCAGCAAGATTTTCTTCGCTTTCTGGCTGCGCCTTGATAGCTGAAATGGCTATATCAAAGGCTTTCTGTCGTTTAATGGTCATAGTCTGAGATCCTTTCTTACAGGTATTTCGACTAATATACACTGTCGGGACTGCATAAGTGCTGAATTTCACGCCGAATTCCGCCGAAAAGTTGTCGATAGCCTTGATAAGCCCGATAACTCCCACCTGAAACAGGTCATCCGGGCTCTCGCCACGCCCCGTGAACTTCTGTATCACGCTCAGCACGAGCCGGAGATTGCCGTTTATCAGCTCCTCACGGGCTTTCATATCACCTTTTGCCGTTTTTTCGAGCAATTCCGACTTTTCCTCCTCCGACAGCACTCTGAGCTTTGATGTGTTTATCCCGCTTATCTCAACTTTTCCGTAGTACATTTCAGCCGACCTCCGACTTTTTTAGTTGCAAGAAAAGTATTGACTGACATGACGGGGATATTCCCGTAAGAATCTGGTAAATAATTCATATCGGGACTTGTTTCATCAAGTGATGTGTCCGATGTAAAACAGACTAACTTATTCAGAGGCGTCCTCGGGATATTCCCGTTCCGGCACATGAAGCTTTCAGCTCCGGAAAAAAATCGAAAAGGCTTTACAAAAAGCCGCAAAATATGTTATAATGAGTAAAGAATTATCCGATTCACGGCAAAAGGCGGCTGAAGGATAATATCGTCAGAACGGAGGTACTGAAAATGTATTCTGCAAACGAAAAAAGATACGACAAAATGAAGTATAACCGCTGCGGAAAAAGCGGGCTCATGCTCCCCGCAGTCTCTCTCGGATTGTGGCACAACTTCGGTGATACCGGAGTTTACGCAAACATCGAGCAGATGTGCTTCACCGCATTCGACAACGGCATAACGCACTTCGACCTTGCGAACAACTACGGCCCCAAGGCGGGAAGCGCGGAGGAGAACTTCGGCAGGATAATGCGCGAGCATTTCAGACCGTACCGCGATGAAATGGTCATCTCAACAAAGGCGGGATATAATATGTGGCCGGGACCCTACGGAGACTGGGGCAGCAGGAAATACTTGATTTCGAGCCTCGATCAGTCCCTGAAACGGCTGGGGCTTGATTACGTTGATATATTCTATCATCACCGCATGGATCCGAACACTCCGCTCGAAGAAACAATGGGTGCGCTCGACCAGATAGTCCGCAGCGGAAAGGCACTTTATGTCGGGCTGTCGAATTATGACGGAGCAACGCTTGAACGTGCTGCTGCAATACTTGACGAGCTGCACACACCGTTCATCATCAACCAGAACTGCTACAACATCCTCGACAGGACAGTCGAGCGCAACGGTCTGAAAGAGACATCCCGCAACCTTGACAAGGGGATCATCTGCTTCTCGCCGCTCGCACAGGGCAGGCTCACCGACAGATATCTGAACGGCATCCCGGCAGACAGCCGCGTGCGCACAGACGGAAGATTTCTGCACGAGGATCAGGTCACGGGCGAAAGCCTCGACAATATAAGGAAGCTGAACGAAATAGCAAAGAACAGGGGTCAGACGCTTGCCGAAATGGCACTTGCATGGCTGCTGCACGACGGCGCGATAACATCCGTACTTGTCGGAGTTTCAAAGCCCTCACAGATACTCGACAACATCAAAGCGATCGAGAATACCAGCTTCACTGCGGAGGAGCTTGAACAGATAGACGCATTATCCCGATAAAAAACATCGCCCGCATATACAGTCAGACTGCTGTATATGCGGGTATTTTTATCTTTATGATACGGCTGAACTCACAGGAATGCTCCGAGCAGGCTGCGTGCGAGCTCGGGGCGCGAGGGTCCTTTGTTCAGATGTGATATGTCGATATCAAGGTAATACTTATCGTATCCGTTCACGATGCGCGTCCCGGAGGGATGTTCCATAACGCGCCTGAATCCGCGGCCGTAGGAAGCATGGACGTGACCGTGCAGCATATACGACGGTCTGACTTTTTCGATAAACTCGTCAAAGCACTGAAATCCACGGTGCGGAAGATCTTCAAGGTCTCCGTATCCTTTTGCGGGCGCGTGTGTCACAAGTATATCAACTCCGCCGCTCACAAGGATCGCCGCCTTTTTGCGCCAGATCCGATACTTCATCTCGCGCTCGGAATACATATATGTCCCCTGCCGGTACCTCATAGCGCCGCCGAACCCCATTATCCGAAGCCCGTTGTACCGGAATATGCTGCCGTCTATGCTTATGCATCCCCCGGGCGGCGATTTGGTGTACTTTTCATCGTGATTGCCCGGAACATACAGCACGGGGCACTTCACCATAGTCGCGAGAAATTCGAGATACTCCGGACAGAGATCGCCGCAGGATATGATAAGCTCAACGCCCTCAAGCTTTTCCGGCGAGTAGTGATCCCACAGAGACTTTGACTCCTCGTCTGCTACCAATAGTATTTTCATACCGCCCACCCGTCAGAATTCTTCGCTTATCGGCATACTGCCGTCTATATTTTCGTTCAGCCAGTCCATTACGACGATCTGACCGTCCTTCATCTTATCAAGCGATGCCGATATCTTGTTCCTGCGCACCGTGGTATTCTCGATGATCTTGTCGTCCTGCGAGTGCAGCTCGCCGGAAAACGGATCGTAGCCGCCGCGCACTATCGAATTCTTGAAGAAAGAGAGCAGCTTCTGTGTCTGATACGGGAGCACCGGCGTTATTATATTCACAACCCCGGTGGAAAGCCCGAACCAGTAATTCGCGGCTTTGTTGACACCCATGATCTCTCTCATATTCCATGCGCCGCTCATGACCGACTGTATGATCTGCGCATAATACTTGCCCCAGCTGAAATAAGGCGTTCCGATATGCACATCATTATCGCCGTCAATGCGGTAAACTCCGGGCTTGCTCCCCGCACCCGGCACCGTGGAATAATCGAAGTCCGCGTAGATACGGATGCCGCTGTTCTTCCACTCGTTACGCCAGTCGGTTTGGTCGCCCTCGCCGAGGCATCTGAGCTCTATCCTGCATTCCGGGTCGATAAGCGATACGCCTATCGCGAAAGCGTTAAGGTTCAGTACGCTCATGCTCGCTCCGCTGCGCGCTATATACCCTATCCTCCTTTTCCCCACCGCGCTCCTGTCGAGCAACAATGTGTCCGCGGACAGGATACCCATAAGGAATGCCGCTTCATAAAGCTTTCCGTGGTAGCATCTTACAGCCGAATGAGCCTGTCCCACCGAGCAGTTAAGGAACTTTACCGACGGGTTGAGCACCGCCGCTTTGAGTGTGTCCGGCATCATCTTCGGCGAGACCGTGAATATTATCTCGTTCCCGTCACCTATTGCTTTCGCTATAGCTTCCTGTATGCTTCCTCCGCAGTCTGCGGCAAGGTACTTCCGTGTGACGGCATTTGCGCCGGTCATTTCGTCGGCATACATACGCCCCAGCTCGTGGCTCTCTATCCAGCGCGAATCGTCAACGTCGGCATCGTAAATAAATCCCGCCCTGAGCGGAAATGCCCCGGTGTATGTTTTATTCAGCGAGAAAAGACCCGCGATCAGGGCGTTGCCCGGTTTTCCGGCCTCGGGGGCCTCTTCCAGAAACTCTATATTGTCAACATCGTGGTCGGCGAGCAGCTCATTTCTTGCAAGACGTATATTCTTTATGATCTGATCATCGTTGTCGTCAAACAGCGTCTTCATCGGAAATATCGAGATATACACAAGAAAAGCGTCGCCGGCGGTAAAATCGCTGTTTATATCGAGCACCGTGCGCGCAAGCCTTCCGAACGCGAAATATGCCGATTTGAGATCGGCGCACAGCTCCTCGTCCCACGGTGTCTCAAGGTCACGGCCGAGGATACCGGCAAGCTTCGCATAGCTGCCCGGTTCGCTGAAGATTATGTAATAATTCTTTGTGACAGCGTAGAAATCAAGGTACTCATAATACACCCTTACTTCCTTTGTATCGTTCCTGGCGGGCAGTATCCTTATAACGTCCGCGAGAATAAACTCACTGCCGCCGTATCTGGACACGGAAACGCGCTTGTTGCCCTCAAGGACATAGTAACGGTTCATATACTCATAGCATACTATCGCGTCCCTTATGCCCTCTTCCATATACGAATCGTACAGGCTCGACCATTTTGCCGCAAACTCCGACATCTCGGGAAATATCGGCATAAAGTTGTTCGCAAATGCGTTGTTGCGTCCGAGCTCCTTATTGCCGGTAATGCGGCTTATGGGCAGTTCCATAGTCCCGAGCCGCACCTCACCGGCCGCGTTCTTTACCTCTTCAAGCTGATCGAGCACCGGCAAGTATGGTGATATACCGTTCTTTATCGCCGCTCTTACCGCGTCGTCGCCGAGTTTTTTCGCTGCTTTGTAGTCGGATCTCATGACATTTCCTCCCCTGACAGATCATTATAAAACCACGCAAAGTATATCATATTTTAATACCTTTGTCAAGGCGGAGCACCGTTCGTTCCTCACTCAGCGGCTGCGTGAAATGCACTGTTGCACGGCCTGCGATACCGGGATCGTCGTCATAACGGGATTTGTCTGTACAGATCGCCGGCAAGCCCGCTTTATATGCCGTAATTCCCCCGGAGAGCAAAAAAACCCCAAAAAAGCCTTGAAATGTCATAACAAATGTGCTATAATGGTATGGTGGGAAATTTTTCACATAATATTCACCGAAACAACTTGATATTTTTACAAAACCCGCATATTACCTGTTGTTTACGGACAATGACGTCTTTATTCCTCAGTGCGGCGTAAAGGCGCTTTTGTGTTTATTTCCCGAAGCATCATTATAAAACGAAAGGAAAGATGTACAAAATGACAAAGCAGAAAACATTTCCGAGACGCCTGTTGTGCGTTATCCTGTCTGTGTGCATGATAGTTTCGTGCATGGCGGGTATGACCTTTACCGTTTCGGCGGCGACGTACACCGAAACTTCCACGTTCCCGACTACTGCCGGCTACTGGAAGCTGACGCAAAACGTTGAGATCCCCAAATTTACCAGATTTGAGACAGGCGTAAATCTCGATCTCAACGGAAAGACCGTTACAATAACGGGTACGGCATATCTTTACTTACCCTCAAATGTTTCCGTAACTATGGAAAACGGTTACATCAAGAGCACATCGACCTATAAGAATATAATAGAGGCCGATTCAATGGCAAGGCTGACGCTCAACGGCGTAAGCATTGACGGACAGGATAAGGCTCATACGGCGATCTATGCCAATTCTTCGACCGAAGTCAAGATAAGCAAGCACGATACCTTTGGCCGTTCGGTTATCAGGAACTGCGGCAATTATTCCGTTGAACAGGGCGCCGGTATATTGTTCAAGGGCAGCAAATTAGATATCAGATACACCGATTTCACGGGAAATAAGGCAAAAGACGCCGGTGGTGCTATCTACATCAAGAGTATCGGAGAAGCGAATATCTTCGAGAGCACCTTCAAAAACAACTACGCCCAAAACCAGGCCGGCGCTATATACTGTGATTCCGCCAATGTGTATTTCTATAACTCCGAGGCCTCGGGCAACATTATCGAAAGCAACGACCAGAAAAACGGTGCCGGTATATATGTTACCGATTACTGCACCCTGCACCTCGGCGATTCTACCGGTACTACCCCTACAAAGATAACCGAGAATAAGGCAGCAAACGGTTCCACGTCAAGCGGTAAGTATAAGGCGAGCAACCTTGTTATCAATAAAAAGATCGACTTTGCCTCTTGGCTGAAAGGCGATGCCTCGATTGGAATCATAAATCTGATAGGCCACACATCGGATACAGATTTCAGCGGAGAGTTCTCTCACGGGATAAGCAAACGAGCCAATGAGAAGAATATCACGAGCGATATCGAAGGCTATAAACTGTCAATTCAGTACGACAACCCGAACTATTACTATTATATCAAGAAGACACGCACACTCACCCTGACCAACGGTAATATAGGCTCTGCCTCATCGGGCATCACATCAAAGGTGCTGGGTTCGGGCGAAACGGTATGGGTCTATGCAGACAAGGCACCTGCCGGAAAGATCTTTGACCACTGGACAGCAAGCGGCATAACACTTTCGGATACGGAGAAAAAATCAACTTCGTTCTGCGTCAAAATGCCCGACAGCGACGTTTCGCTGACTGCCGAATATGTCACAGATGTAAACACATCCTATGATATTGATATTTCAAACGGCACAGCGTATTTTAACGGCACAGCTGTCAACTCTGCAATAGCGGGTCAGGTCATAACCGTCAAGGCCAACGAGGATAACGAAGACCAGCGTTTCAGCAGCTGGATCTCAACAAATGTTACTTTTGCCGACAAAACATCAAGAGAGACCACATTCACGATGCCGGCAAATAAAGTTATCATTACTGCAGATTATACTTTCTCCCACAATGTTTATGTTACAAACGGTACAGCCGACAGAGAAAAGGCGCTCAGCGACGTTATCGTTACTATCACGGCAAATCCCGCACCGGAAGGGAAAATATTTGACAAATGGACAGGTTTTTCGGGAGGCGGAAAAGTAACACAGGAACTTACATTTGCCGATGCAAGCAGTGAAACTACTACCTTCACAATGCCGGGGCGTCCCGTTTATGTCACCGCAAACTATAAGAACGACGACAGACCCGAATACAATATAGAAGTCGTCGGCGGTATCGCGGGCAAGGAAACGGCGAGAGAGGGTGCCGAGATCACAATTATAGCCGGCGCCGCTCCCGAAGGAAAGATGTTCGATAAGTGGACGGGTATTTTCAAGGAAGGCTCGGGCGGAAAGTATAAATATGTACTTGACACCTTTGCCGATGAGACCTTGTCTGTAACTACCTTCATAATGCCGGCGGGCGATGTACAGATCACCTCGTCGTACAAGGATGACGACAGAAAACCGCACAGGATCAACCTCACAAACTGCAGAGTAACGGGCTTAGAACTGAACGAATACGGCTATTATTGGGCAAAAGCGGGCGAATATATTGACGTTGTAGCCGTTGCGCCCGAAATAGGCAAGAAGTTCAAGGAATGGCAAGGCACTTATTACGATTCCGTCAAACATGAATATAAGAATATCGAATTTACGAACAAGGCCGCAGAAACTACCACATTCTTTATGCCCGATGATATCGTATATATCGAAGCATTATATATCGACGACGGTATAACGAGATACACCGTAACCGTTGACAAGGGCACAGCGACCCCCGCCAAGGCGGCTAAGGGCGAGACAGTTACCCTGAAAGCGGACGAACCCGAGACCGGCATGAAATTCGACAAGTGGAGAACTCTCCCCGCAGGTGAAGTGACCTTCGCCGACCCGACAGCAGCCGAGACTACATTCACAATGCCCGACAAGCCTGTCGTTATAGTCGCTGATTTCAAGGCTGCGTCCGGCGTAAAGCACTCCATTTCGGTAACTGACGGTACAGCCGACAAGACCGAGGCAGCCGATGGTGAGATCGTTACGATAACAGCCAATACCCCGCCCGCCGGAAAGGTGTTCGACAATTGGTCAAGCGCTGACGGCATCACATTTGACGACCCGAACGCTGAAGTGACCACGTTCACAATGCCCGACAAGGCAGTCAGCATCACAGCAAACTACACTGATGATATCTACACAAAGCACACGATCACCGTTCTTGACGGTACTGCTTCTCCCGCACTTGCCGCATTGAATGAAACAGTCACTGTCACAGCGGATACCCCCGAGACCGGCATGGTATTCTACAAGTGGAGAAGCGTTCCCGACGGAAGCGTGACATTTGCAGATCAGACCGCCTCCACAACGACCTTCCCCATGATCGCTGAAAATGTTGTGATAGTTGCGACATTCAAGTCCACCGACTCCACAAAGCACACTATCAGCGTGGTTGACGGTACGGCAACTCCCGACACGGCAGCTGCCGGCGAGACAGTCACCGTTACGGCAGATTATCCCGAGCTCGGAATGGAATTCGACCAGTGGAAGTGTGTTCCCGCAGGAAGCGTTACATTCGCAGACCCCTATGCTTCCGTAACGACATTCACAATGCCCGATGAATATGTTGTGGCTGTTGCGACATACAAGATCAAGGCTGTCACCCTGCCCGACTTCGTGATGGGCTCCACAAACGCTCCCAACTTCAAGGCAGTCACAAAGGCGATAAACGCGCAGGTAAAGGCAGGCACCGCAAAGGATGCTTACATCATTGAGATACCCGCGACATTTACCGAAAAATCCGTTGCTCTCCCGAAGGGCAATTTCTCGATCACACTGACCGGCGGCACACTCACGACAGGATCTATCGCCGCTAACTGCGATACGATCATAAACTGCGCTCTCAAACCCGCAGGCAAGGCCATAAACATCAAAGTTGCTGCGAACAAGACAGTCAACATCAAAAAGCCGGGCGCATTCGGCACGATAAGCGGCGCAAAGGGCTCCAAGCTCATTGTGGGCGCCGATATCACCGCAGAGACCGTAAAGGCCTTCAACAGCGTTGAGACAGGCCTCAACACGATAACCGTTACAAAGGCGCTGTCCAATGCAGTTATCATAAACGCGAGCCTGAAATACAATTCCGCGCTCGCAAAGAAGATCTCTATCCCCGCAATTACAGGCAATCTCGTTATCACGCTGGAAGGTAACAGCAAGAGCGGCGTTCCGATATTCACATACTCCGGCACCGCGTTCGACAATTCAAAGGTGACCATACTGAATACCGACGAGGGCAAGCTTCTTGAAGCATTCCTTTACAAGAAGGAAGTCCGTGCGGAAATACCCGATCTGTTCCTTCTGAACGGCGAAAACTGCCCGTCGTGGGAATTCGCTCTGACCAAGATGATCGATGCGAACACGGATTACACGGTAACGCTCACAGGTAACACAAAGATCACAAAGTTCGCACTTCCCGCAAAGGCTAAGTCGCTCACGATCAACGGCGCAGATATGATACTCGATCTTGACAAGACCAAGTCGATCACGGCGAAATGCAACCTCACGCTCAATAACATCAAGCTTACAGCCGGCGGAACTCCCGTAGCGGTCAAGACCGGCAAGTTCGACCTGACGCTCAACGACGCGAATGTCGGCGCAGTCAATGCCGGCAAGCTCACCGTTAACGGCACTGTTGTCGCAGACGGCGCAGTTTCAGTAACAGAGCTGAACAGTATTCTGGCCGGTACACACTTCACACTGCAGTCTCTAGCGATCACCAAGAACGGTATCACGACAGGCTCCGAGGGCATCATGCTCAAGCTTATCGACAAGACAGGCGCGCCAGTCCAGCTCGAAGCAGGCACAAAGAACAATGTAGCGGTCAAGACATTCAAGCCCGCCAACTATGTGGAAGGCTCGCTGCTGCTCGACGCAGGTTGCATCAAAAGCGGCACAGGACTTCTGAAGTTCGAGAAGAACAAGCTGATACTCACGTGACAGTAAAAGGAATGCAGCCCATCGGGCTGCATTTCTTAATAAAAAATGTGGAGTCATCAAAGGCGACCCCACATTTTTATTTATCCTGTCGGTATCACGATCATCTGTTCTTGCCCATGATCTTGATGATAAGGTCGAGCACCTTGAGATACAGCCAGATAACGCTGAAAGCGAGACCGAACGAAGCATACCATTCGTACTGCTTGTCGAGGCGGTTGTCAACACACTGTTGTATGGTATCGAAATCAACGAGCAGGAACAGCGTTCCGATAACTACCATAAGCACGCTTCCGCCTATCGAGAGCACGGGATTTGCCGCGAGCTGCGCTACTAAACCGCTTGTGAAGGGTATCAGCGAAGCTATGAATACGAGCAGACTTCCGAGACATACGGTTATCATTGCTATCATAAGGAACGATCTGAGCTTCTGCGTTACCTTGATGATACCCATTCCGAACAAAAATCCCATCGTGAACACGAGCATGAGCGTTATCACGAGAGCGAGCAGTACCGGAGCGAGGTAAATGTCAGCGAATGTCATAGCCGCCCACGCCAGCAGGAAGCCTATGGAAGCGCAGAACAGCGATCCCGTTACGGGAATGGTCTTTACCAGGAAGGTCGCCAACAGCGGCGCTACTATCGACACGATACCCACACCGATGATGATGAATAGCTCGTTCGAGTAGATACGAACAACATTCTCGCTGTCCTCGTAGAGTGTTCCCTCGAAAATAAGATCGCCGCCGAAAGCCGATGTAGCCTTCATGAACGCACAGAGACCTATCCCGACTGCTGTGACCAGCAGGAAGAATACGAGCTTTGCAGCAATTCCCTTGTAGCTGCACACTCTTTCACTGTCGTAGCTGTCGGCTTTTTTCAGTTTCCTTATTATCGGGTTTTCGGAAATGAATTTGCTGCTGCTTGTTTTGTTGAGATCTGCCATTATAATATCCTCCTTAATGGAAATTCATTTGGTACCTCTAAAACTCATTTTGAGAGGTTCCCTTATATAAAACCTGTCGGTTTTATTCCTTACTTAACGCGTCACCCGTACTTCCGGGGACGCTATCTGTTTCTGATCTATCGTCAGGCTTGCTGTCCTTTTTGCTTTTGTCTTCCTGAGAAATGAAAAACTGCTTATCCTCTTCCTTTATCTCGGAATAGAAGTTGACAATGATAGAGGTGATTAGCGAGACAACGATGATACCGTAGATACCGAGGATCACGGACAGCACTTTGCCGAGTATTGATTGTGCGACGACATCGCCGAAACCTATCGTTGTGATCAGTGCGAAGCAATACCACATTGCGCTCCAGACGCTCGGCATATCGGGCTCTATGACGCTGAATACAAATGAAAACGCTATAATGAGCAGACCCAGTCCCGACAGTATCTCCACCGCCATTGACTTTTTGATGACCTTTATCAGTATATCATATCTGATATGCGACAAAGAAAGCTGTATGATACGCACGAGCGCAAGGATCGAGAAATATGCCGACATGACAATGATAAGCGACCTTTCATAGAGGGGAAAGTCACCGTAAAACAGATAAAGAACGGTTGTTGACATTAAAAATACCCAGATACCGCACAGTATCGCCAATATGACATTCTTCTTGCTGCGCTTTTCCACCAGTGACATAGTGCGGGCAAAAATGATATACACGAGAAAAACGAGGCTGACTACAGGCACAAAATACTGTCCGTCTAACAGATACACACCCAGTGCGGCTCCCACGAGATACATCCCGGCCGTAACGGAAAATCTGACCACTCTCTTCTTTTTGCCGCGCTCTTTTACTGCCTTTATAGTGTACGCCAGCGAAAGCAGCACATAGATGAACACAAACAAATGCTGATCAATGCGCTGCTCTCCGTAGGTGACCATCTCCTGCAGCGAAAACACCAGCAACAGCATCATGACCAGTGTTTCCAATATCTTGAATACCGCACTCGGCCTTACCCTGAAACGTCTCATACACACCTCACGACAGAATCATTGATGAAGTGTTCCTGATAACGGTACCTGCTACCTGGTAAATACCCTCTAAATAGCAAAGGACGATAAGCACTATGCTGACGAGAGGTATCGCATAATCCGGCAGCCTGCTCTCATGCGTCCTTGTGTACGAGAACAACAGCATTATCGGCGCTATAAGTATCATCGAAGCCATCTGACCCGCACCAAATGACATTGCCCACATTGTAGCACTCATGATAACGCCTTCCATACCCGGGTCGTTCAGCGAAAGGAAATCTACGCCTATTCTGTTGCAATAAATGACAGTGAGCACTATGATCTGAATAAAGTCAATTATGGTAAGTATTACCGTAAGTATGGCGAGAAACCGCGAGAAGTGGAATGAGTTGGTGTTGGTCTTCAGGAAAGCTTCGTACTGCTCGTGAGTCTTGCCGTGCTTTATAAAGCGCTTTTCCCTGCCCTTGATGTAAATAACGATTATAATGAACAGCAGGAAGCTGAGCGGCGGCTTTGTGGTGAGGAACGGATAGAACACCATGGGAATGATCATATACTTATCCGTGGCAAGAACCTTCAGAACGATACAGAATACCTCGTACAGAACAGGCAGTATCGCGAAGGCGCGGAAGATAAGCACTTTCTTCCCCTGGAAAAACTTCTTCGGCTTGTAGTCCATAAAGAACATAAACAGCGTACAAAGGAAGATGTCGAGATAGATGTTGAAGGTGAAATATCCCGTATAGTCAGGGCTTTGCAGCAGCGCATTGTCAATAGCGACCGCCGCCGCACCCTCGTTGCCGGCATTTATTGCCACAAGGCCGAGCGCATAGCGCTTATACAGTATCAGATACAATAAAGTAAGACCCGTGGAAATACTGCCGTTGATTATCAGCAGCTGCTTATATCTGCTGCGTCCGTTGAGCAGTATCGCAAAGTTCGAGATAAGCAGCAGAGGCAGACCGAGCGATGAGAGCAATGCATTACCGACATCGCCGAGAAATAACGGTTCCGTTGAGCCCGAGACTTGTCTGCCGATGTTCAGTACAAACACGAGCTGTGAAAAAATGATACTCAGCCAGCCTATTATCTTGAGCCCTCTGTACGACAGTGGTCCGCGGTATCTCATATCGTTCTCCGCATTAATGTCGTGGAGCTGACGGCGCCTGTGCTTCTTATTTTTGCGTTTTCCGGTCGCTTCATCAGCCTTTTCTCCGGCTCCGACGGTATCGGCTGCTGCTTCCGTAACTTTTCCGGCGGCATCGCTCACCGCATCGGATACCGTTTCCGCGGTCCCGGACACTTCTTCCGCGTCCGTTCCGACATTCCCGATATTCAATATTTCTTCGTTCATATTTTCTCCGAGGTTCACATCTTGACTGCGTTCTTTACATTACGCAGGATAAAGAATTCATCAAGCCTGTCGAGCAGTTCATTCTTTTTTATGCTTTTCAGAAAATACCCGTCGGGCTTGAGCGCAAGCACAGCCATAACGCTCTCACGGTCACTCTTTCCGGTGAGGAACATTACGGGTATATCCTTTGTATCCTCGTCGCTGCGCAGCATCTCGAACACCTGCGGCCCGGTAGTCACCGGCATTTCGTAATCAAGCAGGATAAGGTCGGCACTGTTCTTTCCGAGCCACTTTATCGCCTGCATACCCGATGTAACGCCCGTTACGGTATATCTGTCCTTAAGCCATTCCCTTACCAGTCCGAGAAAGCCCGGGTCATCATCCACCACCAGCACGCTCCTTCTGAACGCACCGGATGCCGCCTTGCTGAAAAGCTCTGTAAGAGCGCCCACAAGCTCGCCGTTGTCGGCGGGACGCGTGAAAGAGCGGTAAATGTGATCCTGTGCGACCTTATCGCACACATACTTTATATCGGCCGGTGCGCCTATCGGGACAAGGTGCTTTTCATCATCCAGCGTCCTGTCTTTCAGAAATTGAAGCACATCGTCGCCGGGTCGCTCACCCTCGTCCATATACATCACAACGGCACCCGTCCCCGGAAGCTTCTTATGCAGGTCGTTCACATTCCAGTTCACGAATTCGCACCCGATACCGGCTTCCTTTATCTTCTTAACCAGCACCTTTATAAGGAAGCTTTCCTTCTCTCCCGTTACAAGTACACTGTTCATAGGCTTTTCCTCCTTACGCGTCTTCCCCGATAAGTTCTTCCATTCCGTCCCAATCGAATGTTTTCAGCATTTTTTCAAGTTTCGCTATCTTTCCGGAATCCTCGTCCGGCAGCTTATATTCGTTCAGCTGCGCTATTATCATCTCCACAGCATCGTAATCCATCTGCGGGATGACCTCTTTAAGCGCATCATAGGCGTCTTTCAGCTCGTCGTCCGGAATCGGCTCGCGCTCGTCCGAAGCTTCCGTCTTATTGAGCGGAGAAAGCTTCTCCTTATATGCGCGGTAGTCGTTCATCAGCTTACCGGTATTGCCGTTGATGAAGTCCGTATCATCCTTGTTGCCGGCGAGCTCCAGCGCCTCCGCGAGCTTCGAGAGCGCGGTCGCACCGATAATCCTCGCAGAGCTTTTCAGAGCGTGGACTTTCACGGTATAGAGCCGTATATCGCCGTCATTGTAAGCGTTTTCGATAACCTCGGAATTACTGTCGATCGTATCATTGAACATATTAAGCGAATATATGAACGATGATACTCCGCCGGAATTCTTTACGCCCTCGGCAACGTCGATACCGTCAACGTCCTTTACCCAGAACATATCCTCCGGAAGCTCCCCGGCATTCTCCACAGCGTCCTCCGCCGTGGCTTCTTTCAGGATATCATCGGGCAGGTGGCTCTTTATCGCCTTTTCGAGCGCAGGGCTGTCTATCGGCTTTGAAAGATAGCCGTTGAAGCCTTTCGAGCGGTAGAACTCATCCCCGCCCGCAGTAGCGTTCGCCGTGAGTGCATATACCGGCAGATCCGGCATAGTCTCTCGTATCTTCGCTACTGTCTCGAGGCCGTCCATTCCCGGCATCATGTGGTCAAGCAGTACGACATTGAAGCTTTCCTCCGCGAGCAGTTCAAGACATTCCTCACCGCTCGCCGCTGTGGTGACAGACATCTTCGTGGCTTTGAGCAGCCCCTTTATGACAGTAAGGTTCATCGGGTTGTCGTCCACCACGAGAATTCTCGCGTCGGGCGCGACGAACAGCGGAACATACGGCCCCTTGCTTACATCGGCGCCGCGCTCGGTGAACTCGCCGATAGCGCTGCCGTCAACTATCTTCTGATCGAATGTGAATATGAACTCCGAGCCCTCGCCGTAAACGCTCTCGCACCACAGCGAGCCCTTCATCAACTCCGCAAACCGCCTCGAGATATCAAGGCCGAGGCCGGTGCCCTGTATGCCGCTGTTCTTTTCCTCATCGAGCCGTTCGTAAGCGGAGAACAGCTTATCCATATCCTCGGGCTTTACACCGATACCGGTATCCTTTACCGATATCCGCAGCCCGCATTTATCCCCTTCCCTGCCGGTAACGACCGCTTTCAGTGTAAAACCGCCTTTTTCGGTGTATTTCACGGCATTTGTGAGAAGGTTGAGAACTATCTGCTTTATCTTTCCGACATCGCCGTAGAGCCGTACAGGCAGCTCTCTGTCGATATCGACATCGAACGTGAGGCCTTTCTGACTGCTGCGGACTCTTATCATAGTGGCTATCGAGCGCAGCATCTCCTGCGTGTCATATTCCTGCTCAACGAGATGCATCTTACCCGACTCGATCTTGGACATATCGAGCAGGTCGTTCACCAGCCCGAGCAGCGATTCCGACGCGCTTCTGATATCCAGAGCGTACCCCGCGACCGTCTTGTGATACTCGTCGGGAACATCGGAAGCGTCCTCACGCAGTATCATCTCATCCATTCCCATAATGGTGTTGATAGGCGTTCTTATCTCGTGCGACATATTCGCAAGGAAGCGCGACTTCGCGGAATTGGCGCGCTCGGCTTCCTCTTTTGCAACGCGTATCTGCTCGTACTGCCTGCGGATTATCGTACCGGTCATGATACGCCATACGATCACACCCACAAGCGCCATCGCAAGCAGGACTAACCCTATCCGGACACCTACCTGCTCAAAGAAGCCCGGGAGCTTTTTCAGAGCAAACGTCTGCTCCTGATATATCGTGCTGAGCCGGTCGTCGGTGATCTGCACATGCAGTGTGTAGTCGCCGTAGCGCAGGTCGGTATATTCGAGATCGTCGAAATCCTTCTGTGTAGCTGTGATACCCGAGTCGTTTGCACCCTCAAGATAGGTGTGTATCGTCGGGTCGGAAAGCATATAGTTGAGTATCGAGACACCTATGCGGATACGACCCTTGTCTGCGGGAATGACATATTTCCCGTTCTCGTCCGGGATTATCTCGTCATCGTTTGAATAAATGTACTTGATCCCGAGCTTTATATCTCCGTAGTTATCGTAAAAATCATTCAGCCGGACATAGCTTACGCCGCTTCTGCCGGATATGTACAGCTCGCCCTTATCGCTGATGTAGCTTACGGCGTTTCCCGTGGGAACGCTCGGCAGTCCGTCCGCGGTATTGTACAGGCTGTAGTTGATAGTCGCGTTATCCAGCATTTCCTGTGCATCCACACAGTATATCCCGTAGGACGAGAGGACCCAGATATTTTTGTTGTCGTCGAAGAATACGTCGAAGTTGTTGTTGTACGGGAAGTTGCTGACGTGGGTTATTACGTCATCCTTGATGTATTCTATCGAGTTTGAGGTTATTATCCAGATAACGCCTCTTTGATCGTCGTTCTTTATACGCAGGATAACATCGCTGGTGAGCCCGTCGTCACGCCCTTTGCGCACGACCTTTCCACCGTCTATTATGTACAGGCCGCCGCCGTCGGTGCCGACCCATATCCTGCCCTCCTTGTCCTCGGAAGCTGTCAGTATCATGGTGTTGCTGATGCCGGATTCGGCGCCTATATTGCGGACGATCTTACCGTCCTTGATAATGGACAGGCCGCCGTTCGTGCATTCATACACCGACCCGTCGGAGGCTATGTAGGTAAGGCGGGTGAAGTTGTCTATCAACCCGTCGTCCTCGGTGTAGCTGCGAATGGTGCCGTCACTCTGCATACACACGAGCCCCATGCCGTTCGTATATGCGGAGAGCCACAGATTGCCGTCATTGTCGGAAACAATGCACCTTATGCGCGTGTCGCCGATGTACTCGGTGAGTTCGTTCGTTATCGGTGTATTCCCGTCTTTGAGTATCTGTATACCCTTATCCGTGCCGATATAAAGGTCGCCGTTATACATGCAGGTGCTGTTGACGACCTCGTTATCCAGCCCGTATTTATCGGTTATGTCGAGGAAATTGCTTGCAACGACCTCCATTACGCCCTGACGCGACGAGGTGAACCACAGATTGCCCTGATAATCCTCGGTCATAGTCTCTATACCGCTTTTGAAGGGTATGTTCTCAAGCGGTATGAATTTCTCGTTTTCATCGAGATAGCCTATTGTCTTGTCGGATATGACCCATATACGGTTGCTCGCGTAATATATCGAGGCGATATTGTTGGCGGGCGCGACATTTATCTCACGAAGGTCGGTAAGATCGGCGGTAAAGCTGCCGTAGTATATCTTATCGCCCTCCGTGCCGAGATACACCGCTCCGGGAACTTTCCGGTCGGCGAATATCGTGGTTATGGTGCCTATCCCGAGATCATCGCCGTTGTAATACGCCGCGACGCGGGTGCCCTCTATCTCAAATGCTCCGCCGCTCATCGTGCTCCCGTATATCTTTCCGTCGGTAT
>JAEEGL011517620.1_pt1 | contig 19047 bp, 13 predicted proteins | sample 9134231 | NCBI WGS metagenome assembly JAEEGL01 (sample SAMN16246548, study PRJNA631951) | gut metagenome | biome: gut microbiome; feature: rumen; material: fiber-attached | host: Bos | place: Iran: Karaj | collected 2018-10 | reverse complement strand
TGTTGTATTTCATGGCTATTGAGGATTATCGTAGTGGTAATCGTTCTTGATGACACCCTGGCTGTTGGTAATGGTATCGTAGAAGATGGGCCAATACATGTACTCGTCGGGATTGTTGTAGTAGATGCCATTGATGCGGTTCGTGTAGAAACCGGATGCCTTGGCGTCGTCGTACTTGGTCAGATAACCGGTGGTCACCTGATAACCGGCAGGAATCTCATCGCCGATGGTAGGGAATATCACATCCATGGACTTACCGTCCTCTGCGATGGAATAGGCCACATCACCGGTATAGATAACATACAATTTTTCCAGGTTCCGGAGGGCGAACATCTGTTCCTTGGCGTAGTCCAGGCTGCTCTTCAGGCGGTTCCAGCGGATGAGGTCGGCCTTGCGGAGGAACTCGCCGCAGAATTCCAGGGCGCGCTCCTGGGCCACAGCCTCGAAGAACACTTCCTTGCTGTTGAGGGCGGCTACATAGACTTCGGCAGCGTCCAAACCGGTAGCACGGGCACGGACTTCCTGCAGGTATTTCTTAGCGCCGGACGGGCCGTTGAGTTCGTTTTCAATTTCGGCAGCCATCAGGCGGATATCGGCATAACGCATGACCACGGGCTTGATACCGTCGTCGTTGCCGCCGGAATAAGGCTGGGCGTCCATCCATTCGTAACGGTATTTGCCGAAATACCACTTGCCGATGCCGGCGAGTTCGGGATCGCCGTTCTTGGTCCACTTATAGTTCACGCAGGTCACGTCACGACGGATGTCGTTATCGCCGTACATGAAATACACGGTGGGAACCGGACCGGCATCACCGCCGCGGCTCACGCCGTTGGACCAGTGAGAGCCTTCAGAGCTGATGGCAAAGGTGAAGTTCCAGCGGCCGCGACCGGCGCCGAAAGGAATCACATACAGGGTCTCATGGTCGGGACCGGCCACAAGGTTCTCCATGTTGTTCACATTGTACCAGTAGGTCTCGTAGTCGGGCTCCAGGGAAGCTTTACCGATGGCGTCCTTCAGATAATTCAGGGCCTTGGGATAGAGCGTGGCCTTGGAGAGTTCAGGATCGGAGCTCAGACGCACGGAACCCAGGTCGCCGGTACCTACGGCACCTTCGGCAGGACGCAGGGCGTAACCGGAAGCCATGAGGGCGATGCGGGCGTACAGACCTTCGGCGAACACTTTATTCACGCGGTCGGTGCGGGAAGTGGCAGTCGTAGCGCCGGGATTCGGCAGGTACGGGATGGCTTCCTCCAGATCGGCCAGGATCTGCTTGAAGATCACGTCACGGTCTTCCTTGGGCATGTAGATGGTTTCCGCAGTTACCGGTGCGAAACGGGCAGGAACATCTCCCCAGGCCTTGATAAGGTCGTAGTAAATCATGGCACGCAAGGTGAGGGCTTCGCCCAGGAGATAGGCCATATCGGCGTTCGTTTCCGGCTTGCCGTATTCGCGGATGCCTTCAATCACCAGGTTGGCACGCTCAATACCAGTGTACATGAGCGGGAAAGGACCATTGCTCAGGTTCAACTGGGCATTGTTGGGCTGACAGTCGTAGGCGGCGATATCGGATCTGCCGTCGCCGGGCTTGTAGGTGTTATACCACTCGATATCGGTGTTGAAACCATACCAGGGCAGGAAACGGCCGCGGTAGGAGTTCACCTCGCAGAAGGCCTCGGTAATGCCGAAGATGGTTCCTTCCGTCAGGGAGTAGTTGGAATAGACGGATGCCGAGTCGAAGGCCGAAGGGGAATCCGAATCCAGGAATTTCTCGCAGGAAACCGCCAATGCGGCGATCAGAACCGCAGAAAGGATATATGCAATCTTTTTCATGTCTTCAGCGGATTAGAAGGTGAGATTGAGACCAGCCACGAAGCCGATGCTCTTAGGATAAGCGGAATAGTCCACGCCCGGGGTGAGCGGGGTGGCACGGCGGGTGTCCACTTCCGGATCGTAGCCGGAGTACTTGGTGGCGCAGAACAGGTTGGTTCCGGTCACATAGATGCGGACACGGCGGAGATAAATCTTCTTGGTGAGTTCCTCCGGCAGGGTGTAGCCGATGGTCACGCTCTGCAGGCGCAGGAAGGAGGCATCCTCCACGGCCCAGTCGGAGAAGACGGCGTTGGCCACAGCGGGGCTCCACATGGTCTTGCCGGCATTCACGGCCTTGAGGGTGGAAGGATCGGTGATAAGTTCACCGGTGTTCCAGTCGATGTTGGTCCAGCGCTTGTCCACCTCCATGCTGTTCAGCAGGTTACGGTTGTAGAATTTACGGGAGCTGGTGAATTCCACCTTGTTGGCGTTGTACACCTGGTTGCCGATCATATAGTTGAAGTTGGCGCTGAAGTCTACGCCCTTGATATAACCGGAAAGGTTGAAACCGCCGGTGATGTCCGGGCTGGCGTTGCCGATCACGGTACGGTCGGCCACGGTCACCTTGCCGTCGCCATTCAGGTCTTTGAGCTTCATGGCACCGGGCATCAGATAGCTGGCGCCGATGACGGCGGAGTCGTCCACCACACCGTCATTGAGCACCCACTTGCTGCCGTTCCAGGTGAATTCGTCCGGAGAATACATGCCGTCACTCTTATAGCCGTACATGTTACCCAGGGGCTTACCCACTTCCACAACATAGTCGTCGCCGATTTCGGTGGAAGCCCAATAGGACTGGGCCGTGATCTTGTCCAGACCACCCAGATCCATGACTCTGTTGCGGTTGTAAGCGATGTTACCACCGATGTTCAGGGAGTAGTCCTTCTTGGAAATGATGGGGGCGTTGAGTGTGAGCTCCACACCACGGTTGCGGGTGGAACCCAGGTTGCGGTACTGGCTGTCATAACCGGAACCGGGGATGGGGAAGTTAATCAGAAGGTTCTTGATGTCGTTCTGATACACTTCCACACTACCGCTCAGGCGGCTCTGGAAGAAGGAGAAGTCCAAACCGATGTTGTGCGTAAGGGTGGTTTCCCAGGTGAGATCCGGATTGTTCATGATCTTACCGGCCATCCAGTAGTTGCTGCTCTGGCTCAGCCAGGCGGTGGTGGTGGCGCTGTACTGCTTCAGGATCTGTCCGGAAGGAATGTTGTTGTTACCGGCGGTACCGAAGCTATAACGGAGCTTGAGTTGGTCCAGCCAACTGTGGGAGGCGTCCATCCAAGACTCGTTGGAAATGGTCCAGGAAACGGCCACGGACGGGAAGATGCCCCAGCGGTGACCGCGGGCGAACTTGGAGCTGCCGTCGGCGCGGAGCGTGGCACCAATGGAGTAACGGTGCTTGTAGTCGTAGTTCACGCGGCCGAAGAAGGAAAGGAGCTTGTCGTCCGGATCCACATAATTGTTGGTGGAAGCCGGATTGGAAGCGGCCGACATGAAGTTCCAGGCAGCCTCGGCGTTATAGGTGGGATCGAAGCCATCCACCATCATGGTGAGCAGGTTGCTCTTGGTAATGGTAAGCTCCTGACCCACAAGGGCGGTGAGGCTGTGGTCGTCGTTATTGAGCACCTTGGCAAAGTCGTAGTTCAAGGTGTTGGTATTGCGATAACGGGTGCGGAAGGCCTCCTTGTGCTGGTTGGAGGGCGTATTCTTCACCGTGGAGTTATTGGCCACATAGTAGGTGGTCATGCCGTAGAAGCGGTCGTCGCTCTGGTTGTATTTCTCCAGACCGCCCTCTATCTTAAGGTTCAGGTTTTCGATAATCTGCCAGTTGAAGGCAGCGTTGGCATTCCAGGTGGTACGGATACGGCGGGAGTCGTTGTCGGCCACGGACTGGAGCGGCGGGGCGTTGTCGCCGTAGTCCTGTTCCTCGTCCACACCTACCGTAGTGGCGGCCAGCGGGATGGGCGTATAGGAGATGGCGTGCTTGAGACGGCCGTTACCGGAAGTGGTACCGGTATCGTTGATGCCGTTGGCGCCGCCACCGCGCACGTTCACGCGGGAATAACGGATGTTGGCGTCGATGGAAGTGGTGGCCGATGTCTTGAAGTTTGCCTTGAAATTGAGGTTGTCACGGGTGTAGTTGGAGCCCACCATGATGGCCTGGTCGCCCATATGGGCATAACCGATGGTCCAGTTCACGGTGTCGGAGCTGCCGCTTACGGAGAAATCGGCCGAGAAAGTGGAACCATTGCGGCCGAAGACGGCGTCCACCCAGTTGTTGCCCTGGAGGTTCTTATACAGGTCGATATCTTCGAAGGTGCCGAAGTAGGGCTCGTAGTAGGAACTCAGGTTGTTGCGAACGGAACCCAGCTCATACTGGAACTTGACAAAGTTGTCCACATCCATGGCCTTGATGGCATTCTTGTTGGCCATGGTCTTCATGCCCCAGTAGGTGTTGAACTTGATGGATACCTTCTGGCCTTTCTCTGCGCTCTTGGTGGTCACGATCACAACGCCGTTGGCGCCGCGGGAACCGTAGATGGCGGTGGAGAAAGCATCCTTCAGCACGTCGATGCTCTGGATTTCAGAGGAAGGGATGTCGTTGATGGATTCTACCGGGAAACCGTCCACAATGTAGAGAGGGGCGCTGTCCTGGGTGATGGAGCCGCCGCCGCGGACGCGGATCTTGATGTCGGCGTCCGGGTCACCTTCCGTGGTAACCACGGAGACGCCCGCCATCTTACCGGAAAGGGCCTGGGACACGGTGGTCACCGGCTGTTCCGTGAGTTTGTCGGAACCTACGGACGAGACGGAGCCCAGCAGGTCGCGGCGCTTGACCACCGCATAACCCACCACCACGACTTCGTCCAGGAAGGTCTGGTCGGCCAGGCCGATGAAGGAGAACACCAGATTCACTGCATCCGCGGGAACGGTGAGCTCATAGTCACCATCGATGCCGGTGATGGTGCCGATGGTGGTACCTTCCACCAGTACGCCGGCGCCGATCAGCGGCTCGCCCGTTTCATCGGTCACGATACCTTTCACGGTATGCTGTGCCCAAGCGAACGGGACCGTTCCCAAGCAAAGTGCGAGCGAAAGAAGGAGTTTCTTTGTCAAACTTTTCATTGGAATTGGATTTTGGTTAATAATTAAATAGTATTACAGTTTAGTATATTTTCCATACTTGTTACCGCCCTTCACGATGTCCTTCACCAGGTAGTGCAGGTACATTTCCAGGTTGGTGTAGCGTTTCTGAGGGTCCAGGGTATAGTCGTTGGGGTTCCCTACCCAATCCGGGAATTCAGAGGTGGTGCTGCCTTTATACTCCGGCCAGCCGCCCACGTCGCCCTGGGTATCAATCAGGCCCTTGTCGCCGCCGTTGGAACCCTTGTAGGTGAAGGTTCCCTCGCGGGTTTCCTTGGTCACACGCTCGTCGATGCTGTCCCGCTTCAGGGAAGCGCCGGCATAGGAAAGCACGGAATAGAAGGCGTTGTCGGCCGATTCCAGGGAAAGCCAGGAGGCTTTATCGGCATAAGTGAAAGGCGTGTTCGCCTTGATAGTGGCGATAAGGCTGGCGCTGGCCGTGGTGGCTTTTCCGGACCAGTTGTCGGCCGTATAATCATCATTGTTCTGCATTACGTTGCCCGTCATGTAGAAATGACCGGGAACCACCTGATCCGGATGCGACGAATCGCAGTTCTTGCAATTAGTGGTAGGATCCAGGAAGCGGCCTTTTCCGGACGGCGTGGCCGGACCGGGCTTATAGTAATTGTTGATGATATTGTACTTCTTGAAATCACTGCCGGGCTTGCTCTCGCCGCCGTAGGTGCTGTTGTCGCCCCAGTTGTAGATGACGTTGTTCAGCAGGCTCACAGGACCCTTGAGCGTGGACACATAGTCGTGGTCCAGGCGGGGATTGCGGCTGTAGTGGTGGGCCAGCAGGTTGTGGTGATAAGTGGCATTGGTGCCGCCCCAGATGCCGCCATAACCGTGTTTCCCCTTGCCGTGTACGGAATTGAGCAGGCTTTCGGACAGGATGCACCACTGGAGGGAGAAGTTGGTCATGCCATAGAAACTGCCGCATTCGTCCGTACTCCAACTGATGGAACAATGGTCGATGATGACATCGTGCAGATCATTGTTGCCGGTATACAGGGTCATGGCATCGTCCTCGGTCTTCTTCTCATCGCCCATGCGGCAACGGATAAAGCGCACGATCACATTGTTGGCATTGATGCGGAATTCGTAGTTTTTCAGGCAGATGCCGTCACCGGGAGCGGTCTGGCCGGCAATGGTGATGTTCCCTTCATCCTTATTAGCATCATTGTCATTTTTCTCAATCTTGAGCGGACTTTGCAGTTCGATAATACCCGCCACATCAAAGACAATCGTCAAAGGCCTGACCAGTTTCCCGTTTTCCTTATACCCTTTAATCCCATAACGAAGGGAACCTTCTCCTGAATCATTCAGATTGGTAACATGATAGACCTTCCCCCCACGTCCTCCGGTGGTCCACATGCCGCCGCCTTCCGCACCGGGGAAAGCTCGCGCCAGGCCGTCTTCCTCGGCCGCCGGGATGGCGAATTCTTCATAAGCCTTGGTGGGCGTGGGACCCGGTTCGGGATCCACCGTACCCGCGGTGGTAGCGTCGATCCAGGTAAAGGCCGATGCACCGGCGCTGTTGGAGGCCTGCACACCAAAACGGTACGCGGTGGCTTTGGTCAGATTCTTCACGCTTACGTTACGCGTGGAAACCTTGCCTTCCTCCACTACAGCACCGCCTTGGGTCAGCTGCCACAGATAAGTGGCGCCGGCCACTGCGTCCCATTGGAACGTGAGGGTAGTTTCCGTGGCACTGTGCAGCACCAGATTGGCCGGGGCTGCAGGAGCCTTTTGCTCCGGAGTATCCGGCTGCAGATCTTTGGAGCCGCCGCAAGCGCTTAACAGGACTATGGAAAGGAGTATCAGCGATGGTTTATTCATAGCATTTCATATTCCAGTGCCGCCCAGATGAGAGGGCCGATGCCCTTGGGATCATTGGAGCGCACTTTCTCGTTGATATAATAGTCGTAGTCTCCCCTGCGGTTTTCCTTGCCGCCCAGGCCGGCCACCTCGCAGCAGCGGTTCAGGTTCACCAGGTCGTCCTCCTCCGTCACGAAGGTCTTGAGCAGGGATTCGTAGCTTTGCACGGCACCTTCCCGGTTACCCAGGAAACCCAGCCGGCAACCCTTGAGCCAGACATAGGTGAACATGGCGCTGCAGGTGGCTTCCAGGTAGTTTCCTTCGCGGTAGGGCTGATCCAGCACCTGGAACCACATACCAGTTTCGGCATCGGCATATAGCGGCAATACATTATAGAGCGCGTTCAGGATATTCACCAGGCTGTCTTTTCCCTCACCGTCCGGGAGGATTTCGGCCACTTCCACCAGGGCCATGCAGTACCAGCCCAGGGCGCGGCCCCAGGCGTGGTCGCTCTGACCTGTTTCGGGATTGCACCAGAACATCTGGTGGCTGGAATCCCAGGCATGGCGCAGCAGACCGGTTTCCGGATCCAGCGTCTGGTCATAGATCAGGGTGAACTGGTGCACGATATCGGCATAATTCGCCGCCCGCTGCAGGCTGTCCGTCACATAACGGGCGGTGTATTCGGCGTAGAAAGGTTCGGCCATATACAGGCCGTCAAGCCACATCTGCTGGGGATACACCTGCTTGTGCCAGAAGCCGCCTTCCGGGGTACGGGGCTGGCTCAGAAGCTGGCTGTAAAGCGTATCCATGGCCACGCGGTATTTCTCCTTGCCCGTAATGTCGTACAGGCCGAAGAGCGTGCGCCCGGGACAGATATGGTCCTGGGAGTAATTACTTTTCTTGTATTTGTAAATAACCCCAGTGCTGTCGATGATGGTATCGTACCAGGCATCTACATAATCCAATGCTTTGGGAGATGCATCCAGGATGGCCTTTAATTCAAGGCCGGTGGTATAATTCCATTTGAGCTTGCCTTCCAGGCCATCGATGTAGGAGGCCTCCGGATTCCGGGCCATTTCGCTCTCCGCCACCCGCAGAGACAGCGGAGCCTTGGCCGTACATGCGGTCAAGGCAAGGGCGCATAGGATGAGTTTGATTCGCATTACTTGTTATTATAAGGGTCCCAAACAATGCCGTCCTGGCTTTGGTACATCACTTTTTCAAAGCTGTAGGCGGCAGCCTCCGCGTCCGTCAGCTGATGGCTCCACGGCACGCGGGGACCGCTTGCACCCGGGCCGAAGCTTTTGTACTCGGCATAATAGGAATTCTTCTTGGTGTCCGGTTTGCCGTCCTTTTCCCAGTCGTGCCAGCCTTCCGCCAGGATATGGCTGCCCAGTTCACAGTTTAGGAAAACCGTTTTGGCGTAGGCGCCCCAGGGACGGCCCAGGTAACACTTGGTCACGCCTTCACCGGCCGTAAGGCGGCAGTTCCGGAAGACATAGCCGTAAGTCTGGCCCTCCAGCGTGGAGGCGGCCGTTACGTAACTGTCTTTCTTGGAGCGGATTTCGCAGCCCTCGAAATAGGCGATGCTGGTGCCGAAGATAAAGTCCGTTGTTCCTTCTATATAACAGTCTTTGAAATAGTTGCGCTTGATGCCGCCGAACTTGCCAAAACGACCGTAGGTGTACAGGGTATCCTGGTTGCCCAGGAAGCGGCAGCGGTTGAAGAAGAGGAAATCCCCATCCGTGAACACGGCCACTGCCTGGCCGATGGCCTTGCCCTCACCGGAAGAATTCTCGAAGGTAATATCCTCGAAAGTAATGTAGCTGGCGTGGATGTAGATGCTGGCGCTGCCGCTGGTGCCCATAGGGAAATCCCGTCCGGGCCACAGCTTTTTGGCGTATTTGTCGTAGGTAAGGAGCGTGCCTTCCGCACTTTCGCCTTTGAAATGCACGCGGAACTTGGTATGAGGGATGGAGATCTCTTCCTTATACACCCCGTTGCGGATGAGCACCCGGGTGATTTCCTGATGACTGTAGTCCGGGATGGCGTTCACGCCTTCCTGCACGGTCTGATAGTCGCCATGTCCATCGGCCGATATGACAATGTGGTAATAGACCAGGTGCCTGGCCAGATCCGGCAGCTGCGCCCGGATCCCATCACAGACCAGTTCCGTCACCTTGCGGGCACCGCCTGGGACCAGATGGGTGTTGTCGTCCTTGCCGGTGGAAATCATAAAATAAGCTTTGGAGGCTTCGTCGCCCAAAGACTCGATCCAATCCAGCGTGGGCGTGGTCATATCCAGGCAGACCACGCCTTTTTCGGCCGCTACCGCCTGCATGGCGGCGGGATAGTCCGTGTGGCAGTTCCGGTCCAGCTTCCCGCCCTTGAACCAGCGACGGGCGATGGGCGTGAGCAGCACCGGAATGCCGCCTTTTTCCCGCACCCCGTCCACAAAACGACGCAGATTATCCTGATAGGCGCCCCAGGCAGCCGCATAGCGGGCAGGATCGTCCTTCTTGGCATCGTTGTGGCCGAACTGGATGAACACATAATCGCCGGGCTGGACCGCAGCATATACCTTGTCCCAGAGCCCCAGGTCGATGAAACTCTTGGTGCTGCGGCCATTCTGGGCGTAATTGATCACCGTTACCTCCGAAGGGTCCAGGAAATTCTGCAGCATCATACCCCAGCCGCGCTCCTGCCCGGCCTTGGGCAGATCTTTTTCGGCCATAGTGCTGTCCCCCATCAGATGGACAGTAGTAAAGGAACTGGCTATCAGCCAAATGACAGAAAGGAAAAGGATGCGTTTCATCAGAGGGCCTTACCGTTTACAATTACATTTTCATAAGTGATAGGCTGGGCATTGTGCACTTCTACGCCTTTTTTCGCGGTGAAGCGGCAGTCCCGGAAAGAGACCCCGGCAAGCGGCAGTTCCGGCAGGCCGTTCACATAGATGGCCTGCTTGGCGCCCGAGCACACGATGTTGGAGAAATGGAAGTCGCGGAATTCCGGCGTGGTTTCGTCCACCGGAGGAAGGGCTTCTTCCGCCGGGGCGCCGTCCGCTCTTTCCGTTGCGGCCACGCCCGCGTAATATAGGTTAAAGGTAACGGCTTCCGCCACGATGTCCTTCATATAGATATGGTCGCACCAGATGCCCTGCACCAGTCCGCCGCGGCCGCGGGTGCTCTTAAAGCGCAGGCCCACATCCGTTCCCAGGAAATGGCAATGGGTCACCCACATATTCTGCACGCCACCACTCATTTCGCTGCCGATTACAAAACCGCCGTGGCCATGGTACACGGTGCAGTCCCTCACGATCACATTCTTGCAGGGAATCCCGTGGCGACGGCCGTCGGCATCCTTGCCGGACTTGACGCAGATGGCGTCATCTCCCACATCGAAGGTGGAGCCAGTGATCAGCACATTCTCGCAGGCCTCGATGTCAATGCCGTCGCCGTTGGTGGAATAGTGGGGATTGCGCACCGTAATATTATTCACTGTCACGTTCTTGCACCAAAGCGGGTGCAGGTTCCAACAGGGGGAATTCTGAAAAGTGACGCCCTCCAGCAGCACCCGGTCGCAATTCCGGAAGCTCAGGAGCACGGGGCGCAGGAAGGTTTTCACAAACTGCTCGTCCAGGCTCTGGTCCTGATAATTGAGGCTGCCAGCCGTGGCGCGGGCCACTTTATAGCCTTCGTCCGGATACCAGGCCGATCCGTCATCGGCCAGTACGCCACCACGCTTCACGATGGTTTTCCAAAGGTCATCCCCCACCTTGCGGCGTTTCACTTCGCGCCAGGCGTCTCCGTTGCCGTCGATGATGCCCTTACCGGTGATGGCAATGTCCGTTGCGCCCTCCGCGTGCAGGGGCGAGAGGCAACGACGCACATCCAGCCCTTCGAAGTTGGTGTCAATGACGGGATACAGATCCTGGTCCGTGGAGAACACGATGACAGCGTCCTGGTCCAGATGCAATTCGATACGGCTTACCAGGCCGATGGGGCCGGTAAGCCAGATACCGGCAGGAACCACCAGGATGCCGCCGCCCTGGCGGGACAGCTTGTCGATGGCTTTGGCGAACGCCTCCGTATTGAGCGTGACCCCGTCCCCCACTGCACCAAAGTCTGTCAATACCACGCTGAAGGTGGGAATTACAGGGCGTTGTACATGAGGCATATCAAAAGGGACCCCGGCATAAGGGCCGTCGGAAAAGCCATGGTTTCCACAGGAAACTGCGAGGAAAGCGGCGCTTGCCAGAAGGAAAAATTTAAATCCGTTCATGAGGTTATCAGTCGTGTGCGGACAAATATAAGCGTTATTTTTTGAATTTCCGTGCACGGTAACGGAAATTTTTTCACATTTTTTCAAAATCGGCCTTCCAGGCACTTCTGTGGCATCCGTGACCGGTAACGAAATCTTTTAAAATCGACCCTTGATTTCTTATATTTTTTTTCTATCTTTGTGCCGTGGAAAAGATTACCATCAACGACATAGCCCGCCTTACCGGCCTGTCAAAAGGCACGGTAGACCGCGTGCTTCATAATCGCGGCGAGGTATCCAAAAAGAGCTATCAGAAAGTGATGGACTCCATTAAGGAGTTGGGGTACGAACCCAACCTTTATGCCTCACTTCTGGCCCGGGCGGAACAGAAAACCATTGCGCTCCTGCTCCCCGCCCACCAGCCCGGCACCTACTGGGAACTGGCCGCCAAGGGAGAAGCCAAGGCCCAGGCCGCCATCAAGCCCCTGTCCCTGACAACCCGGCAATTCAACTACAACCAGTACAGCGCCGACAGCTTCCGCGAAGCCTGCACCCGTGTGTTGGAAAGTAACCCCGCCGGTGTGGTGATGGCCCCTATGTTCCAGTATGAAACCCAGGTTTTCGCCCAGGAACTGCAGGCCCGCGGTATCCCCTACTCCCTCATAGACACCAAATTGGAAACGCCGGGTTACCTGAGTTTCTACGGCATTCCGGCCTATAAGAGCGGCTATCTCTGCGCCGCCATGCTGGTGGGAGGAGAACCCGTGAAGGAAGTGCTCATCGTGCGTATCATGCGAGACAAAGGGCGCCAGTCGGACCCCACCGTCATGCGCCGTTCCGGTTTTCAGGATTATATGCTGGAGCACAACCCCGGCTGCACCATCCGGAGTCTTTTCATCGATCCGGAAGACCCCGCCGCCACGGACGATGCCCTGGATGCCTTCTTCACGGAGTTTCCGGGCGTGAGACACATTGCTATGCTCAACTCCCGCATCCACCTCATCGTTCCTTTCCTGGAGCGTCATCCGGCCGATATGCGCGTGGTGGGTTTCGACAACCTGGATGCCAATCTGGATGCCCTCAAACGCGGAACGATAACAGCCCTCATTGCCCAGCGGCCGGAAGAACAGGTCCATCAGGCCATCCAGTCCCTGGCCAACCGCATCGTCTTCCAGCGCTTCCCGGAGAAAACGGATAATTATCAGCACATGGATATCCTCATCCGCTACAACGCGGAGGACTATTAGAATTCCTTAAGAGAGCTTTTTCACGGCCTCCTCCACCGCTTCATATTCATAACCGCGGGAAAGGCCGAATTTGAGGAGTTTCAAGCGGAATTGGGGATCGCCCTGCAGGCTGCGGGCCTTGGTGGCCAGCAGCCGTTCCAGTTTATCAGCCGCCTTCGCTGGTTCCACTTCCTCCAATGCAGCAGCAATCACCGGGTCTGAAACACCCTTGGAGCGTAACTGAAAGCGGATTTTAATGGGCCCCCAACCCTGCAGGGATGCTTTTTCCCGTGCAAAGGCGGACGCATAACGGGCATCGTCCACATAACGGTCCTCCACCAGGGAATCCACCAGCCGGGACGCCTGTGCAGCATCTCCGTCCAGGGCTTTCAGCGCCTTCCGGTAAACGTCGGAACGGCAGTATTCCGCCTTGGCGCAAAGCTTCTGCAGGCGGGCCAGGGTGCGGGCGTAGGAAGGGTCTTCCATCGGCCTAGAAATTATAGCCGAACGACACGTAGAGGCCCACGCGTTTGGTAATGGACGACCAGTGCACCTGGGCACGCAGCGGACCGGCGACGGTATTGAAACCATAGCCAAGGCCTACGCCATAGAGCATCTGGCCCTGTGTAAACACATTAAACCCGTCAAACGAATAGGCGGCATTGGCCATTACCGAGGCATAGTGGTTCTTGGCAATCCGGTAACGGGCATCCAGCCGGAGCATCATCATATGGTCGTCCACCAGGGCTATATCGTTCAAACCCACAAAAGGAACCTGCTGATCCATATAGTGACCCCGGAAAGTGCCGCCCAGCATATTGGTGATGGGGAAAGGAACATCCTGCCCAAAGACGAAGCGGGCCGCCAGCTGCGGGATGAAGGTGAGGCGCTCCGTGCCGAAGGGGAACATACCGTCCAGCGAAACGATGCCATAGAGATGGTGCTTCTCCAGACCGCGCGTGAGCCAGTCCGTGGCCAGCTGGCCTTCGATACCGGCCGATACACCCGTGGTGGGGAAATTACCATTGTCCAGGGTTTCTACCCGGCCGTCCACAAACAGGCCGGGAAAATTGAAGCGCTTTCCGTTACGGAAGGGATTGTCTTTCTCCTCCAGGAATTGCGAAGACTGGGCGGAATAGCCGTTGTAATATTGGTTGCGCAGGCCCAGTTTCACGTCGAAGAAAGACCATTGCATATTGGATAAATACGCTTCAGCCAGGAAGTTGAGCATAGCCAGGTTCACAATTCCGCCTTGTTCCTTCAGGAAACTGCTGCTGCTGGTGTAGGCCATCTTTGCCCGGACATTGAGCGTGGACAGTTTGGGCGCCTTATAAGTGTAGATGGCATCCAGATACGGATTGGTGCTGATACGGGCCGTCAGATCCAGCGAATGACCCTGCATAGCGTGGGTATTGAGACCCAGGTTCAACAGCAGGGCAACGACCTCTTCCGAATCGATTCTCACACCCAGGCCGATCTGGTGCATAGGGCCGCGTTTGCACAGGATGCGCAGCCGGTACGGCTCTTCCTTCCCGCGCAGTTCGTATGTAACATAATCGTAGGCGCCCGTACCGAAGATCCTGGCCACGTCCGATTCAATGGATTGTTTATCGGCGATGGAACCGGGCTTTACATACATCTTGGAACGGATGTATTCGGCTTCCTTCTCCCCTACGCCCACAATGTCAATGTCCTCGATGAGGACGGGATGGGCGTTCAGGTCCACGGCCGGCTTTCCGTTCAGGCGGCGGCGCGCTTTGCCCAGGCGGTGCCGGATGGCATCCAGCTGCGGCTTCATCTCTTCAGCAGCCTTGTAACCGCGCACATACATGGTGTCCACAGCTTCCCGGTTGAAGCTGAGCATGTTATACCCCTTTAAGTCCGGGTGGATACGAACATCCACATTCTTGACGTTCATATTGAACACATCGTCGTCGAAGAGGTTCATGGTGGACATAAGGATGTCACCCAGGTTCTGGATTTCATCGGCACCGGCCACCTCACCCGAAAGGTCGATGCCGATAATGATATCGGCCCCCATGGCGCGGGCGATGTTCACCGGGAAGTTGTTGCGCATAGCGCCGTCTACCAACACCATACCGTCGGTGCGCACAGGGGCGAAAAGGCCCGGGATGGACATAGTGGAACGCATGGCCAGGTTGATGGATCCGTCGTGCCAGATCTTGGCCTTGCCGGAAGCCATGTCCGTTGCCACACAGGCGAAAGGCGTGGGCAACTGGAAAAAATCGATGTTATCACTGTAGCCCACCGTGCGGGAGGTGATGATCTGGTTCACATTCTGGCCGAAGACAAAGCCCGAAGGCAGGCTCCCCATAATGCTGTTGCGGGCCAGGTTGCTGATATCTCCCCCCTCGCCCGCGCCGAGGTGGATTTCACGGGAGCGGCCGGCCGCGAAGGGCATATCGCCCTTGATGAAATTCTTATAGTCGTCCTCCTTGTAATAGAACGGGAAAGACAGCAGGTATTTCTCCTTGTACCGGATGCGGGAATACGGGATGTAGGAACGGTCCACTTTGTCGCTCAGGGCTACGCTCCAGTCCATATTCTTGAACAGATCTTCCAGATAATCTGCATCGTAGCCCATTGAATACATAGCACCTACCAGGCCGCCGATACTGGTTCCCACCACCATGTCTACGGGGAGGTCGTACTGCTCCAGATACTTGAGGACGCCCACCGTGGCAGCACCCTTGGCACCGCCGCCGGAAAGCACCAGGGCTACTGTGGGCCGTGACTTGCGGATTTGCGCCATCTTGTAGCGGATTTTCCGCACGGCCGCGGCGTCCTTTTCGTCCAGGCCGAAGGTGGCCGATTCCGGGACAGACAAATCCTGGGACATCAGCGGGGAGACAAACAGGAACAGTCCCGTGACAAGCAGTAAGAATTTTTTCATCGTTCGTTGTGTTTACCGGCCAAAAGACCGCAGGCAGCAAAGATATCCTCCCCCCGGGAGGCACGGATGGTGGCAATCAGGCCACCTTTTACAAGGAGATCACGGAAGGCTTCCATTCTTTCCCGGGAAGCCGGACCGTAGGGGAAATCAGGGATGCGGTGGAAGCGGATCAGGTTCACCCGGCATTCCAGGCCCTGCAGAAGTTTCAATAGCGCGGCGGCATGGCGCGGAGTATCATTCCAGCCTGCAAATACCGTATATTCAAAACTTACCCGGCGCTGGCCGGTGAAATCGTATTGGTGCAGCAACGCCACCACCGACTCGATGGGCCAGGCCTTTTGCACAGGCATCATTTCCAGGCGCTCCTCCGGGAAGGGATTGTGCAGGCTCACGGCCAGGTGGCATTTGCTTTCATCCAGGAATTTCTTCAAGGAGGGCAGCACGCCGATTGTGCTCAGGGTCACACGTTTAGGGCTCCAGGCAAGTCCCCAGGGAGCCGTAAGGATTTCCAGGACACGCTGCACGTTGTCCCAATTGTCCAAGGGTTCACCCATACCCATAAACACGGTATTGGTGAGTTCCCCTGCTTCCTCCACACCAAAGAATTGGCTTAGGATATCGGCCGGTTCCAAATGACCATGAAATCCCTGCCGGCCCGTCATGCAGAACTTGCAACTCATCTTGCAGCCCGCCTGGCTGCTGACGCACAGCGTTTTCCTGTCCTCTTCCGGAATCATCACCGCCTCTACGAATCCCTCCCCGACGGGGAATAGATATTTCTTCGTTCCATCGGCCGAAGTCTGGACATCCACCGGGAGCGTCAGTCCTACCTCATAGCGTTCTGCCAGCGCTTCCCTGCCCTGCTTGGACAGGTTGGTCATTTCCGCAATGCTGTGTACCCGCTTCTGATACAGCCACTGGGCCATCTGTTTCCCTGCAAACGCAGGCAAACCCACCTCAAGCGCTATGGCTTTCAGCTCCTCCGGAGTCTTTCCCAGTAACCGTTCTTTCATGTTCACAAAAATAAGAAATTCCCGCCGAAAAACCAATGCGCTCCCCCCATTCTCGATATCCAGCCTTCTCCCTGTACGACACTTTGTCGCATTTTTGGCCTTTTTTGAAACTTAGTCCGTAAACCATGACGGTCTTTGTCGCATTTTCGGCCGTTTTTGCTCTCAAGACCGTAAAGGAACACAAATCGTAAGAAACAGTGAAAAATCACCTGAAACAATACTTTCTTTTTTACGATTGTAGGAAATCCAGAAGACTTGCCGTAAGTTCGCAGAAGGACCAAATAGGAACTGTATGGACAGCAAAACACGGGAAGAGTACAAGAACTGGAAGAAAGGGTATTATCACATGAGCCTGGAACGTCTGGACGGGCGACTGTTGTTCAACTCTCCGGAAGCTTACCGGATGGGGATGAACAGCGTGGCGCTTGCTCAATTAAAGTATGATGTGGAGGTTTATGCCATTGAACTGATGCCCAATCACCTGCACAAGATTCTCTCCGGAACGGGGCTGGAATGCTTGAAAGTATTCGCCTTTCTGAAAAGACGTCTGTCAAATCAACTGGTCAGCGAAGGTTTTCCTCCACTTCCGGAGAACTATGGTTTTAAACTTACCCCTATAGAAGACAGGGATGCACTTCGAAAACAGATTCTGTACACGGTCCGCAATCCGTACGAAAAGGATTTCTGTATACCGGGAGGCCAGCCCTGGGGATCCGGCTACCTGTATTTCAATCATTTGGCTGACGTGATTCGGGGCGAAAAGGTAGCCAATCTGTCCAAGAGAATGGTATATGAACTAGTTGGCTCACATGAAGAATTGCCACCGGAATGGGAGATCCACCCGCAATTGGGCATCTTGCCACGCTGCTATGTAAAGACAGAGAAGGTGACACAATTGTTTTCATCGGCCAAAGGATACCTCACTTGCCTGGTCAAAGAGTATGAGGCAATGGTGAAAATTGCAAGGACCCTGGACGAAGAGGTGGAGTTCTCAGCGGAAGAAGTCCAGGACATCGTGAATACCGAACTCAGGCGCATTTATCCGGGCAGATTGTTCAAAACCCTCACCCCGGAAGAGAAGTGTCGCACAGCCGTGAGCCTGAACAATAGAATGGGCCTGACACCCAGACAATTGGCTCAGGCCCTACATATTTCGGAACTGGCCATCTCGCAGGCCATTCGTTCCAAGGATTATGGAATACGATAAACCTTATTCGTTCTCTGCCTTTATGGCCTGCTGGTAGCAGTCCCGGCACAGGGGCTCATAGGTGTCTTTTTCTCCCAGAACCACCAGTTTCTTGCTGGCCGAGAGACGATGCGAGTGATTAGCCAGGGCACCGCAACTGACGCAGATGGCGTGTACCTTCTGAACATCCTCAGCGATGGCCATAAGGCCGGGCATGGGGCCGAAGGGCTTGCCCAGATAGTCCGTATCCAGACCGGCGATGATTACACGGACACCCCGGTTGGCCAGTTCCTGGCATACGCCGATGATGCTGTCGTCAAAGAACTGGGCTTCGTCAATGCCCACCACCTGCACGTCGGGATCGATTTGCAGCATGCGGGAAGGAGATTTGATGGGCATGCAGGAAATGCTGTGGGAATCGTGCGAAACTACGTCCAGGTCTGAGTACCGTTTGTCAATGGTGGGTTTGAAGGTGGCAATCTTCTGCTGGGCGAACTGGGCCCGTTTGAGCCGACGGATGAGCTCTTCCGTTTTACCGGAGAACATGGAACCGCAAATAACCTCGATAGAGCCTGATTTTTTTGTATTTTCCAAAAACATTTCCGTAAATTTGCTTGGTTGACTTGATGCAAAGATAACACTTTATGGAAAAAAGTCCAACAGCCCTTTGCGGAAAACTCTTCATCGTTCCCACCCCCGTGGGTAACCTGGAGGACATGACCCTGCGCGCCATCCGCGTGCTCCAGGAGGCCGATTTGATCCTGGCCGAAGACACCCGTACCTCGTCCGTGTTGCTCAAGCATTTCGACATCCATCGTCCTTTGCAAAGCCACCACAAATTCAACGAACACCAGACCGTCCAACTAGTCAAGGAGCGCATCCTGGGCGGGCTCAATGTTGCCTTAATCTCCGATGCCGGCACACCGGGCATCTCAGACCCGGGCTTCCTGCTGGCCCGCACCTGCGCAGAGGAAGGCATTGAGGTCCAGACGCTTCCGGGCGCCACGGCCTGCATTCCGGCCCTGGTTTCCAGCGGCCTGCCCTGCGACCGTTTTGTCTTTGAAGGATTCCTGCCCCAGAAAAAAGGCCGGCAAACCCTTCTGCAATCTTTAGCCACCGAAACCCGCACGATGGTGTTCTACGAATCCCCTTACCGCCTGGTCAAAACCCTGGAACAGATGGCCGGATTCTTCGGCCCGGATCGCCGCTGCTCGGTTGCCCGGGAAATCTCCAAAGTGCACGAAGAGCACCGGAGAGGAACCCTGGAAGAAGTAGCCGCCTGGTTCCGTGAACACGAACCCAAGGGTGAGATTGTCCTGATTGTAGCCGGTGCCACGCCGGTGAAAGCAGAAAAGAAGCAGCGCTATGGACGGGGGGAAGAAGAAGGAGAGCGGGCTTAACGGCAGTTTCGTAACGGGCGCTATCGCCCTGGTTTTTCTCATTCTCGGTTACCAAGTTGCCTTGTTCATCCACAAGGCAGCTCTTACGCGTATTGCCGCCAACCGGGACCATCCGGATACGGTGTATGTAATTGAATACAGATCCTCTGTCGCCGAAACTCCTCAGGATGAGGGGTCTGTCAAACTGAGCCGAAAAAATGCTCCG
>JAEEGL010825408.1_pt1 | contig 19047 bp, 6 predicted proteins | sample 9134231 | NCBI WGS metagenome assembly JAEEGL01 (sample SAMN16246548, study PRJNA631951) | gut metagenome | biome: gut microbiome; feature: rumen; material: fiber-attached | host: Bos | place: Iran: Karaj | collected 2018-10 | reverse complement strand
ATTAAGCCTTTCCTTTTCCGCCGGGTCATATCTTCCAACGGTGGCAGGCTTCTCGTCAATGACAAGCTTTCCCTCCGCATTCGGCACAAACTCATGACAGGCTACCTGCTCCCCCTGATCCAGGGCGGCCCTGGTGGCCTCCATTCTCATGAACTGGCGCTTTTCCTCCTCCGAAAGCTCCGCCCACTTGCGATCCTCACCGAAAATGGGGTCTGCGTCATACTTTTGTTCGCAGTGCTCCCGCAGGGGCTTCCCGTTCACCTCGATGAGATCATACAGGTTCTTCCCTTGATCTGCCATATTCATGGAAATGGCATAGAGGTTATAGGCAGGAAAGATCAGCTTTTGGAAACCCACCTCCGCGGCTTTTCTTTGCTCGTCCGTCATCTGAGCGACTTCCTTGATTCTTTCCCCATCGCCCTTGACGGAAAGGGGCCCCTTCAGCTCATTTACATAATTTGCTCTTGTACTAAAATGGGTTCCCACCTCTCCCTGAACCATGGAAGGATAAAAGGTGCCCTTTAGCATATCCAGGTCCGCCTTCACGCGGTCTTCCATGCTTTTGGGAAGGGGCGTCCCCTTTTCCAGATAATCCTCGATCGTCTCCCTGTCCGCCTTCTGCAATTTGTCCATCGATTGGGATCCCAGGGGCGTTGTGGCCAAAAAGCCTATCGAATGAATCTCTGGCATATTCTGCCGGAACTCCTGTAGGGTTTTCCCACCGTACAGGGACTGATTCTGACTAAGATGCCAACGGGTTTCTGCAGCTTTGGTGGCATTCACCGATGCATCATTCCTCGTCGGGGCTGCACCCGCATTTTGAAATAAGAGCTTCGTATTCTGCGTTGTCACGATGTTTGCCCAAAAATGGTTCTCTGCCTCCTCGGAACCAAAGCCCTGCAGGAAACCGTGGTTTAGCTCCGGCACGTCAAAATTTGCCATCTGCTTTTCCTGGATCACCTGTAGCCAATCCGTTCCAATCTGAGACATAAGGACGACATCGTCCTTCACCTTCTGCCAGTTTTCAGGCTTGCCCAAGTCCACGTCTGGGAATCGGTATTCGCTAATCTTCTTGTCTGCCTCCTTGTAGAGCTCGCCCCATGCCTTTGCATTCTCTGGATAATAAGTCTTTTTCCCTTTTTCATCCGTTGTGGAAACTGGGTGATCCTTTAAGAAGGTTTCAAATTCCCTTAGGTACTGCGCCTTGTCATGTCCCTCCAACTCACCTCGTTCAAATTTCAGGAGGTCCTTCATGTCGATACCATGCTTCGCCATCACAAACAGATCAAAAATGGCAGCATTGCAGTGTGGACGCGAGTCAGTAAGACCAGCGTTCGTGAGCACCTGCCCGTCTATGTCTTTCATATTGTTTGTCCGCAGCTCGGTAAACTCCGCTATCTCCTGTTGCAGAGTATCCATCCTGTACTTTTTCCGATCCTTGATATCCTGTTCCTGTCTCGCGATTTCTTCCTGTGTCGGCATGGTTCTCCTCCTTTTCCCAAACCCAATTATGCTTGCAGCCCGCCCTTATTTAACTCTTCTTTCTTGGGTTCCTGTTTTTTCTTACGCGCATCTGCATATTTCAGGCTCCCCGTCACCGCCTTTTTCTTCGCCTTTTCCTCCTGCGTTACGGGTTTTGATATCGCCTCATACCTCTGGATACTCTTTCGGAGCTTCAGCGCATAATCAATTCTCTTTTGCTCATAATCATGCTTGCCCTTGCCCACCAGCTCTTCGGGGGTTTTTACCCTCTTTTCCTTCATCTTCCTGGCAAGATATTCGTCATTCGCCTTCTTTACCTGCGCCATGGCTTTGTCGGCCTTTTCAAGCTGAGCCTTTACCCTGGGATCGTCACGAGGGACGTTCTCCAGCTCCTTCCCAATTTCCTTCTTAACCTGCTTAGAGACCTTCTTCGCTTTTTCCACGGCGGAGATCATAGAACGCCATTTCCCTGAGCTGCGCAGGAATTTAGAAAGTCCGCTCACCTCAAAGCCCGTCACCTCGTTCTTTAACATGCGGGACATGTCATCCATGGAGGCACCGATGCCCCCCGCAGCATAGCTTCGATCCGTTGTGCTGACCTCTTCAAACTGCTTTGCCGTCGGCCTTGCCGCCTCGGGATCATAGGGGTATTTTTCGCGTGCTTTTTTCATGTACACATCCATGTACTGCTTCACGTTTTCGAAAAGGGTATGCTTCCCCTCCGCAAGAACTTCAACGGGAATCTGCTCCAGATCCTTTGGCTCTACAATACAAAGCTGCTTTCCCGCCGCCTGAATCTCCTCTGGCGTCTTTGCATGCTTTCCTTTTGCGATGGCCTGTTTCAGGTCAGAGAGTCTTTGGCAGGAGGCCTCAATTTCTTCCTCCGTAAGTCCCCGTCCCCGCAGCGTAAATTTCAGCATTTCTTGGGAAATATTGGAAATCTTTCTGGCCATGGGGCCTGAGATCACCTTCAGCTCATTCACCCCTCCGAGACGGAAGACTCCCTTATTCTTGCTAATGGGCACAACGCCGAAGGAGGTATCATTGTCAAAGGCCACAATGTCCGTAATCTTTCCCTTCTCATCCACCTTGTAGGTCATGTTTCCACCGTGACGATCCACGTTTCCTGAAAGATAGTCCAGAATCTGCAGGTCTGCCAGGGAGCGGTTTACCTTGCAGGGAGATCCGAAGGGCTTATCACACACGTGGGCAAAGAGCTTGTCTCCCCCCTTTCCCATCAGATCCAGTCCGTCCGCAAACTCCATGAAGGTACCCTCTACCTCGTTTCCGTCCTCATCCAGATACTTCATGTTGACGGATCTTGCGCAATGGTCATTCATGCCGATGAGTCCCGCCATTGCGCTCATGGCGCTGTTTCGGTGATCCACACGGTCACCGTCCTTAAGTCCAAGATCACGCGCATTGACCATATCCGATAGCTTTTCCTTGGCTCCTTGCTTTATGCCCTCCTTTAGGACATCCGCAACCTCCTCTGGCTGGCGCATAATGTCAACGCCAATTTTTTTTAGGGTCTCGTTTACGCCTCCGTCGTTCATTATCTCGTTATACAGAAATCCGATAAGCTGTTCCTCCGATACCTCCATCGGATCCTTTCCATAAAGCTTCGCGCCTTCATTACTCAGATACTCTCTGTATTTTGGGAGGATGTTTTTGACCGGCTCCTTGAGCTTTTCTGCGACCATGTCCATCGTGATCTCATCCGCGGTTTTCCCTTCGAAAGCCCCCTCCCGCATCAGGGCCGTTTTATAGGGAGCCATGGCTTTTCGCACCTCAGGTCTGTCATAATACTCCAATGCACGGTTAATCATCTCGTTAAAATCCTGCTTCACGCTTACATAGGACGCCTTGGTAAATACGCCCCTTCGCCTGCTACCGTCAGCGCCTACCACGGTCATGGGAATGCGACCAGAGAGCTTATTGGTCATGATGCCAATGTTCTTCCCGCGGAAATCCACAACCTGCGTTCTGGCAGTCTCCTGAATTTCAGGAAAGGACATGGGATTCTTCTCAGGATCATACAGGTTTAGCGTCTCATGATCGACCGAGAGCATCCCCTGCATGCGCCCTACCACGTCCGGGATTCCGGCACCCATGTTGGCTTTCTTCCTCTGTGCGTCCGCAAGAAATGTTTCACCAGCCAGCGCCGCTTCGCTCATGGTCTGCAAGAGCTTCTCCTTATCCTTCTCTTTGATCGTGGGCGGCACGCCGAATTCCCCTTCGGACACGGAATACTGCTCCTCCAGCTCATTCAGTTTTTTTAGCTTATTGACATAATCCTTGTAGATCTCCCTGATTGCAGGCGCAATGCCGTCCTGTTCCAGGTGTTCTAGCTGCTCCATCAGCTCCTGACGTTCTTCCTTCGATGGGAAGTTATTATTTTTCTTTGGATTTGGCATTTTCTCTTTTCCTTTTCGTTATTAAGACTTGTTTTATCTGGCATCATTCTTCCGCCTCTGGTACTGCAGAACCTTTATTATATTATACTTCACGATTGCCACAAATCTGCCACAAATGCGCCACAAATCTGCCACAAACGCAACTTTGTCAGACAAAAAAACTGCCTAGAAGATGTTTGTTTCTTCTAAGCAGTTTCGTTTTGACATTGATACAATTGATTATGCCTGTGGGCCGTCCTTCTTTAGCTCGTCCTTCTTTCGCTCGCCCTTCTTCGGTGCCTCCTTGTTAGGATCCGCCGCCTTCTTCTCCGCCTTCTTTGCCAGGGTTTCCTTTCCCACCTGCTCATTCGTTGCCACGCCCTTTTTGATGCAGGCCTGCAACAGGCACTCCTCGTAGAGCGACTTCGCCACGGAACTCATGGCTTATTTTGCTCCAAGGTCCATGGAATTGTTCCTCTTAATCTCGTTCTTTTTCTCTTCCTTTTTATCTTCTTTCTTCACTTCAGCTTTAAAGGCATCGTGATTCTTGCTCTTTTGCACACCCATTTGCTGCTCCAGCTTCTGCTTCAGGTCAGGACTCGCCGCCATCTGATTCAGCGTGGCTCCATCGTGCTTCTTCAGAAGATCAAAGACAACCGCTCTCTGCTCCTGCTTGCCAAAGAGCTCCTTGGTTACGGTATGATGCGTCTCGCCTGCTGCCAGTCCGCCGCGTCTTTCGATTTCCTTCGCGGTCGCTACCTTGACGAAGGCATCCATCTTCTCTTCCCAGAGTGCTCCATCCTCCTTGTAAAGGCCAGGTCCCATTGCATTCAGCGCCTTCTCCGCATCCTTGGCCTTCTTCATGAAAGCAGCCTCTTTCTTCTCCCTCTGGTTTTCGAGATTCTCCACGGCTTTATCGACGTCGTTTATGAGGTTTTTGTTCTGCGCCTGAAGGTCCTTCAGATTCTCCACTGCATGGTCAATGTCATTCATGAGCTTTTCATTTTGCGCCTGGGGGTTCTTCAGATTCTCCACGGCGTTGTCAATGTCATTCAGAACCTTTGCATTCTGCACTTCGTTCAAATTCTCCACGGCTTTGCCGATATTATCCAAGAGCTTCTCGTCCACGACAAGGTCCTCAGGACGCGCCAGCTTCATCTGGTAATTCTCAAGATTCTCCGCTGCATGGTTAATCTGGTCGTTAAGTTTTTCATTCAGTGCCAAATTTCCTGCCGACCTGTCACACATATCCAAAGCAGCGTCCCTTGCGAAGCTCTCAAGGTCATTTGCAAAGTTATAACGATTCTTTCCCTTCGGCCTGATGTTGGCAAGCAGCTGACCATCAATCTTATCCATATACTTTTTAGCAGAAATCCTCATGCTATCCAGCGCCTGCCCAATCTCCCCGGGAGTATTGTTCGTATTCAGCTTCGTCACTGCCTCCAGGGAATCATACATGGCCTTATACTGATCGGAACCGCTTCTGCCGCCAAGTCTGTCTTCATTCATGGCATCCAAGTTTGCCTGGGCTTTTTCCTTGATCTGTTCCAGTTTCTCTCGATACGCCTGTGCCTTTTCAGAACTCTTTTGCAGGCGTTCGGAAATATCCTCCTGCTTCGGAGGCTCTATGGAACCATCCTCGCGCTCTTCGCCCAGATTTATGGATGCGTTAATCTGCGCATCATGCAGATACCTTCGCCTGTCTCCGGCACTTCCGGCAATTTTCCCATTTTCATAGAATTCGCTCTGCTGCTTTGCTTTATTCTCTTCAAAGATCGTAGTAAGAGTTTTGGTTCTGGGAGAAGCTTCATTCAAAGCAAAGCAAAGAGTTTTTGTTCCCCGGGTGCGCATGTCCACCTCGCCTCCCTGTAGGATCTGGTTGGCAAGAATACGGCTGGAATGATAATCCTTTTTCACGTCATTGTAGGCGGGATCCACCGGAACCTCTCCGTTTCGGATTTTTTCGGCTAACTCTTCTGATTTCATGGAATGAGTCACGTTCACCTCAAAATCGATCTCATTCACGGCATGGCTCAGCTTCAAGTAAAAGTCATTTCCTTTTACAAAATTCTTCTTTGCATCCTTCGCAGTAATCTCATCCATATAATTGGAATACTCATTATAGACCTCCGGTTTCAAATCGTTTTCCCTCGCAGCCACATCCACCATGAAGTCTGCATACTTCGAGAAGTCCCCAGTCTTAATGGCCTGCGCCTCGAGTCTTCGAAGCTCCTGCACCGGCTCATTTTCGATCAGATACTGCCTGCGGTTCTCATCCAGCATGTCCTGCATGATCGCCTTGTTTTCTTTGGCAATTTCGCCCAGCCGCTCCTGATCAAATCTCTGGATCTCGTCATAGGTATGATCAAGCTCCTTCCGCATCTTCTTGAAGCCTTCTTTTTCCGCGTCCTCAGGATGAGCCAATAGAACCTCCGTGTAGAGCTGTCTGGTGGCTTCGAGAGCTTTCTTTGTGTTCAGCCATTTTGTTTGGCCAAATGCTTTGTTAATTTGTTCCGATCTCTTTTGAATCCTGTTTGCCCTGTCAATGATCCCATCATAGTCCACGGGAGTCTTAGCAATATAGCTCTGCGCGTCAAAGCCCTCGCCGATCTTCCTGCCGAGAAAATCCGTCTCTGGCTGTCCTGCAAAGATCCTGTTTAAATTCCGATCTGCGTCGCTGACCAGCATCAGATTCTTCAGGGTATCCATCTTTGCCTTATCCTGCATCGGGGACATCGCATCCGTTTGAAAATAGATAAACTTACTTTGCTCGGCGCCCATAACAACATCGGTATGTACATTCCTCGACAAGGTGTAGCCGATAATACCGTTTTTCTCCCTGAGCGACTTGTCTCCCTCCAATAAGTTAGGCATGTTGATCTGTCTACCAAAACCATACTGTGGAACGACATTTATAATCTCTTGATTCGCGTCCTCGAAATCAGCGACGTTCGTCATCAGATCAATGGCATCCTCAATGCTTTTTGCTTGCTCCGAAAACTTCTGGAAGCTCTTCTCCTCCCATTTCTTTTTTGCGTCATCCAAACTGCTCCCCACAGGATTTTCGAGATATTTCTCTATGTCCATGTTGTTTGTCTTGATGTTTATGTAGGTCTGGAATACAGCGTTTACGAAGGCTGTGTTCTGCAGATCGTTGGTAAAGGCGTAGGGAATGTCTCGGTTACGAATGGAATCCATGTTACCTGGGAAGAGTCCTGGCTCCTGATTAAAATACTCCCTGGAAATCCTATAGAGCTCCTCCGTGTCTCGATAGGTTTTCTCATATTCCTGTCCGGCTGCAAGAATCTTCTCCGGATTCCCCTCCTTCAGGGCGTCCGTCAGTGCTTTTTTTGTTGCCACAAGCTTATTAAATCCATAGATCTTATCCCCATCCTCTCCGTTTGCAGCGTAGGGATAGTTTTCCAGCCCCATCTCCTCCATCTTCCTGGTCATCAGACGGATGCCTTCCTTCGTCTTCTCGCTGAGCTGTATTCCTTCCCGTAGAATCTCCTCGTATGCCTCTCGCTTCTCTTCCGCTATGGATCTGAAATCCTTGTTTTCTTCAACTTCTTGGAAAATTCCGTCATACCTTCCGTTCTGATAAGCCGGGCGAACAACGTCTCTAATGTGTCTGTCCATGGCGCCCTCCATGGACTGAATGTCCGAGTCGACGGCCAAACCATCCGCCCTCAGAACCTCATTGGGGGCAGTGAGATGAGCGCCGGCAAATTCCAATATGTGCTCATACTGCGCCTTTTTCTCTGGGTCACCGGATATTTCAGGAGGCATCTGCGCAAGAAGCTCTCCCGTGCGCTCCTTATAGGGATAGGTCACCTTTTCTGCATCGGGAAGGTCTACAGGATCCTGATAGGCCTCAATCTGGTTTACGACATTCTTTTGCTGTTCTTCGCTAAGGAGCCCCTCCAGCCCTTCCATCACGCGCTGATCCACCTCGGGATCGCTCGAAAACTCATTATTCACGGAGACAATAAAATGCCCCGCTGCCTCCTGAAAGGCCTTCCCGTCAATTTTTCCCTCTGCGAGCAGATTCTTGACAAAGGTTTTCTTCGCCTGATTATCCTTCTCGAGCGCGTTCATCTGCTCTGCGTCTACGTCCGCGAAAACAGCCGGCTGCTCCTGCCGAAGCTTTTTCCAGTAATCGTAGTAGAAAGAGGAATTCTCCAACTCTCTTTCCTTGAGTTCCCGTTCCTTCTTGCCGCCAGCCTTCTCATAGACCTCCAGCACCTGATCCATGTTATAGGTCTGCTCATGGATACGATCGTGCACATACTTGAATTTTCGCTCAAAAACACGCTTGTTCTTCTGATACTCCAGAAACTCTTTCTGCTGCGTGGCCCGATTGGGAACGGGACTACTTTCATACTGCCTTTGAATCTGCTTTTGCGCCTGATATAACTCCGCTAGTTTTCCCATAACCTGTGTCCTCCTAAGTTCTTTGTGCTTCACCGATTTTCATGTCTTACTTATTTCTTGTGTTCTCCATCTGGGTATTCTTTGTATTTTGCCTCTGCTGCTGGAGCTGTCTTTGCTGCTGTATATTCTGCTGCCGATGCACTTCTTGACCAAACAAGTGATTCGTACATCTTTCCACGGATCTTGGATTGGTCGCAAGGTTTTTCACGTTATTCGGCGTAAACATCTTATCCGGAAAGGCCTTCTTAAAGTCCTTGGAATTTGCAATCTGCCGAACAATCTTGGAATATTCCTTTCCACCCTTGGAAAGTTGTGCTTTTAGCTGATCATTGCCAGGATACTTACAGATGTCCTCCAGCACCAATGCGGCAAGTGCCGTGCGTGCATTCTTGATGTCAACGGATGACAGCGTCTTTTTACTGCCGAGCTCCGAAAGCTGCTTTGTGGCGGCCAGGGACGCATGAGCCATGTTGCGATCCAATGCCTTTTGAGACTTCATGCCGAACTGTAGCTGCGTCTTTCTCGTCTGCGTCTGCTGCCTTGTTGCTTCCTGTTCTACGCTCCTTTGCTTCAAATGGGCTTGCTCAAGCTTTCTCATGCGAATCTGCAGGTTTTCCCTCGCCTTCTGCATGATCTCCACGCGCTTCTTCGTCTTGGGATGCTTGCTTAAATCCTTGCCCTTCTTGGAGTTCAGATACTTATCAATCTGTTTGATGTTCTCCTGCAGGCTCTTATACTGTGCATTTCGCTCGGCGTAGGTTGCCACTCCTGCTGCTTCCCTTGCCTGGTAATTTCTCCACTGGGAAAGCGTGCGGTTATAGCCCACCATGGCATTCTTGTATGCCTTGCTGCCAAAATATACATTGCGGTCTGCATCACGCATGCCTAAGGAGATATCCTTATTTTGCTTCTCGATCTGCTCGTTGGAGATGCCCTCCACCTCTTTTAGCATCTCATCACGACGTGCTTCAAATTTTTTCCGCTGGGAAAGGGTATGGTTCTTTACCTTCTGCATGGCGCGAAGGCGCTTCTGCGTCTTTTCGGACAGATCCTTTCCTGCCTTATCCGCAATATATTTATCAACGTTTTTCTCGATCTTCTGGTTCAGCTCGACCATCTCTCGAAGCTCATCAGGAGTCATCTTATAGTCCGGCCCCTTTTTCTCCAGTGCCTTCCACTTTTCCTCCTGCTGCTTTAAGAGATTGTTGACTTCCTTGAACTCCTTGCTGCCACCGATCACACCCTTGTCGGCAGCTGCCATCTGCTCCCTGAGATAGGTCGTGTTATCCGCAAGCTCCTTGTAACCCTTTACTGGCTCCTGCTCTGCGAGCTTTTTCTCCCACTCCGCGAGCTTTCTCTCTTGGACTGCCAGATTCTCTCTTGCGCGGGACATGGCAGAGATACGCTTCTCCGTCTTTGCCTTGGGGTTATTTAAGTCTACCTTTTTATCCAAATAGAGATCTGCTGCCTGCTTGGCTTGCGCGATATTTGCCTTTAGGTTTTCGATCTCACCCGCAGAAGGAAGCTCTCCCTCTGCCTTGTTTGCCATGGTCTTATCCCAAAGGTCATTGACCTTGTTAAACTGGTTTTTCGCATTCTTATATTCACTGCTTCCGTTATAGACATTTCTAGTTGCGTCTTCTAGGTCATTCGCGAGACTTTTGCGCTGTCTTGCAAGCTTCTCATCGCTTGGAAGCGGCTGCTCCAAACCGCGCTGTGCCGCAATCTCATCCAGGATGTCTGCCTGCTGCTGTAATGTCTTTCTGGCATCCAACATGGCTTCCTGACGATAGAAGGAGGCACCTTTTTCCGTGCTAAGGGGCTTGCCCTTTCGTTCCCGCGCCTTCTTTGTGAGATAAACGTCAATGGACCGCTGCGCTTCGTAAACCTTTTGTCTGGCTTCCTCGAGCTCATGGTCAGACAATTGGAAATCTTTGTTCTTGCCCTTTAGGTCTGCCCAGGTCTCCGAAACCTTCTTGACGTCATTCATCGCCTTGGAGTATTCCGAGCTACCGAAATGAACGCCGACCGTCTCATCCTCCAGACGATTAAATGCCGTCTGCATGTCCCTGTGCATCTCATTATAGAGCGCGCGATTATGATCCAGTTCCTTGTCGTGATCTACCGGCTGCGCGGGCTGCGGATTCTGCTCCTGCACAGGCTGGGGGTTCTGCTCCTGCACGTGCTGGGGATTCTGCTGCTGTACGGGCTGCTGCTGATTTACTGGCTGCGCCTGCTCTGGATTCTGCTGCTGTACAGGTTGCTGCTGGTTCAACTGCTGATTCACTGGCTGTGCCTGCTGGGGATTCTGCTCCTGTACGGGCTGCTGGTTCACCGGCTGTGCCTGCTGAGGATTTTGTTCCTGTACGGGCTGCTGGTTCACCGGCTGCGCCTGCTCTGGATTCCCTACCTGCGGCTCCACAGGATTCGGTGCGGGATGATAGGCGTTAAAATCGAATTTCTCCCTGTCCAGATTATTACACTGCTCCTGGAAATGCAGAACAGAATCTCGATTGTTCTCGTCCATGGTGAAATTCTTGTCATACTTTGCAGCTAAGATATAGGCATCCCTCGCGGCATGTCTTAAGGCTTCCACCTGATAATCATAGTTGTTCTGATCGACCTTCAGCCGACCATCGGCGTACATTTCTAAGGCTTCCCCCACCTCTTGATGATTGGCATCCGCCAGGTTGAAGGCTGCCCTGATGTTATTATCCTTCTCGGGCTCCGGCCACCCATTCTCCTTCAGAGCGTTACAAAATTCTTCCCACTTCAGACCGCCAATCGTCTTTTCAGGATTGTTGATTGGAAGCAAGTTGGGATCGTCCTGCTGAGGCTCTTGCAGCCGAGGTCCTTCCTGCGGTTGCATTTCCCGTGCAGGTCCTTCCCGCTGAGGTCCTTCCTGCGCATGTACTTCCTGCCGTACCTCTTCCGGCTCATCCTCTAGCTTTGCTGCATTTTCCTGTACCTCTTCTGGTTCATCCTCTAGCTTTGCAGCATCTTCCTGTACCTCTTCTGGCTGCGCTACATTTTCACGTACCTCTTCTGGTTCATTCTCCATCTTTACAGCATCTTCCTGAACCTCTTCTGGTACTGGATGATCTTTTTCAAAATCATACTTGTTTTGAATCTTTTCAGACTGATTCAAAGCGTCCTGACAATAGAGAATCGTCTCGCGCTGACTCTCGTCAAACAAGAATTCACGACCCTGACGCGCAGGGTTTAAGATATCCTCCTCCACAACCTGAAGAACACGATCCTCGGATTGTTTCAGATACTCCGGGCTAAACTCTCCTTCGTGCGCCAGGAGCTGCTCTGCCTGACGATCGATCTCTTCATGACCTTGTCCAGCCAAATTAAAGACGGAACGCAGATGGTTATCATGCTCTGCATCGGGATATCCCTTGTCAGCCATCGCCTGCTGGAATTCCTCCCAATTCATGCCATTTACCGTCTTATCTGGATCTATAACGCCAATCACGTTTTCTTCATTTGCATTCAAATTTTGGCCAGCCTCTTCCTGCTCTACTTCTTGTTGTTCTGCCTGTTGCTGCTCAGCCACAATCTGCTTAGCTCTTTGAAGCTCTGCTTCTAGCCATTCTTCATTCGGTCTTGGATTATAGTCTTCAAACTGATACTCATTGATGCCCTTGCCTGACTCATTCAATGCCCTCTGGCAATACAGGATCGTCTCACGCTGACTCTCGTCAAACAAATATTCCTGCCCCTCTCTGGCAGGATTCAAAACCTCTTCCTCGACCAACGATAGAACACGCTCTTCCGACTGCTGTCGGAAGTTCTCATCAAACGGACCATCATATCCCAGCAGCTGCTCTGCATGGAATTCGATCTCAGGATGATCCTCTCCTGCCAAGTTAAAGACGGAACGCAGATGGTTATCATGCTCCGGATCGGGATATCCCTTGTCAGCCATCGCCTGCGAGAACTCTTCCCAATTCAACCCATTTACCGTCTTCTCCGGATCTATAATATCAATGACTTTTTCTTCATTTCCATCTAAGTTTGGGCCAGCCTCTTCTACCTGTACTTGCTCTTCTGGCGCAGGACGCTCTACCTCTTCCCAATCATCCCCTACTTGCGCAGTCTCCTCTGGCGCAGGATGATTCTCGTTGAAATCATATACGAAGCGGCCAGTTTCCGTCTCATTCAGCATCTCCTGACAATAGAGAATTGTCTCACGCTGGCTCTCATCAAATGTATAATCCTGCCCTAACACAGCAGGAGTCAGCACGTCATTCTCAACAATCTCGAGAACGCGTTCTTCGGATTCCTGACGGGTTTCATCATTAAACTCACCGTCATAATCCAACAGCAGCCTCGCATGCTCCGTGATGTCGGGATGGTTTTCCCCAGCCAGATTAAAGACAGTACGCAAATGGTTATCCTGATCTGGATTAGGATATCCCTTTTGAGCTAATGTTTGCTGGAATTGATCCCAGGTTAACCCATGCACCTTTTTCCCAGGCTCTGTGATCTGTATCAATTTTTCATCGTTGAAATCCTCTTTCGGCATATCTTATCCCCCGAAGATCATCATTCTCTATGTTCCTACTTCGTGCCACCATTACCGTTTGCCTGCAACCGCGCTTCCACCTCTGCCAGCTTCGCCTGTGCTTCCTGAGCTGCCAGCTTCGCCTGCGCCGCTTCAAGTCTTGCCTGTGCTGCCTGCGCTTCCAGCTTCGCCTTCTCCGCTTCCATCTGCAGCCTTGCCTGTTCTTCCTTCATGGCATCGAAAGAATTGTCAGCTGCCGTCTCCTGTACTTCCTCAAAAGCTTTCTCGTATACCTTTTCCTCCTGCGCTGCCTCGAAAGCTTTTTTAGATGCCGTCTCTCCCTGCGCTGCCTTGAAAGCTTTCTTAGATGTCGTCTCTCCCTGCGCTGCCTCGAAGGAATTCTCTACCGTCAGTTGCTTTGAATTTATGCTTTCGTTTCCAGCTTCTGGTTTGCTCAGTAGCTTCGATGGATGGAAACCAACCATCCTCTCCAGACGTGCCTTCCGCTTTTCTTTCTTAAGCCGTTTCTTCTCTTGCTTTTTATCCTTTTTCGCCTGCTTATTCAGCAGTTTATTTTCTAAAACCTGCTCCCGAAGCTCGGTCTTCTTTTGCTGCTCGTCCTCCTCGGACATGCGTTGCAAAACCTCCGGGACTTCTTTCTGGAAGCGATTTAGCGTCCGAAAACAGGATACCCATCCACTAAAGCCTCTGCCGGAATAGGCAGTAAGCTCAATGGTTCCATCCTGATTTCTCTGAAAGGTGAGAATCGCAGGGTTACTTAGCAGATAAGAACAGTACACCGCTTCCAGCTCGGGCGCGCTGCTCAGCTCCATCATGCGACCCATATTTTGCATACCCTTTACCGCGAGCTCGCGGATTTGCTTTGCATTCTTTCGTGACAGGTACCAACGCTTTCTGGACATGACGCCGAAAATCCTCACCTTGTCATACCCATCCTGCATGCCAGCCCTGTATTTTGCCCACCGATTCGTGGATACCTGCAATCGTCCGTCTGACGGTATCAGGGATCCCAGAAGTGCTTCCTTGATCTCTTTCTTCAATGCATCCATACTAGCCCTTCCCCAATCTGCCCTATCCCAAGATCATTTCATTTTTTGTATCCTTCGTCCTCTTCCACGTTCATCCCTGCGGAACCGTCAGACTGTGTGACAATACGGAGATGATACCGTCTTTTGTAATTGAGACGTCAATCAGGAGATGCATTTCTTTCTCAGGATTGGAAAACTCAATGGTCGCCGTCCCCTGATACAAGCCCTGGATCAGATAGCTCTGCGCCCCGTCGATGATACCCATGTTCTGGATCTCCAGAATCACGTCCTTTCCGTTCTCCTTTTCAGGCGTCGGAATGATAATCCCTGGAATGCCAGGATCCTCTGGTGCAATGTAATTGCTCAACCAATCAATGCTCCAAGAATTTTCAAGGGAAGGCAGGCGGAGCTGCACCATACCGTTGGAATCCTCCCAGAGCATGTAGTCAAAGCCGTTTTCAACGTTCTGCGTGCCCGCGCTGCTTTGCATGATGCCCTTGTGCTCCATGGTTCTTGCCACCACCACGGTTGCCTTGAGCTTTCCTTTCTTCCCCGTAGCCGCCGAGTTGATCTGAACCTCGATCTCGCAAATCGTATCCTTCGGGCGGTACTTCTCCTGATATGCTTCCAATGCTTTTACTGCATACGCCGCGTAATCTGCGTCTGCGGAATTCTCGCCTGGAGACGCATTATTTGAGGATGCGTCATTTGATGGTTCCTCTTGCGGAGGCTGATCCGCTGCAGCATCATTTTGCTTTACGTTCTCTTCCCCCTTGGCCTGCTCCCCCTGCGTTTCCGCAGGTGTACTGCCTTTCTCCTCATCGGTACCTTGGATGCTGCCTTGAATAGTGTCTTGTACCTCGCGCTCCCTGACAAAGGTAACCTGCGCAGGACCCTCCGCAAGCGGCGTCACTCGGTAAGAAATCTTCCCGTTCTTCTCTTTTTTCACCACGGTCACCTGCAGGACCTTTTCATCAGAGCTCACCGCGCTCCAATGATAATCCTGTGAACCATAGCTGCCATCCAGCGTCAGCAGGATCGTGCCTTTACGCTCTTCCTTCCAGGTATAGGGGAAGTTGGTATCTTCCCCTCCCTGAAACGTATTCTTACCGCATCCTGCGATACCAAGTACCATAACTCCCGCCAGCAAGGCACTGATTACCCTTCTTGCTCTTTTCACGCTAACCTCCAAGTCACTCTGCCAAGTAGTTTTACCACGTAGTTTTACTAAGTAGTACTTTCAAAAAGTTCTAACAAGCAGTTTTATCAAGTGGTTCGATCTAGCTTCAGCCCTCGTTGTTTCCGCCTTCGCCTGACTCAGTGTTGCCACCTTCACTGCTTCCGCCTTCTCCGCTTCCGCCTTCTCCGCTTCCGCCTTCTCCGCTTCCGCCTTCGCTGCTTCCGCCTTCTTCGCTTCCGCCTTCGCTGCTTCCGCCTTCACTGCTTCCGCCTTCACTGCTTCCGCCTTCGCTGCTTCCGCCTTCGCTGCTTCCGCCTTCACTGCTTCCGCCTTCGCTGCTTCCGCCTTCACTGCTTCCGCCTTCGCCGCTTCCGCCTTCACTGCTTCCGCCTTCGCCGCTTCCGCCTTCACTGCTTCCGCCTTCTCCGCTTTCGCTTTCGCCGCCAGTGTTTCCACCTTCACTGCTTCCGCTTTCGCCTCCGGTGTTTCCACCTTCGCTGCTTCCACCTTCACTGCTTCCGCCGTTGCCACTTCCGCCTTCACTGCTTCCACCGCTACCGCTGTTTCCACTCTCGCCGCTTCCGCTTCCACTACTTCCGCTTCCACCACTGCCACTACTACCGCCGTCGCCTGTTCCCGTACCGGTTCCAGTTCCCGTACCAGTTCCGGTGCCCGTATTCTTCGGCTCCGTTTCCTCCGTGCCGACCACCGTGATATTGATCTCGATCTTCGCCTCCAGAATCTCAGCGGATCCAACCGTGATGCGATAATACTTTGTCTTCTCCTCCTTCGGAGCCATAAAGATATAATTTCCGGATGCCTTGTCGTAAGTCAGAAGACTGGTCAATTCGTTGGAAACAAACTCGCCGTCCCTAACCTCTACGACCGTTACGTAATAGCCGAGCTCAGACCCCTGAATGTTTGGAGAAATAATGAATCCCTTCTGTGCAGGAATGACCAGCTTTGCGCTGTTATCCTGAATCAACTGTTCCTTAAAGGTATCATTGTTAGCATTGGGTATAAAGACTCTCGCCTTTGCCGTCACGTTCGCGAAGGTGATGCGCTTCGGCGTGCCCTCGTAAATGCGCTCTCCGACGGTTCTCTTATCTTCCTTGCCAAAGTCAAGCTGTGCCGTCACGTAATCCAGCGTCCAGCCTGCGTTGCCCGTATAGTCTGCACTCTTCGGCTCAATTTCAATCCTGCGGATTGAGCTTGCACCCTTCACGAGGAACCGCACGTACTGCAGCTGATCCGTCTCAAAGTTCTTGGTACCGCCAACCATGTACTGGCGAATGTCCGCGACGTCCACGGGTGCATTCACGACACCATACGCATCCGCGGTATACAGCCTCATGACCACGGGGCCATCGTTTCCGCTGTTTACGTTCTTTCCTGCCTCGGAGGTCTTAAATCCAAAGGTTACGGAATGAATGGAATCAATGTCATCCGCTCCCTTCGAGGTCTGATAAATCGTGATCGGATCCCTCTGTGTTACAATCACTCCATTCGCAAAGCTATAATGCTCCGTCTTGGTCGGTTTACCCGTGGTGTCCGCCCTTGCCGTCGTTACGTATGCCGCATCGACCGTTGCCACAACGTCACCAATCATTGCAAATCTAAGTCCCGTCACTTCACCGATAAACATCTGATTAAACTTCAGGTCAACCACCTGTCCCGCCTCAATGCTCAGGATATCCTGATCCGTCAGGAATACGTAAGGCGTCAGGTACTCTTCTCCCGAAGGATCGTTTGCCAGCTTATATCGAATGGCAACTGCCATGTCCAGCCTGTCAGGGAAGAGCGTTCTCGTCTCCGTCGTCGGGCCAAACTGGAAAGTCACCATCTGCGCATCCTTATAGCCGATCTCCTCCGAATTCGTCGTAGCAAATTTAGCTACGCCATAGTAGGCATTATCATTGCAGAGGTTGACGTAATAGTTCGCCACGACAACGCCCGATCGTACCTGTTGAATGATCGCGTAATCCAGCTTACACATCTTCAGCTGTCCGTTACTCGTCTCTGCCTTGAACACGATCTTATTCAGGTCGATCATGCCCCCTGCGGGAAGTCCAACCAGATAGAACATGGACCTTTCATCCTCATTTTGGGCATAGTATTTCTTCATCCGTCTGCCCGTCTGATAAAGAGGACCGTAGACGTGGGCATAATTGATCGTTGCATCAAGCTCATAATTCGTAAGGTTCTCCGCCCCTGCGGTAGGGAAGACAAAGACATTCAGTTCATCTCCCTGCGAAGCCGGAACACGAGTGATCTTGGACGTGATCTTGCCATAATCCCCTTCTACTTCAATCTCGTTATCCGTAAAGGCAATGTTGAGACTTTCCATATTCGAGGGCTTCACTTTGAGAAGGTACGCCGGTGTATCCTCACTTCTATGGGTACAAAGCACCTCCATCTTCTCGTCTCTTTCGTATTCATATTCGTCATTGGCGTTCAGCCTAAGGATTCCTCCCTTTGTTACCACGCTGACGGCAACACTGCCGATCGCCCAGTCATACGGTTTTTCCTGCGTCTGCGCGAATAAATCTAATGCCACAAGCTCCCTGACGTCATCGAGATCCACCAGGAACCTGTCCGTATGGTTGACGCGGAACATCTTGGCGGGATCGCTGACTGCATTTCCCTTGGCACCGCTTCGCTTATTCGCGTACTCATACATCTTCTGTACAATGTCAAAGGAATCCAGCTGCTTTCTCTCTCCGTTATTCAGTACAACGGTGAATTGTCCCCTCAGCTGTCCGATAAGTTGGTTCGCATATCCTGCGCCCTGTGACTGATTATTCGTATGGATCGCCACCTCAAGCTGAATCACCTTCGTGGTGTAGTCGATGTTCTTAGTTTTTCCAATCTCGGCTGCAGTTCGACCCTTTTGACCGCCGCTGCTGTTCTTTTCCTGCACTTCCGTGTAGGGTACGCCGATCCAGCCTACGTCGTTCGCTACCCAGCAGTCATGCGTTCCCGTCACGTCACTCTCCGTGACCTTGATGTTATCAATTCTGAGCTTATCGTATTTCTTATTGTCCTCTGAGATGTCATCAGGGATAATGCGAATCGCCGTCACCGCGCCATAGTCCTGATTGGTCTCGATCGTAAAACTCTGCGGTGCGCCAGAGGCAAATCGGTCGCCCTTTAACTGTGTATTGGCCAGCTCATAACAGCTTGTGCCATCCTCAAAGACGAGTTGGAAGTAGAACAGATTCTCCGAACCTGCATCGCCGTTACCGCCGGAGGCAACCACGTTTCCGTAATCATCCGTTGCCACGGTATCGTCAAAGACGTTGACCGTGACGTTATAGGACTTCCTGACCTTCGTGAAGTTGAAGTCCTGCATGGCCTCCTCGTAGCTGATGCTATAGTCCGACATTTCCCAGGAGTTCTCCACAATGTTGTCCACCTGCAGCGACTCAAAGTCCACCTTGATGTCGCGATCTTCCTGTACGAGCACTGTCTTATTGATATCAAGGATCTTAATGGTGCTCGTCTTTCCCTCAAACTCTCTGGTGACATTGACACGGGTATTCATCCCGTTCAGGTTCTTCTGATCCCAGACGGCCTTTCTTTTCCCAAGCTTTTTGACGGAATAAATCTGAAGATTATTAAACTGATAGTCGTCATCCAGCTTTGTTCCGTCCGTCTGCCCCTTCATCCGAAGCCTCAGTCCCGTAAAATAATCCACGTCGCTTAAAGTAATCAGGGCGCTGATCGAATTTCCGGAGTTCACGCCCCATTTATAAACAAAATTCTCCGTATCGCCAGGCCAGTAGCCATAGTAATCCGCGCATGCCTTGCTCAGTGAAATCTCACTGGTCGAAGAATCATTTCCCTTGCTGTTGACGTAAGTCAGGGACATGAATAGATCGGCCTTTGTCGCTGCGGCGCTAATGCTGTCCGTCCTGATCTGCACCAGATAATACTGGTTATTGTTCGGAACCTCCATGCTCTTGCCGTCATAGGACCGAAGCTGCAGGTTCT
>JAEEGL010139052.1_pt1 | contig 19047 bp, 20 predicted proteins | sample 9134231 | NCBI WGS metagenome assembly JAEEGL01 (sample SAMN16246548, study PRJNA631951) | gut metagenome | biome: gut microbiome; feature: rumen; material: fiber-attached | host: Bos | place: Iran: Karaj | collected 2018-10 | reverse complement strand
GTTACAGGCGATCACGAAGAGCTTGTCCTTGCCCTGCAGCAAGGCGGCCAGTTCCTCGTTCCCCTTCAGCCTGTACTTGGTATAGTTCTCCAATTTCTCACCTTCCTTAACTATTGTTCGACAAAAACTCAGCTCCGCCGCCGGTCCCCCGGCGCCCATTCCGGGGTCATGACGGTGAAAATGAAGTCCGCTGCGCGTACTAGTTGAGTATACCATATCCCCATAGGAGAATCCAGCATAAATTTTGGGGATTTTCCTGCCGATTCGGGGTTTTTCCCCATTTTCCACAGACCTGACAAAACCCGCACGCCGGAGGACCGGTGTGCGGGTAAAATTGCTTAAAGCTGACCGGACTGTTCCGCGTAGGGCAGGAGGGAAATCTCCAGGTTGCCGTTCCGGGTGCGGAGCTCGTCGATGAAGGCCTTTTCCTCCGCCGGGTCCTTCAGCCGGACCCGATAGGAGAGGCGGAACATGGAGCCCATGCCCGTGGTCTTTACCCCGGCGTTCTCCGCCTTGGTCAGGTAGCGGGCGAACACGTCGTCGAAGGCCCCGCCGTATTCCAGGGCTTCGGGGATGGTGACCTTCAGGAGCTGGTCCTCTTCCCCGCCCCTGTGCTCGAAAATGTTCAGGCGGCTCAGGAGGAAGAAGAGCAGCGCCAGGCCCAGGAGGATCACCACGCCGTAGCCCAGATAGCCCATGCCGAAGGCGATGCCCGCGCCCATGGCCGCCAGGATGGCGGCGATCTCATCCGCGCTGCCCTGGGCGCTGCGGAAGCGGATGAGGCTGAAGGCCCCGCCGATGGCCACCCCCGCGCCGATGTTGCCGTTGACGAAGGTGATGACGGCCCCCACCACAAAGGGGATCAGGGCGGCCACCAGGAAAAAGCGCTTGGTGCTGCGGACCCGGAAGCTCATGATCCAGGCGTAAAGCAGGCCGGTGACCAGGGCCGCCGCAGCCATGAGGAAGAACTGGGCTGGGGTGACGGTGCTGCCGTAGATGGATGCGAACATGTCGTTTACCTCCTTTTCTCAGGATGCCTTCCGCAGGGACTTCTCCCCCCGGAGCATGCGGGTGTAGGCTTCCCCGTACTTGGAAAAGCTGGTTTTATAGATCCTCCCCTGGGACAGGATGGAGGCCAGCCACAGGGGCATGGCCCCCTGCACCTTGATTTCCAGGATGGTGCTGCCCGCGGGCAGGAGGGACGTTCCCTCCAGGGATCTGGTGAGGTCCAGGGCCTCCATGCGATACCGGGGATTCCGGTCCACGGTGAGGCGCAGGTCCCCGCCGGGCTGGAAATAGGCCTCCCGGTCATACAGGATAAGGCAGGCGGGTCGGAGCTCCCCGTAATGGCGGCGGAAGGCCTCGATCTCCCGGCAGATCTGTCCCTCCCCGCACAGCTCCCCTTCTCCCCGGAAAAAGCCCTGCACCCGGGGAACGGTGGTCTGCACCCGGCGCTTGTACACCACCCCGTCGTACTTCCGCTTCAGCTCCAGATAGACCGGGCTGGTCTCAGTCGCCAGGCCATAGGACCGGAGGCGGAGTTTCTCCTTGAATTCCGGCTTCTCCAGGCTGGCCCGCACCAGGCGGTAATCCGGGGTATCGTAGTAGAGGGAGGCGATGGTGGTGAGGCCGAAGGCGTCCACCGCCATGCGCCCCTCCAGGCTCCGCCGGAGAAAGGCGGTCTGCCGGGCGTCCAGCAGGTACTTCATCTCCACCCGCTTCATGACGCTGATGGGGTTCGCGGCACAATTCTCCATGTTTCTCTCCTCCTTCTTAAAAAGAAAACCGGCTCACGCCGGGCTTATCTCCCTTGCGTGAGCCAGTTATACCAAAGCGTTCTGAAATGCTTCTGAAAGTTTCCGCTTTTTTATGCCCCGATGAGGTGGAGCCTGCCCAGGATGTTCATGACCTCGGGCATCACGTCCTTCCCCTCCATGCGGCCCAGGCCGCCCTTGGAGAAGGCCCGCTCCCCGAAGGAGGCCACTTCGTCCCGCCGCACGTGGGGGGAGCAGAAGAGGATGGGCACCGGGTCCGCCGTATGGGCCTTCAGCTCGCAGGCGGTGGAATGGTCCGCCGTCACCACCAGGAGCACGTCCTCCGGCAGGTCCAGCAGCTCCGCCGCGGCCTTGTCGCATTTCTCAATAAATTCCTTCTTCCCCTGGAAGTTTCCGTCCTCCGCCAGGGAGTCCGTGGCCTTCACGTGGGTGAAAACGAAGTCATAGTCCCCCAGGGCCTTTTTCGCGGCGACAAACTTGGCCTTCACGTCGCTGTCCGGCAGGGCGGTGGCCCCGGGAACGGCGATCAGGTCCATGCCCAGGAAGGCGCCGATGCCCTTGTACAGGCCGCCCCCGGCGATGCAGCAGGCCTTGAGGCCGTACTTATCCCCGAATTTGGGCAGGGTGGGATAGATGCCCGCTCCCCGGAGAAGCATGAAGTTCGCCGGGAACTCCCCCGCCGCCTTCCGCTTGGCGTTGGCCTCCATGGGCTCCAGGATCTCATAGGCCCGGCGCATGAACTGGTTCACCACCCGGGCGGTGAAGGCCGCCTCGGGTGTATCGTCAGCGGGTTTCACCTCCAGCACCGGCAGGCCCTCGGCATGGGGGTCCGCGTCGGTGATGTTGGCGGAAAGGCCCTTGCCCCGGAATACCACACCCGCACGGTGGGCGGTGCCCGGCTTCACCAGCACCTGCACCCCGTCTATCTCCATGCCGTCCAGGGCGGCGGCGAATTCGTCCACCACCCGGATGCGGCCCGCCCGGCGGTCCAGGATGTTCCACTTTTCATCCACGGTGCCGAAGTTCCCCCGGAAGGCCACGTCCCCCTCCCGCAGGGCGATGCCCAGGCCCGCCACCTCAATGGGGCCCCGGCCCGTATAATACTTCTCCATGGGATAGCCGAAGATGGCCAGATGGCTTACGTCGCTCCCCGGCCGGATGCCCCGGCCCAGGGCATTGGACAGGCCGCAGATGCTCTTGGCGGCGATGGCGTCGAAATTCGGGGTCTTGGCGGCCTCCAGGGGGGTCAGGTTCCCCAGCTCCGGCACAGGCCGGTCCCCCAGGCCGTCAAAGACGAGAAACAGCACTTTTTTCGCGGTAGACATGGCAATTCCCTCCGTTGTGTACTTTTCTGCATAGTAGCATTTTGGGGCCCCGGCGTCAATCCCGTTTCCCCCGGGCGAAGAGGACGGAAAGGGTCTCCGTGATGCTCCGGTGGCGCAGAGTCCGGGGGTCGAAGCGGATGAGGGTGTACACCAGCTGCATCACCGCCCCAGCCCCGAAGGTGCTGATGAGGGTGCCGATGCCCACGGGCCCGCCCAGGAGCCAGCCCGCCAGGAGCACCACCGCCCACAGGAGGATCTCCACCACCCCGATGGGCACCTTGGGCAGGCGCTTCCCCAGGCCCACCAGGAGGGAATCCCGGGGACCGCAGCCCTGCTGGGCCCGCATGTAGATCCACATGCCCAGGGCCATGAACACGAAGCCCGCCAGCATCAGCAGTATGCCCAGCCAGAGGCGGGTATTCAGGGGGAAGGGGTTCAGGTCGCTGTACATCTGTACAAAGTTCCCCGTGAGCAGGGCGTCGATCACCGTGCCGCAGCCGATCCGCTCCCGCAGGAGCAGGTCGATGCCCAGCACCATCAGGGCGATGAGGGTCATGCTGAGGCCGTAGTTCAGGGGGGTGTGTTCGGCAATTCCCATGCCCAGGCAGTCCCAGGGGGCCAGGCCGATATTGGCGAAGATGGTGAGATGTACCCCGAAGGCGAACACCAGGAGCCCCAGGGCGATGCGGAGCCATTCCAGGAGAATGACGGTTTTCGGACTCTTTTCTCTTTTGCTCATTTGCAGGCTTAACTCCTCTGCTGTTGCTATTGGGGAGTTTACCACGCTCATGTGCCGATTTCAAGCGCTAAATCCCTGAAGTTTCCGATTTTTCCGGGTGAAAATTCCTGTGAAACAGCCTTGACAAGCCCACCCTCTTATGGTATTCTCAATAGGCTTTGGAGAAGTACCCAAGAGGCCGAAGGGGCTCCCCTGCTAAGGGAGTAGGCGGTGTTGAGCCGCGCCCGGGTTCAAATCCCGGCTTCTCCGCCATAAAAGGAACCTCTTTTGTCTGCTGCAGGCAAGAGAGGTTCCTTGTTGTATGGCGCAGTCGGTGATGAAAATCAGCTCAGCTAAGTTCAAGTGGGAGAGCTTCTGCGGGAAATATGAGCATCCAGTGGTAAGAACACAGAACAGGGCGGCGGGGGATACATCCCCGCCGCCCGATGCGTTTTGTGGATATCATGTCTTCTGGTCCTCACCGCTTCGCGGCCTGTTTCGTCCGCTCCCGCAGGGGGAAACGCTCCCCCAGCTGCTCCCGGAGGAAGTCCTCCAGTTCGGTGTAATACCGCTCTCCCTCCCCGAAGTCGCAGGTCCCGTGGCCCCCGTTTTCCCCGGTGAACAGGTGCTTGGGGGCGGGGCAGTCCCTGTACGCCTCCTCCAGGGGGGCGCAGGGGGTCATGGTGTCCTCCTTCCCCTGGGCAAAAAACACGGGAATTTGGCAGGCCTTCAGCACCTCCGCCCCTTCCAGGTCCCCCGGGGCCCTGCCCCAGAACGCCCGGCAAAGGAGGAAGAACACCCGCAGGAGCAGGAAGGCCCGCATATGCAGCCGGTCCTTCACCATATACTTGATCTGCTTTTTCGGGGAGAGCCAGGCGGAGTCCAGCAGCAGCGCCCGGACGTTCTCCGGCAGTCCCTGCCGCGCCGCGCTGAGGATGGCCGCGGCCCCTAAGCCCTTGCCCCCCAGGACGATACAGCAGTTTTCCCCAAACAGCTCGGCGGTCTTCTGCACCCAGAGGAGGCAGTCCTCCCCCTCCCGCAGGCCCAGGGTGCACCAGCTTCCGCCGCTCTCCCCATGGGCCCGCTCCACGGGCATCACCACGCTCCAGCCCTGGCGGATGGCCCACCGGGCGGTGAGGCAGAAGTCGATCCAGGGGGTGGAGCCGTAATCATGGAGCAGGAGCAGGACGGGCTTGTCCCCCGCCCCCTCGTATCGGTAGGCCAGGAGCTCCGCCTCGTCCTCCGCCGAAAGCCGTTCCTCTTTCCAGGACCGCTCCTTCAGCCACTTCACCCCCGGCCCCAGCAGGGGACCGTAGGCGAACCAGCGGGAGGCCCGAAGGGCGGCCTCGTCCTCCGGGTCAACCACGGCGGGGCGGTACAGCGCCCTGCGGAAGAGCCCCCAGGCCAGGAGCGCCGTGAACACCAACAGCACCACAATGGCCAGCAGCAGCCAGATCATGCCCCATACCTCCCGGCAGTTTTCTATGGGGCTATTGTACCCTGTTCCGCCCGGGGACGCAAGGGCTCAATTCCCCCAGAGGGGCGGCAGCTGTTCCCGCAGGGTCTTTTTCAGGCCGTGAGCCCCCGCGTTGATGAGCAGGGCCCCGGTGCGGTCCGCCTCCTCGTCCGCCACGTGGATGCGCAGGTCCGCCTTGCCGCTGTGGTAGACCGGCAGGCCCAGAATGTCCCCGGTGAAAAGCACCCGGCTCCCCAGGGGGCTCCGCCCCTGGCCCATGCCCCCCTGGGGCAGGTTGATGGGCTCCCCGGGATAGAGGACGCTGGCCCGGAAGGGTGCATCCCCGGGCAGGCTGTCCCGGGGGCTCAGATAATCCATGGCAAAGCCGGGTATGCTCCGGCGCAGTTTGGAAATCGCCAGCTCCGCCTGGTCCACGTTCTCGAAGCTGGCCTCGATGGTCGTCATAGGCACCTCCAACATACAGGATACGGATAGTCTACCCAGGGAGGCGGAAAAATAACGCCCGCCGGGAAAGGAAAACCGGCCTTCCTTTCGACGGACAATCTCCCCGCCCGGCCTGTACAATGCGGTCATGAGGGTGCTTTACGTTGACAGTCTCCTGTTCTTTGAGCTGGTGTCGGACTTCACCCTGCTGTGGGCGGCGGGGAAGCTCTGCCAGGCACGGCGGCGGAAGCTGCGGCTCCTGGGGGCGGCGGCGCTGGGGGCGGGGTATACCCTGCTGGCGGTGCTGTGGACCCCCGCCGCGTCCCTGCCCGGGAAGGCCGCCGCCCTGGGGCTCATGCTCCTGGCGGCCTACGGCGGGGAGAAACGGCTGGGGCGGCTGAGTCTGGCCTTTCTCGCCATGTGCGCCGTGTACGCCGGAGCGGCGGCCGCGGTGGTGTGGACCGCCGGAAGGGCCTCCCTCCGGGCCCTGGTCTTTGCCCTGGGGATCAGCCTGGGGGTCTGCGCCCTGCCCTTCCGGTTCAGCGGCAGGCGGGGCGGCAGAGCGCGGCTGCGGCTGGAACAGGAGGGGCGGAGCGTGGAGCTCACCGCCCTTCGGGACACGGGGAACCTGCTGCGGGAGCCCCTTTCCGGGGAGGCGGCCCTGATCGCGGAGGAGGGGGCCCTGCTCCCCCTGCTGGAGCCGGCGCTGCGGGAAAGGCTGCGGCGGACCGCCGGTCTCCCCGCCCCGGAGCGGCTGCTGGTCCTGGGGCCGGGCTTCCGTCTGCTCCCCTACCGGACCCTGGACGGGGACGGGCTGCTGCTGGCCTTCCGCCCGGAGAAGGTCTATGTGGACGGGGACCTCTCCCCGGGGCTGTGGGCCGCCCTCTCCCCCGGCCCCTTGAGCGCCGGGGACGGCTGCGACGCCCTGCTGGGGGGCGAAGAGTAGAAAGGAGTGGAGAACATGTACGGGAACTGGATGCTCCGGCTGCGGGCCTGGCTGTACCGCCTGCTGCCCGGGAGGCCGGTACATTACATCGGAGGCAGCGATACCCTGCCCCCGCCCCTGAGCCGGGAGGAGGAACGGGAGTGCATCCTGGCCCTGGCGGCGGGGGACTTGACCGTCCGCCGGACGCTCATCGAGCGGAACCTGCGGCTGGTGGTGTACGTGGCCAAGCGATTCGAGAGCAGCGGCACGGGGCTGGAGGACCTGATCAGCATCGGCGCCATCGGCCTCATCAAGGCCATCAACACCTTCGATGCGGGCAAGAACATCAAGCTGGCCACCTACGCCTCCCGGTGCATCGAAAACGAGATCCTCATGTTCCTGCGGAAAAGCGCCTCCCGGAAGGGGGAGGTGAGCCTGGACGAACCCCTGAACACGGACTGGGACGGCAACGAGCTTCTCCTGGGGGACGTGCTGGGCACCCAGGACGACCTGATCCTCCAGCCCCTGGAGGAGGAGGCGGAACGGGCCATGCTCCGCCGAGCGGTGGACCGGCTCCCCAGCCGGGAGCAGAAGATCATCACCATGCGCTACGGTCTTTTCGGCTGCCGGGAAAAGACCCAGAAGGAGGTGGCAGACAGCCTGGGCATCTCCCAGAGCTACATCTCCCGGCTGGAAAAGCGTATCCTCTCCCGGCTGAAACGGGAGCTCATCAAGGAAAACGCGGTATAAAACCGCCGGCGGAGGGCCTGTCCTCCGCCGGTTTTCTTTGCAATACGGGCAAAATCATGGTACACTCATGCCATGAAACGACTGAATTCGGAAACCGTCTGCCTCTGGTTCGTCATTGCCGCGGCAACGGTGTTTTTCCTGGGCTTCGGGCCGGCAGGCTACGGGCACATCACCCGGGCCAAGCTCATCCTGTTCTGCGCCGTGTTCGGCAGCTTCGCCGCTGCCCTGGTGCTGTGCGCCTGCATGAAGCGTCTGCGGGTGCTGCGGAAGCCTGGGCTCCCCCAGGTGTTCATCGCCCTGTACTGGGTCATGACCCTGCTCTCCGCCCTCTGCTCCCCCTGGCGGGAGGAGGCCCTCCTGGGGGGCGCCCGGGATGAGGGGCTTACGGTAATCACCTTGTACGTGCTGGCCTTTCTGGCCCTCTCCTGCCTGGCCGTGCCGGGGAAGGCCATGCTCCGGGTCTTCGCCGTCGCCGTCACCCTGGACTGCCTGGTGTGCTTCCTCCAGTTGGCGGGGCTGAATCCCCTGGGGCTCTTCCCCGGGGACCTGCGCTGGGGGGACAGGAACGTGGCGTATAACGGGGCCTTCATTGGCCTGACGGGGAACGCGGACTTCACCGCGGCGGTGCTGAGCCTGGCCTTCCCCCTGTTCTGGGCTGCGGCGGTGAAGGGGAAAAAGCCCCTGTACCTGATTCCCTCCGCTGCCAGTCTGGCGGTAATTATTCTTGGGGAGACCCGGGGCGGCCTCCTGGGGGCGGTGTGCGGCAGCGTGCTGGCCCTCCCGGTGGTCCTGCCCCTGGGAAAACGGGGCCGCAGGATCCTGTGGCTGTGCATCCTGGCTGTGGTGGTCCTGGGGCTGTTCCTGCTCTGGCTCCTGCCCCTCCCCGGCACCCTGGGGGAGGCCCACGCCCTGCTCCGGGGCCAGGCGGAGGACAGCTTCGGCACCGGGCGCGTCTACATCTGGCGCAATACCCTGCCCCTTCTGGGGGATCGGGTCCTCCTGGGGGGCGGGCCGGATACCTTCCCCCACCGGATGACAGCGAAGTTCACCCGGGTGCTGGCGGACGGCAGGGTACTCCAACGGACCATCGACTGCGCCCACAATGAATATCTGAATATCTGGGTGAATCAGGGCCTCCCTGCCCTGCTGTTCTATCTGGCCGCCCTGGTCTGCTCCCTGGCCTCCTGGCTGAGGCGGAAGGGCACCGCCGCAGCTTCCCTCCTGGGGGCTGCGGTGCTGTGCTATGCCATTCAGGCCTTCTTCGGCATCTCCACCCCCGCCTGCAGCGGCTTCTTCTGGATATGCTGGGGACTTCTGGAGGCGGGACTGGGACAGCCGCCGGTGCCGGAGAAGCATTGACAATACAGGGTATATTGGGTATAATTATTTCTATATATGCAATATCTTGTGGAATTTGGGAATAACAGCAAACAATGCTTACTGTGGAAAGGGAGCATGAACATGGATCTGTTTCAGAAGTGCAACGAGTTTTCCCTGGCGGACGAATACCGCTCCAAGGGCATCTTCCCCTATTTCCGGGAGCTCCAGTCCCGGCAGGATACGGAGGTCATCATGGAGGGCAAACGCCGGATCATGCTGGGCTCCAACAACTACCTGGGCCTCACCACGGACCCTGAGGTGGTGGAAGCGGGGCTCAAGGCCCTGCGGGAATTCGGCACCGGCTGCTCCGGCTCCCGCCTGCTGAACGGCACCCTGCGGCTCCACAATGAGCTGGAGGCGGAGCTGGCCTCCTTCCTGCGGAAGGAAGCGGTGGTCACCCTGCCCAGCGGCTTCCAGACGAATCTGGGCATCATCAGCGCCCTGGTGGGGCGGACGGACTACGTCATCTGCGACCGGGACAACCACGCCAGCATCTACGACGGCTGCAAGCTCTCCTACGGCCGCATGCTGCGGTACAAGCACAACGATATGGAGGACCTGGAGCGGCAGCTCAAAACCGTACCCTCCACCGCGGGCATTCTCATCGTGACGGACGGCGTATTCAGCATGGGTGCGGACCTGTGCAGGCTGCCGGAGATCTGCGACCTGGCGGAGAAATACGGCGCCCGGGTGATGGTGGACGACGCCCACGCCCTGGGCGTCATCGGCGAGGGCGGCAGAGGCACCGCCAGCCACTTCGGTCTGGAGGACCGGGTGGACATTTACATGGGCACCTTCTCCAAGTCCCTGGCCAGCCTGGGGGGCTACGTTGCCTCCAGCAGCCGGGTGGTGGACTATATCATGACCAACTCCCGTCCCTTCATGTTCGCTGCCTCCATCCCCCCTGCCTCCTGTGCGGTGGCCCTGGCCGCCCTGCGGAAGCTGGAGGCCCATCCGGAGATGGTGGACCACCTCCGCCACCTGGCGGATTACATGCGCAGCGGCCTTCTGGCCCGGGGCATGAAGATACGGGACGGCATCACCCCCATCGTGCCCATTTTTATGCACGATGCGGAGAGCACCCTGCGGAAGGTGATGGAGCTTTACGAGGCCGGGGTTTACGTGAACTCCGTCCTGCCCCCCGCCGCCCCTGCGGACGGGTGCATGCTCCGGTGCAGCCTGATGGCCACCCATACGGAGGCCCTGCTGGACGAGGCTATGGACATCATGGGCCGGGTCATCGGCGCCTATCATGAGTGAGCAGACCGTCGCCCTGGTCTCCGGCGGCAGCAGCGGCATCGGCCTGAGCTGCGCGGAGGCCCTCAGCCGGGCGGGATGGCGGGTATTCACCCTCTCCCGCCGGGGTGGCGGCGGTGCGGGCTGCACCCCCCTCACCGGGGACGTAACGGACCCTGCCGTCTGCGAGGCGGCGGTGGCCCGGGTGCTGGAGGAGGCGGGCCGGCTGGATCTGCTGGTGAACTGTGCGGGCTTCGGCATCTCCGGAGCGGCGGAGTTCACCCCCATGGAGGAGGCCCGGCGGCAGCTGGAGGTAAACCTCCTGGGCACCGCCAACCTTTGCCGCGCCGCCCTGGCCCACTTCCGGGAAAGGCGCGGCGGCAAGATCATCAACATCAGCTCCGTGGCGGGGGTCACGCCCATTCCCTTCCAGGCCTGGTACTCCGTCTCCAAGGCGGGGATCAACTCCTACACCATGGCCCTGGCCAATGAGGTGCGGCGCTTCGGCATCGCCGTCTGCGCCGTCATGCCCGGGGACACCCGCACCGGCTTTACCGATGCCCGGCGGAAGTCCGACGAAGGGGACGAGGCCTACGGCGGCGCCATCTCCCGCAGTGTGAGCCGCATGGAGAAGGACGAGCGGGGCGGCGTGAGCCCGGATACGGTGGCCCGGAAGGTCCTGCGGATCGCGGGAAAGCGCCGGGTCGCCCCCCTGTATACCGTGGGACTGGTGTATCAGCTCTGCGTGCTGCTGGTGCACCTGCTTCCCGCCTCCGCCGCCAACCGGATCCTGTATCTGCTCTACGCGAAGTAGGAGGCGAACGCCATGGACTTCACCGCCCTTTCCGCCTATTTGGATACCCTCACCGTACCGGGGTACGACTGCATCCTCCGCAAGGGTCGGGAGACCCTGTTCCGGAAGCACCGCGGCTCCCGGCCGGATGGGTTTTACTGGTATTATTCCGCCACCAAGCTCTTCACCTGTACCGCCGCCCTGCGGCTGTGGGAGAAGGGCCTGCTGGGCCTGGAGGACCCGGTGAGCCGGTATCTGCCGGAGTTTGCCCGGGTGCAGGTCCGGGGGGAGGATGGGACCCTGTCCCCCGCCCGGAATCCCCTGCTCATCCGCCACCTGTTTACCATGTGCGGCGGCCTGACCTACGATATTCTGAACCCCCTGATCCAGAACGCGGAGGACCGCAGCACCAGGGGGATCCTTCGGGCCATCGCCGAAATGCCCCTGGCCTTCGAGCCCGGAGAGAGCTACCTTTACAGCCTGTGCCACGACGTGCTGGCCGGGGTGGCGGAGGTGGTGAGCGGCACGCGGTTTGCGGACCTTGTGCGCCGGGAGATCACCGAGCCCCTGGGTATGGGGGAGGATATGACCTTCCACCCCACGGCGGCGCAGCTTGCCCGGCTGGAGCCTCAGTTCGACTGGCAGGGGGAGGAGAAGGGATACCGCCCCGCTCCGGGGACCAACCATTTCTGCTTTTCCGATACCTATGATTCCGGCGGCGCGGGTCTCTGCGGCACCCCGGAGGCCTATATCCTGCTCTCCGAAGCCCTGGCCTGCGGCGGCAAGGGGCGGGATGGTTATCCCCTGCTGCAGCCGGAGACCATCCGCCTGATGCGCACGAACGGACTCACCGAAAAGCCGCTCCGGGCCTTCCGCGCCCAGGAACGGTTCCGCGCCTACGGCTACGGCCTGGGCGTCCGCACCCGCATGGACCGGAGCGACGGCAGCCCCGTTCCTCCGGGGGAATTCGGGTGGGACGGCGCCGCGGGCGCCTACACCATGATCGTGCCGGAGGAGGAGGTCAGCTTCCTGTACGTGCAGCACGTACGGATGATGGGGCCTGTGTATGACATGGTCCATCCCCGGCTGCGGGACCTGGTGTGGCAGGGGCTTGCTTAAAACAGAAAAGCAGACAAGAGGGGTTTTCCCTCTCGCCTGCTTCGTTTTTCATTCGGCTTCCTCTTCCGCTCCCTCATCCTCTTCCGGGAGCAGATAGTGCTTGGGCGGGACCGGTCCCGGCTCCGGCACGATGGCATTGTACTCTGGCCGCTCCCCGGGGCGGACGTGCTGGTACACCCTCAGCAGACGTTCATCCAGGATACCGCGGACAAACAGGAGTTCCTTTGTTTCCTGATTTTGACTGAACATCTCCATCAGCGAGGCGAAATGCAGCCAGCTCATCCGGCATCTGCCGCTTTCGATCTGGGACAGGGTGACCCGGCTGATGCCGCTGATGGCTTCCAGCTCCTCTTGGGTTTGTCCCAGCCGCTTGCGCAGCTCCACCAGTTCCTCAGTAAGCCTGTCGCAGTAATGCTTCTTCTCAGCCGCGCTGAGCTCTGCGCTGTTTTTCATCTTACCCTACTCCATCTGCATGTATTCTTGAATGGGTTAATCTTAAAGCATATAGTAGCTATACAGTCAACTGTTTTTTTGCAAAAAGCGAGGAATTTGCATGAAGCTGCACCGTGGGTTAATGTCCATCAGCGATTTTGCCGCCTACTGCGGCACCACCCGCCAGACCCTGCAATACTATGACCGCATCGGGCTCATGGAGCCCATCAAGGTAGGGGAGCAGGGCTATCGGTACTACCATCCCCTCCAGGCCCACGAGGTCCGCATGATCCGTTCCTTCCAGGGGAGCGGAAGCTCCCTGGAGGAGCTGCGGGAAATCCTGAACTCCACCAGCATCGACGCCCTGCAGGACTGGATCACCCTGAAGCAGGAAGCGATGGAGGCGGAGATGAAGCGCCTAAATCGGGAGTTCATCTACCTCTCCCGTTACCGGGAATTTCTGGAGATCGCAAAGCACAATCCCCTGGATGTGCCCAGTCTCTTTCCCCTCTCCACCCCCATGCGGTATCACGCCATTTCCTTTGACGACCCGGTGGAGCTGTACTCCACTCACTATTTCGATATTCTGGTGCGCTACGGGGAGTATTGCCGGGAGCATGATACCCTGCAGGAATACCCCTACTACTTCTACGTCAGCCCGGAGGAGATGCGGGGCAAACTGCGCTTCAGCAAGCTCCTGTGCATGCCGGAGGACATGCAAACAGAGGACGGCCAAACCATCCTTGTCCCGGCGGGCCAGTGTCTCATGATGCGGTGCCATCCGGACAGGAGGCGGAAGGAGGACAGCCGGAAGTACGCCTATGAGACCATGTTCCGGTTCATGGATGAGCACGGGCTGAAGCCCTACGGCGGCTGCGCGGAGCAGCCCATGTCCGTGCCCCCCGGACTGCGGACGGGGGATTATCACTTCACCGTGGTGTTCATGATGCCGGTGATTTCTTCCGGAGGTGAGGAGGCATGAGCGGATATTCGCCCCAGGCCCAGGAGCTGCTGGCCCGGTGGAACTGCCTTTCCGCCAATATGCACAGCGTCATTGCCCGGGCCCGTTACCTCCAGCGGAGGGCCTTCGCCATGGGTCCGGCGGTGCAGCGAGACCTGGACCGGCAGCTGGAGCAGGCGGATGTGGCGCTGCTTTACCAGCAGGTGGGGCAGGAGATGCGGAAGCTCTCCGCCACCGAGGGCGTGGAGAAGGAGTTCCCCGAGGCGGGGGAATATGAGGGGCAGTTCCTGGTGGGCCGCTTCGTGGATTTCCACATCTCCGAGGAGGCCATCCCCGGGATGCTGGGACAGATCGATTTGGTGAACTGGCGGGTGCTCCAGCTCCTTGCCACCCTCTGCTTCGTCGTGCGTCTGAACCCGGAGGCGCGGGAGACGGAATAACCCAGGTGCATCAATGGGCGCGCTGCAAATGCAGCGCGCCCGTTTTGCATATTTGAAGGGTTTCGGCACATACTGAGGGCATGAAACAGAAACGGATCGGCGCCCAGACCGTACGCTTCTCCGACCCTCCCTCCGTCATCGGCAGCGCCTGCGTCGGCGGGAAAAAGGAGGGGGAGGGCCCTCTGGGCGGCAGCTTTGACTTCATCTCCGAGGACGCCTATTTCGGAGAACGGAGCTGGGAGAAGGCGGAGTCCGCCATGCAGCGGCTGGCCTACTTCCACGCCATGAACAAGGCCCGGCTCAGCAGCTCCGCCCTGGACTATATCTTTGCCGGGGACCTGCTGAACCAGTGCACCGCCTCCGCCTTCAGCATGCGGGATACGGATGTGCCCTACTTCGGTCTCTACGGCGCCTGCTCCACCATGGCGGAGGCCCTCAGCCTGGCGGCCATGAGCATCGACGGGGGTTACGCGGACAATGTATGCGCCGTGACCTCCTCCCACTTCTGCTCCGCGGAACGGCAGTTCCGCCTACCCCTGGAGTACGGCGGCCAGCGCACCCCCACCGCCCAATGGACCGCCACCGCCGCCGGGGCGGCGGTGCTCTCCGCCCAGGGCTGCGGGCCCTATATCACCGCAGTCACCACGGGGAAGATTCGAGACGCGGGAATTACGGACGCCAACAACATGGGGGCTGCCATGGCCCCCGCCGCCTACCACACCATTTCCGCCCACCTGGCAGATTTGGGAAAACAGCCCTCGGATTACGATTTGATTGTCACCGGGGACCTGGGGCTGGTGGGCCGTGGGGTGGTGATGGACTTCTTCCTACAGGACGGGGTAGACGTTGCCCCCTACTATGACGACTGCGGCCTGCTCCTGTACGACCGGACCAAGCAGGACGTGCACGCCGGCGGCTCCGGCTGTGGGTGCAGCGCGGCGGTGCTCTGCGGCTGGCTGCTGGACGGCCTCCGGGCGGGGCGGTGGAACAGCCTCCTGTATTGCGCCACCGGCGCCCTGCTCTCCCCCACCACCACGGGCCAGGGAGAGAGCATCCCGGGCATCTGCCACGCCGTAGCCTTCTCCATGACGAAAGGATAATAAAATGCTTCTTCCCTATTTCAAGGCATTTCTGGTGGGTGGCCTGATCTGTGCCCTGGGCCAGCTGCTTATCGATAAGACGAATCTCACCCCGGCAAAAATCCTCAGCGCCTACGTGGTCACGGGGGTCCTGCTGGGGGCTGTGGGGCTGTACAAGCCCTTCGCCGCCTGGGCGGGAGCGGGGGCAACGGTCCCCCTTTTGGGCTTCGGCAATACCCTGGCCCAGGGCATTCGCCGGGGAATCGCGGAGAAGGGGGTGCTGGGCATCCTCACCGGCGGACTCACCGCCGCCGCTGCGGGTATCTGCGCCGCGGTTTTCTTCGGATATCTCATGGCCCTGCTCTTCCGGCCGAAGGAAAAAGAATAAAAAAACCCCGCACCCAATGGGTGCGGGGATTGTGGGTTTTGGGGAATCAGTCGTCGAACTCGTACTTCGCGGCGTAGGCGGCGCGGATGCGGTAGCCGATGATCCAGCATACCACACACAAGACGATCACGATCGCGGCGAAGATCGCGTTATTGGTGCATTGCTGCGCCTTCGACGTGAGGTTGTACGTCATGCCGAACAGGGCCATGGCGGGAGCATAGATGCCGTAGCCGTAGCTGACGAAGAAGTTGAAGTTCGCAAAGAAGCCGATGGCGGGAACCACGTTCATGATGATGATGGCAATGAGGCCGCCGGGATTGCGGTTGTAGCCCACCAGCATGGAGAAGCCCAGAGCGCCCAGAACGACGAGCACAGAGCAGACGATGTAGTTCCAGCCGATATTGGCGCCCACCAGAGCCAGGGAGGTGATCTTCTCCGCGCTCATGCCGGTGCCGTACTTATCCGCTACGCTGCCGATCTCCACAAAGCGATAGCCGGAGAGAACGCTCATTTCAAACATAATGAGGATGATGATCAGGATGGTATAAATCAGAGATTTGGGCTTGCTCTCAAGAAACTTCATGAATTTCACACGTCCCTTCGCTTTTATGCGGTCATTATAGCATAACCGCCGCCCCTTGACAAGAGGATTCCATAAGTTTTTCTCTTCTTATGGGGGAAAAACTATGCGCTTTGCATAATCCGGGGGTCATTCAGGCCCCTTTCCGGGGCTCACTCGTACCGGTGGCCGCCCTTCTTCTTGTTCTCCAGGTCGGCGGGGATGTCGTTCCGGCGCTGGAAGGCGGAGATTTCCTTTTCCAAATCCTGATAGAAGGAGTCCTGAATCTTCATGGACTTGCGTCCGTCCTTGAAGATGAGGTCGGCGGAGGTATTGTTCACCCGGGCGGCACGGGAGTTCACGGGGTTCGCCCCGGGGAACTGCCACAGGATGGCCCGCAGGTCTTCCGCCAGAATCACCTTTTTGCCGAACATGTTGTTCTGCACCAGGGCCTTCTCATAGACCTCCATGTTCACGCTCACAGCCTGCTTGATGAGCAGGGCCACGGCGATCAGGAAGCAGATGCCGAAGCCGATGGGCACGCCCCAGCCGCCTTCCCCGCCTCTGAGCCTGCTGCCCAGGGAAGCGAAGGCGATGATGCCGAAGAGGACCACCGCCACGCCGGTGGGCAGGTAGATCATGCCTGAGGTCTTCAGGGTGCTTACTTTCTTCCCATACTTTTCTTCCATGTACTCTTCCTCCAAAAAACATGAATTTAAGTATCCATCTTTACAGCAGAATATACCACACTGGAATCCCGAAGTCAATTATGCAGAGCCCAATCCGGAATACTTTTCAGTTCCTCCCTGAGTCTGACGTAACTCCCGTGCCGGCTGCGGGGGATCTCCCCCGCCTCCACCGCGGCGGTGATGGCACAGCCCGCGTCCCGCACGTGGGAGCAGTCCGTATACCGGCATTCTCCCAAATAGGGGCGGAATTCCCGGAACAGCTCCGGAAGACGCCGTTTCAGCTCCAGGGTCACGTCCTCCGCCTCGAAGGCGGCAAAGCCCGGGGTATCCGCCGCCCAGATGCCGTCCCCCAGGGGGAACAGCTCCACATGGCGGGTGGTGTGCCTGCCCCGGCCCAGCTTCCGGCTGATCTCCCCGGTCTCCAGATCCAGACCGGCTTCCAGGGCGTTCAGCAGGCTGCTCTTCCCCACCCCGGAATTTCCGGTGAAGGCACAGAGCCTGCCCGCCAGCATCTCCCTCAGCTCCCGGACCCCTTCCCCGGTCTCGGCGCTGGTCTCCACCACCCGGAAGCCGGATTTGCGGTAGGTCTCCACCAAATCCTCCGCCCGGGCCAGGTCGCTCTTGTGGAAGCAGAGGATGGGCTCGCAGTCCTTCAGCTCGGCGATGGCGATCATCCGGTCCAGGAGATAGGGATCGGTGACGGGGGGCACGGCGGAGGCCAGGATCACCAGGGCATCCAGGTTCGCCGCGGCGGGACGGACGAAGGCGTTTTTCCGGGGCAGCAGGTCCACCAGACTGCCCCTCCCTCCGCCCAGGGGTTCCACCCGGGCCATATCCCCCACCAGGGGGGTCATGCCCCGGAGCCGGAGCTTGCCCCGGGCCCGGCACTCCAGCACCCCCTCCGGGGTGTCCACATACCAGAAGCCGCTGAGGGCCTTGAGGATCCTGCCGTCAATCGGCTCCGCCATCGGCTCCCTCCTCGCCGGTCTGCTCCGGCGGCGTCTCTTCCCCGCCGTTCTCCCCGCCGGTTTCCTCGCCGCCGGTTTCCGCGGGCGTCTCCTCGCCGGTCTCGCCGCCGTTCTCCTCCGGCGGTTCTTCCTCCGGCGGCGCGGTCTCCACGGGACCGGAGGAGATATTCAGGTTGATCTTGGTGTGCTCCGGGATGGAGGTGCCGGGGGCGGTGCTCTGGAAAATGACGGTGCCCTTCTCCGCGTCGTCCTCCACCTCGGTGATGGTGCCCACGGTGAGGTTCATGGCCTCGATCCGGGCGGCGGCGGCCTGGGCGGTCTTGCCGTACAGATCGGGCATGGTCACGTATTTGATCTCGGGGCCGGAGCTCACGGTGATGAACACCTTGTCCCCGGGCCGGAGCTGCTCACCCGCCTCGGGGGAGGTGGAGATCACGTAGCCCTCGGTCACCTCCTCGGAGATCACCAGGTCCTCCTCCACCTCCAGACGCAGCTTTTGGAGGGTAAGGAAGGCGTTGCGGTACTCCGTGTTCACCAGGTCGGGCATGACCACCATTTCGGAGCCGCTGCTCACCACCACCTTCACGGTGGATTTCTCCTCACCCTTGATAACGGTGCGGCCGCCGGCGGGGCTCTGGCTCAGGATGAAGCCCTCCTCCACCCCCTCGTTGGCCTCATAGGTGGGGATGATGTTGAAATTATCCGTATAGCCGGGGTTTTTCAGCACGGCATCCAGCTTGCTGCCCACCAGGGCGGGCACGGTCATGGTATCCGGCTCCGTGAACATCTCCTTGAACCAGCTGCGCCACAGGAAGAGGAAAATCACCAGGACGAACAGGATGACGAAGAGCACCCCCAGGAGGATGGTGACGCTCCTGGCCCGCATGGTGTTCTTCCGGTACTCCTTCCGGCTCAGTTCCCGCACTCCCCGCACGGGCTTGACGCCCTCGGTCTCGGGGGTGAGGACGCGGGTGCCGTTTTTCCGCCGGCGCACCGGCTCTATGCGGCGCACCGGCTCCGGCGGCGCGGGGGTCTCCGCAAAGGGCAGTTCCCCCTCGTCGAAGTTCCCCTCCGGGTCCTTGCGGAAGCTGTCCAAATCCGCGTACAGCTCCTCGGCGGACTGATACCGCTTGTCCAGCTCGGCGCACATGGCCTTCATGGTGATGTGCTCCAACCCCTCCGGGATATCGGGATTGATCTCCCGGGGCATGAGGGGAATGGAGCTGATGTGCTGGATGGCCACCGCCACGGCGCTGTCCCCCTCGAAGGGCAGGCGGCCGGTGAGCATCTCATACATCACCACGCCCAGGGAATAGATATCCGTCCTGGCGTCCGTATGGCTGCCCTTGGCCTGCTCCGGGGAGATATAATGCACGCTCCCCAGGGTCTCCTGGGTGAGGGTGTTCTGGCTGGAGGTGAGGCGGGCGATGCCGAAATCGGCCACCTTCACGCTGCCGTCCCGCAGGATCATGATGTTGTGGGGCTTGATGTCCCGGTGGACGATGCCCCGGCTGTGGGCATGGATCAGCGCCTTGCTGATCTGCATGGAGAAATGGAGGGCTTCCTTCCAGCTGAGCTGGCCGCGCTTCTGCATATACTGCTTCAGCGTC
>JAEEGL016697534.1_pt1 | contig 19048 bp, 20 predicted proteins | sample 9134231 | NCBI WGS metagenome assembly JAEEGL01 (sample SAMN16246548, study PRJNA631951) | gut metagenome | biome: gut microbiome; feature: rumen; material: fiber-attached | host: Bos | place: Iran: Karaj | collected 2018-10 | reverse complement strand
TTATAATTTAAGATAAAATCAAATAAAATGAGAAGCCCATAAATAGGGGCTTCTCTCATTTGCTCAATAGAACTGATTAGCCATTGAGGCCGCCTGTCTTCCCGACCATGAGAAAATTAGCATCGCAAGATGCTTTTTTTGTGCTATAATTTTTATAAGAGGTACAATATGAAAAAAATATTTATTTATTATAGTTTAAGTGGTAATGGTGATATAATAGCTGATTACTTAAATGCAAAAAATATTGAAATTAGAAAAGTAAAACCAGTTAAAGAACTACCTAAAAGTATGGTGTTTAGAATATTAACAGGTGGTTTCTTAGCTGGTATAAATCACGAAGAAAAATTAATTAATTTTGACAATAATATAAAAGATTATGATGAAATAATTATAGGTTCTCCAATATGGAATGGAAGATTATCTTGTCCAATTAATACTGTTTTAAAAGAAATTGATTTAGATAATAAGAAAATAATATTTATATTATATAGTGGATCGGGAAAAGCTACCAAAACAGAAAAAAAATTAAAAGAAAAGTATAAAAATGTTAAAATTATAGTTTTAAAAGAGCCAAAATCAAATGAGTATAAAGATATTTTGAATAAGGAGATTTTATGAAAAACAAATTAGTGAATGTTATTATTTTATTATTACTTTTTGCTGGTTTTTTAGGTGTATATTATTTAAATATCAATAGAGTTGAAAAAGGAAGTGAAGAAGACTCTACATTGAACTTTACAACAAATATAATAAGGAAATCATTTAAAGAAGAAAATTTTTTAATAAGTCCTTATAGTATAGAAATTGCACTTAATATGTTAAAAGAAGGTGCTCAAGGTAAAACTAAGGAAGAACTGGAAAAAGTTTTAGTTACAAGGGAATTGAGTGTTAATAATAATAATGTAAAAATTGCAAATGCATTATTTATAAAATCTTTATATAGTAAAATAATAGAAAAAGATTTTAAGAATAAATTGCAAAATAAGTATAATTCTGAAATATTATATGATGAATTTAAAAATCCAAATATTATAAATAATTGGGTAAATAAAAAAACAAATGGGATGATAGAAAAATTATTTGATGAAATGACTCCGGATTTTATTTTAGGACTCGCAAATGCAATTGCAATTGATACAAAATGGACACAACAATTTGAATGTAGTAATACCACAAGTGAAAAATTTGTTAAATCAACAGGTAAAAAGATTAATGTTGAAATGATGCACAATAACTATACATATAATGCTAAATATTTAATAGATAATGAACTAGAGGGTGTAATACTACCTTATGAAGAAGAATTAGAATTTATAGGTATTTTGCCTAATGAAAGTTTGGAAAATTTTATAAAAAAAATAGATATAGATACATTAAATAAAAAAATCGATGATTTCGTTGAAGCAACTAATAAAATTAGATTATCCTTATCTATGCCAAGATTCAGTTATAATTATGATTTAAGTGATTTTAAAGAAATATTAATTTCTATGGGAATTAATTCTGCGTTTGATTTAGAAACAGCAAATTTTAATTCTATTATTACTAAAAATAATATGATTAAAAATGGCATAAATAACATCTATATTTCTGATGCTATTCATAAAACTTATATAGATTTAAATGAAAAAGGTACTAAAGCTGCAGCAGTAACGTATTTTGGACTTAAGGTAGGTTCAGCTATGTTAGATAATTACAAAGAAGTAAAAATTGAGTTTAATAGACCTTTTATATATATGATAAGAGATAAAAAATCTAAAGAAATTTTATTTTTTGGAAGTGTATATGAACCAAATGTTTGGAAGTCTTCAACATGTGAAGTCATTAAAGATTTAGATATTTGACAATTTATTTATTAATTGATACTATAAATTTATAATATGTGATTAGATATGGAGGATAGGTATGTTTAATTTAAAAGGAAGAGTAGCAGTAATAACTGGAGCTAGTTCAGGACTTGGAAAACAAATGTCAGAAGCATTTGCGCGTCAAGGAGCAAATTTAGTTATACTAGCAAGAAGAATAGAAAGATTAGAAGAATTAAAACAAAATTTAGAAAGTTATGGAGTAAAAGTTTTACCACTAAAATGTGATGTAACTTCTACTGAAGATATTGATAATGCTGCAAAAAAAGCAGAAGAAGTTTTTGGTAAGGTCGATATTTTAGTTAATTGTGCAGGAGCTTCAAAAGACAAAGGTGTACTTGAAATGACAGATGAAGAATGGGATTTTACAATTGCAACAGATCTTACATCTGTATTTAAGGTGACAAGGGCTTTTGGAAATATAATGAAAAAAAATAATTATGGAAGAATAATAAATATTGCATCAATGTATGGACTTGTGGGGAACACTGCGATGGGAACAATAGCATATCATTCATCAAAGGGAGGAGTTGTGAACTTTACAAGAGCCGCTGCTGCAGAACTTGCAAAATATAATATTACTTGTAATGCAATATGCCCTGGATACTTTGAAACAGAACTTACAAGTGCAGTTCTTAACACACCAGAATTTACTGAATACATGAAAAGAACAGTACCAATAGGAAGATATGGAAAAGAGGGGGAACTTAATGCAGGAGCAATATTCCTAGCTAGTGATGAATCATCATATGTAACTGGAACTATTTTAACAATAGATGGAGGCTATACTTGTGTTTAAAAATAGAAAATTAAATGAGGTAATAGTTTCAATATTTCTATTTATAATTGGTCTTTGTATATTTATATGGGCAGATAAAGTAACTAGTGCATTTTCATTTGTTATAGGTGGCATTTTGTTAGGTTATAGTATAGTGAATGGAATAATATACTTTAAAAATAAAGAAACAAACACAATATTAATATTATCAACAGTATTAATGTTTGTAATGGGATTGATTTTAATATTAAGACCAAATATAATAAGCGAAATTATTTCTTTTGTGGTAGGTATCTATATATTATTATCAAGTATATCTAATTTAAATATTACATTAAATAATAAGCAAAATAAGAAATATCATTTGAATTTGATACTATCAATATTCGGAATCATTCTTGGGGTGTTGTGTATATTAGGTAAAATATTAGTACCAGATTTAATTTTAAGATATTTAGGATTAATGTTAATGATATATAGTGTAATTGATATATTAGGAATAAAAAGTATTAAATTAATAAAAAGAGGCTAAAAGCTTCTTTTTTCTCGGGTTAAATTTTACTTTTAGGCAAAAATGTGGTATAATTTATATACATTTTAAATGGGGGTTGAAATGTATGGCATTTATAACAAAAGAAGAAATATATGAAATAAAAGCTACAAACAATTTAGAACTTATGAAAGAGTATTGTGATGAAGATAAAACAAATGGTTTTATTCATTTTGAGTATGCAAAAATGTTAATTAAAAACGGTATGTATTCTGAAGCCAAAGAAGAATTAACCTCATTGTTAACTACCAGAAGAGAATGTGCTGCTAAATTAGAATTGGGTGTAATTGCCATATTAAATAATGATTATGGTCTTGCAAGGGAATATTTCCATTATGTAGAGGATTATACAGAATATCAATTTGAAAGAGAAAAAGCAAGATTTGAGTTAGCTAAATTAGAATTAGAATGTAAAAATTTAGAAAAAAGTAAACTTTATTTTGAAAAGCTTATAGATTCTAGTCAAGATCAAAGTGCTAAATTAAATTTAGGAAGAATAAATTATCAGTTGCATAATTATGAAGAATCTAAAAAGTATTTTATAACTTTACTTAATACAAGTTATGATTATGTAGTAAGACATGAACTTGGTAAAGTTGAATATGCTCTTGGAAATATTGGTGAAGCTAGATATTATTTTGGGACTTCAATTGATCAAGGTAACAAGTGTTCAATTTTTGAATTAGGTAAACTTGAATTTGAAGAATATAATTATAAAGAAGCGGAAAAATATTTAGAACAATTAGAATATCATAATTTGTACTTGCCAAAAATAAAATATCTTTTGGGTGAAAAAGAAGATTCAATAGAAGGATTTAAAAAACTATTTAATACAAGAGATAATTTTCAAAGCAGATTATATTTATCAATGATTTACATTAAAGATAGAAATTATGAAGAAGCATTTAATGTTATAAAAGATACAATGTCATCATATTGCACCACTGATTCAGGAACAAAATTAAAAATAGCATTATCTTTACTTAAAGAATTAAATGTATTCTTTTATAAAGAATATCCTAAATATGATGAATATACTTATTCAGATAGGCAAGTAATTATGTATGATGAAACAAATGCTTTATCACACATAATCACAAATCATACAAACCATTCAAGTAAAAATAACTTTAGTGAAGATATAGATTTATTTAATTTATTTCAGTCTATAAAAGATAAAATGACAGAAGAAACTCAAACTCCTATTTTAACTTTTTGTGATGTTTATCATATAGATTATCCAAGCATTGGTAGTGAAGGAGAATCTACATTAAGAATTATTACATTACCAGGTACAAAAGAAATTATTACAATGTTTCCGGTGTTCAATAAGAGAGATAATTTAACTGAAATAGATGAAGAAGATAATGTAGATTACATTTTAAAAACAGATATATTATTAAAGAAATTATCAACTCTTTATGAATTATCACAAACAAGTGACTTTGATTTAGGAGATGTATTTAGCGATTCTGAAAAAGATATGCTTATAGATATGTTTGATTTAAAAGCAGACAAGAAAAGGAAATTATCAAAATAAAACTCTGAAAAAGAGTTTTATTTTTTATAAAAAACAGATATAATTTATTATGAGGAAGAGAATTATGAAAAAGAAAAAAATAGTAGCTTTAGGTGGAGGATCAGGGCTTTCTTCATTATTAATAGGCTTAAAAAAGTTTCCAGTAGATATAACTGCAGTAGTATCTGTTTGTGATGATGGATCATCTACTGGCAAACTTAGAAAAGAGTTTAAAATTCCTGCAGTAGGAGACATTAGAAAGGTAATCGCATCTTTATCTGAAACAGATGAACTAATGGAAGAATTACTAAATTATAGATTTAAAACAACAAGTGATTTAAATGGACATACAGTAGGTAATTTAATGCTAACTGCTCTTTCAAATATAACTGGTAATATGTCAGATGGAATAGAAGTATTAAGTAGCGTACTTAATTTAAAAGGACATGTTTTACCTCTTACAGAAGATAATGCTATATTAATGGCAAAAATGAAAGATGGTAAAATAATTGAAGGAGAGCATAATATAACTGATTACAATGGAGTTATTAAAAGAGTTTATTATAAAAACAAAGTAAAAGTAAATCCAAAAGTTATTGAATCTTTAAAAGAAGCAGACTTAATAATATTTAGTATGGGTAGTTTATTTACAAGTATTATACCAGACTTATTGTGTAAAGAAATTGTTAAGACAATTGATGAAATAAAGACTCCTATAATGTATGTATGTAATATGATGACTCAACCAGGAGAAACCGATAAATTTAAAGTAAGTGACCATGTTAAATTATTAAACTCATATTTAGGCAAAAGAAAAATAGATATAGTAGTAGTTAACAATGGCGAAATAACTAAGCCTATGGTTAAAAAATATGAAACAAAAGAAAAGAAAGATCCAGTTATTTATGATAAAGATGAAACTAAAAAGATTGTAAAAAAAGTTATAGTTGATGATTTTATTGATGAATCAACTGGAATATTAAGACATAATGCATTAAATTTAGGATTTTATATATTTAGAGAATTAGAAGTTAAAAGCAAGTTAAATAAATAACTTGCTTTATTTTTGAAGAAAAATAAATAAATATATGATAAAATGAATATGGTGATATTATGTTTGAAAACTTATCAGAGAAATTAAGTAAAATATTAAGTAGTGTAAAAGGTTATGGAAAGATAACTGAAGACAATATAAAAGACAGTTTAAGAGAAATAAGATTATGTTTATTAGAAGCAGATGTTAACTATAAAATAGTAAAAGAGTTTACAGAAAATGTTAAAGAGAAAGCATTGGGTGAAGAAGTAAGTAAAAGTTTAAAACCTGGTGATTTATTTGTAAAAATAGTTAAAGATGAAATAGTAAACTTACTTGGTGAAACAGTACCTCTTAACGTAACTAAAGGAATTGACATAACTATGTTAGTCGGTTTACAAGGTTCAGGTAAAACTACAACCGCTGGTAAACTTGGTAATTTTGTAAGAAAACATAATCATAAAAAACCAATGTTTATTGCATGTGATGTTTATAGACCAGCTGCTATTAACCAACTAAAAGAAATAGGCAAGTCTTTAGGAATTGAAGTATATTCTGAAGAAGGAAAAGATGTTTTAAACATTGCAAAAAATGGTATAGAGTATGCTAAAAGTAATGGATATGATTATATAATTATAGATACTGCTGGTAGGCTTCAAGTTGATGAAGCATTAATGAATGAAATAAAAGAAATAGAAGATAATATTAAACCATCAGAAATAATATTAGTTATTGATGCAATGATGGGACAAGATGCAATCAATGTTATAAATGGATTTAATGAATGTGTAAAACTAACAGGATGTATTCTTACTAAAATGGATGGTAATACTAAAGGTGGTGTAGCACTTTCTCTAAGACATTTAACAAATGTCCCAATCAAATTAATAGGTGACTCTGAAAAGCTAGATGGTATATCTGAATTTAATTCAGAAAGAATGGCATCTAGAATAATAGGAGAAGGGGACCTTTTATCCATTATTGAAAAAACAGAAAGTGTTATTGATAAAGATGAAGCAGAAAGAACTGCTAAAAATTTTCAAAAAGGTAAATTTGACCTTGAAGATTTTTTAAGTACCATGAAACAAATAAAGAAAATGGGGCCACTTGAAAATTTAATAAAACTTTTACCAGGAGCTTCTAAAATGGGCTTTAACAATGTAAACATTGATCCTAAAATGGTTTCTAGAATAGAAGCAATTGTATTATCTATGACACCTGAGGAAAGAAAAAAACCTGATATTTTAAAAGCAAGTAGAAAAATAAGAATTGCAAAAGGTAGTGGAACAAAAGTAGAAGATGTTAACAAATTATTAAAACAATTTGAAATGATGCAGACAATGATGAAACAAATGAGAAATGGAAAATTAAAAATGCCTTTTTAATTTACAAAAATGGTGTATAATATATTTAAGGAGTAAAATTATGGCAAAAAAAGAAGTTAAAAAAATAGTTAATAAAAAAAGTATAAAAAAACCTTTACACTTATTATTGGTATATCCTGATTTTATAGAAGGGGATACTGATAAAAAAAGTGGTGGAGGAAGTTATCAAGAAGGATTAGCGTCAATCTCTGCAGTTGTAAAACAAGGTGGACACAATGTGAGTTTAATGCATATAACACATTGTTATTCAAAAGATGAATATCAAAAAAGACTAAAAGAAGAATTTAAAAATGTTGATTTAATAGGTTTTTCTACTAGAACAACTGCTTTTGAATATGTTCAAGAATTAATTAAATGGACAAGAGAAATAGATAAAAAAATATTTTTATTTTGTGGGGGATATCATGCAATATTAGTGCCAGATGAGTTCATGAAAATAAAAGGACTTGATGCAGTATGTGTTGGTGAAGGGGAATATCCTATTCTTGAACTTATGGATAAAATGAGCGAAGGAAAAAATTATCATGATATATTAAGTTTCTATTTTAATACTGGTAAAAAAATTATTAAAAATCCAGTAAGACCTTTAATAGAAGACTTAGATTCACTACCTTTTCCTGATATAGATTTATTTGATTATAAGAATTTAGATTCAACTAAATTAAATCAAGCATTAATAATGTTAAGTAGAGGTTGTGTATATTCATGTACTTATTGTGGTAACTCTCAATTTAGAAATATATATCCAAATAAAAAAGAATATGCTAGATTTAGAAGTCCAAAAAAATCTATTGAATTAATAAAAAGAATATTAGAAAAATATCCAAATATAAATACTCTTAATTTTAGAGATGCAATATTTAATATGTTCCCTAAATGGTATGATGAATTTATTGAACTTTATACAAAAGAAATACATTTACCATTTACTTGTAATTTAAGATTTGATATTGTTACAGAAGAAACAGTTAAAAAATTAAAAGAAGCTGGATGCTATGTATTAGATATTGGTCTTGAAAGTGGAGATGAAGAAATAAGAAAAAAATATTTACATAGATATACAACAGATGAGCAAATGATAAATTGTTCTAATTGGTTTAATAAATATAAAATAAGAGTACTTACTTATAACATTATTGGTTTGCCTTATGAAGATTTACATAAAGCATTAAAAACAATTAAATTAAATGCAAAATTAAAAAGCGATGAAATGATACCTAATATCTTTTATCCATATCCAATGACTATATTAGAAGACACTGCTAGAAAAGGAGGATTCTTAAGAGAAATAACTCCTAAAACAAAAGTATTTATTAAACAACCACAATTTCCAGATCATCAAGTATTATTTATAGTTAGGTACTTTAAACATTTTGTTAAAAGGTATAAATGGTGCTTTGCAAAAGATACTAAATTTAGAAAGTTTATGGAAAAATTCTATGACTTCATAGTAGTAGGACCTCTTACACCTAGAAGAACACTGGTATTCTTTGCAGAAGTTAAAAAGTGGGCAAGAGGAATCGCTAAAAGAATACTTATCAATTATTTTCCTAAAGTATATATGTTTTTAAGAAATAAAAAGCATGGAATAAAAGAAGTTGCTAAACAAGCACAATCATAAAAAGTAAGTTAAACTTACTTTTTGTTTTGGCATTTAACCTATACTCCATTTATAACTATTACATAGAATATAAAAGAAAGGGAGGCATTTTGATGAAAGAATATGGAATGTATCAAAACTACAATGTAGAAGCTAGTATGACACAAGAAAGTATGGAAGCAAATACTCCATCTTGTGGTACTGAAATGCCTGGTTGTACAATGCCAGAAGTAACTGAATGTGTTAAAGAAAAACAAATTCACAGAACAATTTGTCATACAGTTCCACATGTATGTCCAGTACATACTAGAATAATTAATCATCATGTTTATAAACACATTTATAGACCATGTTATACTTGCTCAGAAGAGAATGTAATAGAAAACGTTGATCCTGGATGCTGCAGTATGTTTTAAAGTATTAAAAATATACAATAAATATTGTATATTTTTTTATTGACTTCTATTTTTTTCTTACATAAAATATAGTTAGAAAAAATATTTTAATAAGATAGGGTGATAATTTGGAAGAAGAATTGAAAAAGTATGTTGTAAAAAATCTTAATTATTCATTAGCAATTGAAAACTATGAAGATAATACAGGGCTTACTAATGATACAATTAATAATGCTTGGAAGTTGCTCAATGAATATAGAGAAGTGAAAGATACACTTTCATTAAAAGAAGAGTTAGAAATGGTTAAAGAAATATCTAAAAGATTTGATTTGGCGGTTAAAGAGATAGGAATGGAAAATTTTATTTTTTATGATGATGGTAGTATAAATTATATATGGAAGGGAGAAAAAAGTAATGAGTAAAGGGAAAAATAGAGATTGGGGATATGCAAGTTATAATGTAGATGATGAGGATGATGAAAGATTATCATATACTAGTTATGAGAAGGATGGAAGTGTAAACCGTTATCACGATAATGGGGATGATGGACACAGCCATTCTCGTTGGAAAGATAAAGACGATTATAATAATGGAGAAGACAGAGATTGGGGCAGAGATGAAAGCAATGACCATAGGAATCCTTCAACTGGTGAAATTCAAGATAAGGGGGGATGCTATTTAACAACAGCTTGCATGAGGCACTTTAAAGAAAAATTTGATGATAATTGCTATGAATTAACTGTTTTAAGATGGTTTAGAGATAATTTTGTTTCTATTGATGATGTAAATTATTATTATGAAATTGCACCAAATATTGTAAAAGAAATAAACCAAAACAATAATTGTGATAGAATCTATGATTATATTTATGATACTATTGTTGATGAGTGTGTAAAAGCAATTGAAAATGGTGATTATGATTTTGCTTATAGAAGATATAGAAATAGTATTTTAAATCTCGAAAAAACATTTGTTAAAACTTCAAAATTAATAAAAACATTAAATTAGTTATGAAATATACAATAAAAATTGTATATTTTTTTTATTTGATTGAAATAAATGATGCAAATGATATAATATTTATAGATTGATAAATTAGAGGTGTTTTTATGTGCGGTATTGCTGGTTTTGTTGATAATAATAAAAATAAAAAAGACAATTTAAGAAATATGCTAAAATTAATTAAGCATAGAGGGCCAGATGGATGGGGAGAATTTTATAAAGATGATATTGCACTTGGCCATGTAAGATTATCTATAATTGATTTAGAAAATGGTAAACAACCGATGAGTAAAGATAATTACCACATAACATTCAATGGAGAAATATATAACTATAAAGAATTAAGAAAAGATCTAGAGAAAAAAGGTTATGAATTTGAAACAAATAGTGATACCGAAGTGTTATTAGCATCTTTTATAGAATATAAAGAAAAATGTTTAAATAAATTAAGGGGTATGTTTGCTTTTGCAATATATAATGAATTAGATAAAACATTATTTATTGCAAGAGATCCTTTTGGAATAAAACCAGTTTATTATTATACAAATAATGAAACATTTATGTTCGCTTCAGAAATTAAAGCATTCATGGGACATAGTGATTTCATAAAAGAATTAAATAAAGAAGTATTACCTGCATATTTGTCATTTAATTTTGTACCAACTACAGAAACGTTTTTTAAAAATGTTTATAGACTAGAACCTGGACACTATTTAATATATAAAAATGGAAAAATAAACATAAAAGAGTATTTTGAATTTCATTTTAATGAACAAAAAAACAGCATGGATGAATGTGTTAAAGAAATTTCAAAAGTTATGAAAGATTCTGTTGAACATCATAACATTGCAGATGTAGAAGTTGGATCATTTTTAAGTAGTGGAGTAGATTCAAGTTATGTAGTAAGTTTATGTAAACCAAAGCACACTTATACAATAGCGTATAAAGAAAGTGGATTTAGTGAACTTAATTATGCAGAAGATTTAGCAAAAAAATTAGGTATTACAAATAAGCATAAAACTGTTGGAATGAAAGAATATTTTAAAACATTTAAAACGGCATTATATCATTTGGATGAACCACTAGCAGACCCCTCAATAGTACCTTTATATTTCTTATCTAAATTAGCTTCAAAAGATGTAAAAGTTGTACTTTCTGGAGAAGGGGCTGATGAACTTTTTGGTGGATATAATTATTATTTAGAAGAAGTAAATTATTCATTCTATAATAAAATACCATATCCAATAAGAAATGGTATTTCACATACTGCATCATTATTTCCATCAGGTAGAGGTCTTAATTTCTTAGTAAGAAGAGGATTAAAACTAGAAGATGGGTATATTGGTGTTAATAAAGTATTTAATGAAAAAGAGAGAAATCAAATTCTATTAAATAAAACAAATGAAAGAAATAGTTCTATAACAAAACCAGTGTATGATAGAATAGAGGATTGTTCATCACTTGCAAAAATGCAAACAATAGATGTAGTATTTTGGTTAGTAAACGATATACTATTAAAAGCAGATAAAATGAGTATGGCTTCTTCAGTAGAAGTAAGAGTACCTTTTTTGGATAAAGAAGTTTATGAAGTGGCAAGAAAACTATCTATTGAAAATAAACTTACAAAGAATTTGACAAAAGTATCATTAAGAGAAGCTGCTAAAGAAGTAATCCCAACAGAAGCATATAAAAAGAAAAAACTAGGTTTTCCAGTTCCATTAAGAGAGTGGATTAAAACTGATTATGTATTTAAAAAAATGCAAAAAGCTTTTAATAGTAAAATATCAAAGGAATTATTTGACAATAAAGCATTAAATAAATTATTAATTGATACTTATAAAGGGGAAATTGATAATTATAAAAAAGCATGGACAATTTACACATTCTTAGAATGGTATGATGTATATTTTAACTAAAACACTTTTAAAAAAAGTGTTTTTTATGTTGACAAGTGTATAAACAATGTATATACTATAAGTGAAGGGAGATAGAATATGGAAATAAGATTACAAAAATGGGGAAATTCTGATGCGATTAGAATTCCAAGCAGTATATTGAAATCATTAAATTTAAAGACAAATGATAAAGTTATTTTAGAGAAGGTGGAAGATAAGATCATTATTACAATTCCCAAAAAAGAACATATTTCATTAGAAGAAAGATTTAAATTATATAAAGGTAAAAATTTGGCTAAAGAATTTACTTGGGATGAACCAGTTGGGAGAGAAATATGGTAAGTAATTATATACCAAATCAAGGAGATGTTGTTCTCTTAAATTTTAATCCCATAAAAGGTCATGAACAAAAAGGCTTTAGACCAGGAATTGTTATAAGCAACAATGCATTTAATAAATACACTAAAATGTCTTTAATTTGTCCTATAACTTCAAATGAAAAAGAATTTCCAACACATTATACTTTAAAGAGTACTGAAGAAATACACGGTTCTGTTCTTTGTGAACACGTAAGAAGCGTTGACTATAAAGCTAGAAAAGTAAAGTATATTGAAAGAGTAAATAAAGAAGATTTAATAAGTGTAATGACATTAATGAATGCGTGTATCGAAGAATAAAATGTAAAGTAATGTCAAAATAATTGTAATATTTTAAATAATAAAGTATATTTAAAATAGGAGAGTGATAATATGTTGTATCCTTCAATAGATAAATTATTACAAATAATTGACTCTAAATACAAATTAGTTCATGTTGTATCTATAAGAGCTAAAGAAATGTTAAGTAAAAATTTTTATCAAATGAAAGAGTCAGAATATTTATCTAAAAAAGAAATAGGAAGAAGTCTAGAAGAAATAGAAAAGGGTTTAGTTAAAATTAAAGAAAATTAAATCTTTTTTTGTATGGGGTTTTTATGGAAATAGTAAAGTTTAAAAAAATAGGTAAAGATAAGTATAAAATATATTTTGAGAATGAAGAATTAACTTTATATGAAGATGTTATTTTAAAATATAATTTAATAAGTAAAAAGAAAATAGATCTAGATTTATTAGATAAAGTATTAGAAAGTAACAAGTATTATGAAATGTATAATTTAGCATTAAACTATATATCTTTTAAGATGAGAAGTTCTTCTGAAATAAGGGAATATTTATTAAAAAAAGATGCTTCTAATGAAACAATAGATAAAATAATAAATGATTTTTATGAAAAGAATATATTAAATGATAAATTATATATTACATCTTTTATAAATGATTCAGTTAACTTAAAAAATATAGGACCTTTAAAAATAAAGAATGAACTTATTAAAAATGGTTTTGATGAATTTGAAATAGATACTTATTTAAATAAAATAGATGATAATATTTGGAAAGAAAAAATAAAAAAATTAATTAAGAAGTATTTATCTAACAAAAAACTATCGACTAATATGATTAAATTAAAGATATTAAATGATTTAAATATAAAAGGATATTCTAAAGAAATGATATATCCATTATTAGATAATATTAATTTAGATGATGAAAGCAATATAAAAGAAGAATATAGAAAAGCATATAAAAAATATAGTATTAAGTATAAAGATAAAGAATTAAGTAATAAAATAACTAACTATTTACTTAGAAAGGGATATAAATACCTAGATATAAATAGGTTAATTAATTAAATAATAAGAATACACTTAAAAGTGTATTTTTTATTATTTTATAAACATAATATTTAAAAATGATATTAATATTTAAAAATGATATTAATAATTATTGAAAAATAATATTAATTTTGTTATTATAGAAAACATTCAATTAAATTTTTTTGGGGGGATTTAAATGTATAAGAAAATATTAATAGTAGTAAGTTTTATTTTTTGCTTTATATTTAGTTTTTCATTAACATCTATAAAAGCATTAGAGTTGGATGAAGAAAGTGATAATGTAATTCAAAGTGAGAATTTTAATGAGAGTGAAGAACAAGAGGAGAAAAGCGAAATAGAAGAAACTTTGGATGATAGTGAAGAAATACCATTGGAAAACGAATTAGAGCCAACGCCTAGTTTAGAAGATAATTATGAAGAAACTGAAGAATTAGATAATAATGATATTGAGATTTCTAGTGGCATTATATATGATCAACATAAAGTAGTTGTGATTATTACTAAAGTTGATGAAAATAAAGTGCCATTAATGGGAGCTGTTCTTAGAGTGTTAGATTCTGAAGAAAATATTATTGATGAATGGACATCTGATGGAACACCACATGAAATATTATTACCAGATGGAAATTATATTTTACGTGAAATAAAGGCGCCAGAAGGATATGAGATAGCAGAAGATCAAGAAGTTATTGTTAAAGCTGAAATTGCCAGTCTTGATGCGGGAGTTGATTTTTCTGAAACCCCTTGTCAGCATTATGGCGGTACACCTTTATATTATGTGGAGATAGAAGGAAAAAAACATGAGGTTTACTGTATTAATCAAGATTGGGAAACACCAGATGAAAATTCAATATATGATGGTGAAGTATTAAACTCAAATGATATTAGAAATTACACACAACAAACTGTATATGTTGATGCTCATCAAAATACAGAAAAGATAGATGTATCTGATCAAAGTTTAAGTTCGCAAGAACTATATGATAAAATTTTAGATATTATTTATCATAGGCATAAAGCTGTAAGTTATTTTGATGATCTAACTGAAGCTGAAATTAGATACGTAACAGAATCAGCTCTTAAAAATTACACAAATGCAGGTCTTACAAGAGTTCAAAAAGTAGCTATAAAAAATGCTCCTGAGAATTACGAAAGTACAGACTACTATATAACTGAAGATGGTAAATCTATGTGGTATTTATATCCATGGTATAGAAGTTTTATCTATGATCCTACACACCCAGATATTTATAGAATGGATATTGGTAATGGAGATGCTTTTGGCAATCTTGCTCGTCATTGGAGTAGCGGGCATAATGCTAAGGGTAATGAAGAGGCTAAGGCAAAGGTTGCAAGATTTTATGAGTTATATCAATATTTGATTAATAATGAAGAACATCATCCATCAGATATGCATTTATATATATATTCAACAGATAAAGATAACCACGCAACTGATTTATCAGGCTTTGATTTTGATTCGGGTGCATATCAAAACTTATTAGGAGTAACTGGTTATTATGAGGATGTTGAACAGCAAAAACAAGAAGTTGAAATGGTAAATAAGTATAGTACTGAAACTACAAAAGTAGATGTTCAAAAAGTTTGGGAAGATTGGGACGATTGTGACAATGTTCGCCCAATAGAAATAGTTGTTTCTTTAAAAGCGGATGGAGTAGTGGTACAAAAAGCAACTTTGAGTGCAAAAGATAATTGGAAACACACATTTGAAAACTTGCCAATGTTTAATAAAGGTAAAAAAATTGTATATACAATTTTTGAAGAAACAATTGAATTAACTAATTTGAAAGATTTATATGATGTAGTAATTACTGGAAATGCTACAGAAGGATTTATAATTACAAACTATTATTCACCAAAAGGTGGAGATAATCCTCCAACCGGTGATAATATATATTTGAATATTAGTACATTATTAATTAGTTTAATTGGTTTATTATTATGTATGTATTTAAGAAGATTTAATTAAAATAAAAAAATCAGGAGATCCTGATTTTTTATTTTACTATTTTACTAAAGAATCATATCCGTTTTTTAAACTTGAATCTTTAATAGTCATTTCATATTTTTCTCTTAATGCTTTTAAAGCTTTAGAGTATAATGTTTGATCAGTATTCATCATTTCATCAGCAATTGTTTTAATAATATCATCTTTTACATCTTTTAATTCTGGTTTATCTTTTTGATTGGTTTTATAAATTATATGATAACCAAATTCTGTTTTAACAGGTGTTTTAGAATATTCACTAACCTTTAATGCAATAGCAGCTTCTTCAAAAGCACTAACCATTTGCCCTCTATTGAAATATCCTAATTTTCCGCCTTCTTTAGCAGAAGCAGCATCATCAGAATATTCTTTAGCAAGTTCAGCAAAATCTTCACCATTATTTAATTTAACAATAACTTCTTTAGCTTTTTTTAAAGCATTAGCATTTAAATTATCTTTTTCATCATCTGTCATATCAGAAGTGGCTTGTGTAGAAATTAATATGTGGCTAGCTTCAATATCACCAATTGTGTATTTTTCATAATATTCATTTATTTGTTTATCAGATACTTGAGTTTTAGCATAATCTTCAACCCATTTGTTTCTTCTATAGTTTAGTGCAGCATATTCTTCAAAAGCTTTTTCAGAAGCCATTCCATAATATTGAGAAATATAAGTTGTATATTCCATATTATATTCTTTAGCATATTTTTTAACTGAAGATATAACATCTTTAACATATTTCTTTTCTTCACTAGTAACATCATATTCTTTATCTAATAAATATGTATCAATCATATTTATTAAAGTTTTAGCACCTTCGTTTTTCTTAAGTTCATTATATAATTCATCAGAACTTATTCCTTCACCATCTTTAAATGTTACCGCTGCATTTTCACCATTCTTAAGTTTGACATTTCCACAACCTGCTAATAAGATTAAACAACAAAATACTAATAAAAATTTCTTAAAATTCTTCATTTAAACCTCCGTACAACAAATATAATAACAAAAAAGAAAATAAAATACAATAATAAGCACTCACACAAAATTAAAACTTCCATAAAATAAAAGTGTAAAGATTAAAAAAGGAGGAATGAACGTATGAATACAGGATGTGGTTGCAATGGAAGAAACGGCATTTCAGGAGCAGCATTTGCACTAGTATTATTCATTTTATTAGTAATCATATTAGGTGCATTCATTTAATATAAGGAGGTGTTATAATGCAAGGTTGTGGAAATCCATGTGGTTATGGAAATAGCTTCTTTATTATACTAATACTATTTATCTTACTAGCTATAATATTCGGAGCTTTCATAGGTTGGTAGAAAAAGAGGAAATTTCCTCTTTTTTAATACTTGAAACAAACAATATTTTATAGTATTATTATTTATAGAATAGTGAGATTTTTATTATGAAAAAAAATGAATTAACAAGAAAAATTAGAATAAGAATAATTGTGTTATCAATATTGCTATTCTTAGTAACAATAACAGGGATAACATATGCATATTTTAGCATTCAAGTAACAGGTAATGAAACGGCATCTTCAATTATAGTATCAACAGCAAGATTAAGTTTAATATATACAGATACATTATTACTAGGTGGGGATAGAATAAAACCTGAATGGACACAATCAAAAACAATATCAGTAGAAAATAACGGAACAGTTCCAGTATATTACAATATTATATGGAGAGATTTATTAAACGAAATAACAGATGATGAATTAGTAATAAGTGGGTCTTGCTCAACAAATGCATCCGGAAGAACGTGTGGTGATATATCAGAAACAACAATACCGACAGAGACAACATTATCACATAATATATTAATAAAGAATAATATAGAGATAGAGGTAGGAGAGATACATACATATACAATAACAGTAACATTTAAAGATACGGGGTCAAATCAAAATTATAACCAAAATAAAGAATTTTATGGGACACTTAATATAGCAGAAGGAAATAATAATAATAATAATCAATCATTACAAACAACATCACCAAATTTTTTTACATATAATTCGAGATATTCTACTGCAACATATAATATAAACTATGATACTTGTCAATCGTATGTTCAGTCTTTAGGATATAGTAGAAGTGAGGATAGATACAATTATTGCCATACTTATTTGAAAGAATTATTATTAGAGGGTATGATTGATTCTGAACAATATTCTAACTTTGGCGTTAGTAATGTTTCACTTTCTGAAGATGGTGGAATAGTTCTAACAGGATTTAATGGAATATATACTGCAACGTATGATATAAATCAAAACAATTGTAGGTCATATATTGAATCGTGGGAGGATGAAACTTGGACATCTCAAACAATAAATGATTTTTGTGCTGGAAATGGCGCAGACCCGTATGATAGTGAAAATCTTGAATATTGGCTAGCTAATGATTGGATAATAGAAGATGAATATGAGGATTTTGGATTAAGCAATGTTAATATAATGGGTAGGGACATAGTAATACCATCTCAAATAGATGGACATAATGTTACTGCAATAGCCGAACAAGCTTTTTTAGAGAAAAATTTGACATCTGTTTTCATTCCGAATACTGTTGTTTCGATTGGAAATGGAGCATTTGCTTCTAACTCATTGAGTTCTGTTATAATTGACGGTAAAGACACCAGTTATTCTTTTGAAGTATATGCTTCAAACTTAATCTCTGGAACTATGTGGGGTTGGGCAGGGGATATAACCTGTGTTCCAGACAATTACGCTAATGTAGAAAATGGATGTATTACTTACATACCACATGAATTATAAAAGAGTTCTTTTATTAGAACTTTTTTTATTGTATAATAAATTTATGATGATAGGAGGAATTTATGGATCCAATTTTAGTAACTATTGGTAATTTTGGAATAAGGTGGTATAGTGTTTTAATTGCTTTAGGTCTTTTAATTGCGTATATTGGAGTTATGTTAGAGTCTAAAAGGTTTAATATTAATAAGAATTTTCTAGTTAATGTAATATTTTGGGCAGTTATTATTGGTATTATAGGAGCAAGGCTTTATTATGTGATATTTAATTGGGATTATTATAGTAATAATTTAAATGAAACATATCAAATATGGAAAGGCGGACTTGCTATTCATGGGGGATTAATATTTGGCATTGTTACAATTATTTTATATTGTAAAAAATATAAATTTAATTCGCTTAAAATACTTGATTTATTTGCACCTTTTATGTTAATAGCTCAAGCAATTGGAAGATGGGGAAATTTCTTTAATGGAGAAGCTTATGGATCTATTACTACTTATGAAAGATTAA
>JAEEGL014599347.1_pt1 | contig 19048 bp, 10 predicted proteins | sample 9134231 | NCBI WGS metagenome assembly JAEEGL01 (sample SAMN16246548, study PRJNA631951) | gut metagenome | biome: gut microbiome; feature: rumen; material: fiber-attached | host: Bos | place: Iran: Karaj | collected 2018-10 | reverse complement strand
AGTAGCGCTCGTCTATAAGTATCTTCAGAACATTTATTCCGATTTGGTGTACTATATCCCGACACGTGATGACGACGGGTATGGTATATCACTGCAAAGCATTGACTATGCGGAATCCATCGGAGTGAGTCTGATCATAGTGCTCGATTGTGGCATCAAGGCAATCGAAGAAATCGCTTATGCCAAGGAAAAGGGCATAGAGTTCATCGTGTGTGACCATCATGTCCCCGACGATGTCCTTCCCGATGCAGCAGCTATCCTTAATCCCAAGCAGGTTGACGACAAGTACCCGTTTAAGGGCTTGTCGGGCTGTGGCGTGGGCTTCAAGTTCATGCAGGCGTTTTCCAAGAGTAACGGATTAGGCACTATGTACAATCTTGAGGCCATGCTTGACCTTGTCGCGGTGAGCATCGCTGCCGACATTGTCCCCCTCACAGGAGAGAACAGGGTGATGATGTTCTACGGCCTGCGCCGCCTGAACAACAATCCCAATGTGGGACTGCGTAGCATCATCCGCACCTGTGGCCTCAGTCGCCATGAGCTGACAATCAATGACATAATCTTCAAGATAGGTCCCCGCATCAATGCGTCGGGACGCATGGAGTCGGGCCAGGAGTCGGTAGAGTTGCTGGTGAGCCGCAACATGCAGAGTGCGATGGAGATCTCCAAGCGCATCGACCAGTATAACAGCAACCGCAAGGAACTGGATAGCCAAGTGACAGTCGAGGCCAACGAGATCATCGAGAGCCATGCCCAGGTGCTTGATGGCAAGAAGCCTATCGTTATATATGACCGCAATTGGCACAAAGGTGTCATCGGCATTGTGGCTGCCCGTTTGGCCGAGTTGTATTTCCGTCCTTCGGTGGTATTGACCTATTATGCCGACGGCATCGCTACGGGCTCGTCTCGTTCGGTGCGTGGATTTGACGTCTATTCGGCCATCAAGTCGTGCCGTGACCTATTGGAGACCTTTGGCGGTCACACTAATGCCGTGGGCCTGTCTATCAAGGAGGAGAATATTCCTGAGTTTCGCCGTCGCCTCACGGCCTATGTTGAGAATCACATCCATGACGAACAGGTGACTCCGGCTATGGATATCGACTGTGAAATCAGTTTCAGTGACATCAACGGTTCGTTGTTGCGCTATCTGCGTATGCTCAATCCCTACGGACCGGGCAACAGCAAGCCGGTTTTCATGACCCGCAAGGTCTTTGATGCAGGCACGAGCAAGGTTGTCGGCAAGAAGATGGAGCACATCAAATTGGATCTGTGCGACGAGCAGGGCAACAAGATCAATAATGCCATCGCCTTTGGCATGGCTGAGTTCAACGATGCTCTCAAGGCAGGTAAACCCATCGACATCTGTTACACAATCGAGGAGACACGTCACCGCATGACCTCCTCGGTGCAACTCATGGTCAAGGCCATAAAACTGCACGACGATGCCGAGCCAGCCCAAGCCAATTCTTGAGATTCTCAAGAAATACTGGGGCTATGATCAGTTCAGACCCCTGCAGCAAGATATTATCGAGTCGGTCCTTCAAGGACGTGACACCTTGGGGCTGATGCCCACGGGTGGCGGTAAATCCATCACATTTCAGGTTCCCACTATGGCCATCGATGGGATGGCACTCGTTGTCACGCCCATCATATCCCTCATGAAGGATCAGGTGGACCGTTTGCGCGCCCTGCGCATCAAGGCCACCTATCTTTATGCCGGTTTGACACGTGCCGAGGTGAACCGTACCTATGAAAAGTGTCTATACGGCAATTATAAATTCCTGTACGTCTCTCCCGAACGCCTGCAGTCGCAGTCTTTCCTGGAACGTCTGCGCCAGATGCCCGTCAAACTCATTGTCGTTGACGAGGCACATTGCATCTCGCAGTGGGGTTACGACTTCCGTCCATCCTTCCTTCACATCGCACAAGTGCGCAAGCTCTTTCCCATGGCCCCTGTTTTGGCTCTGACGGCGACAGCCACTCCGGTTGTCGTTGAAGATATCCAGCAGAAACTGCATTTCAAGGCGCCAAATGTGTTCTCGATGAGCTTTGCGCGCAACAATCTGTCTTATGTTGTGCGACCCACCGAGGAAAAAGTGAACGAACTCATCCACATCTTGCGTTCGGTGCCCGGAACAGCCATTGTATATGTGCGGTCCCGCCAGCGCACCAAGCAGATCAGCGATGAACTTAACCGAGCAGGCATTCATGCTGACTTTTACCATGCGGGCCTGTACGTCGAGGACAAGGAAGACAAGCAGAACAAGTGGACCAGTGACGAGTGCCGAGTGATGGTGGCAACCAACGCCTTCGGTATGGGAATTGACAAACCCGACGTGCGTCTCGTTGTTCATGTGGATATCCCTAATTCGCTGGAGGAATACTATCAGGAGGCGGGTAGGGCAGGCCGTGACGGCAAGCGTTCCTACGCTGTGTTGCTGGTAAAGCACACCGATCAGGCCACATTGCGACGACACGTGACCGAGGCCTTCCCTGAAAAGGATTTCATTCGCAATGTTTATGAACGTGTAGGTAACTTCCTGGGTGTGAGCATCGGAGAAGGTTTTCAGCAGATGTTTGACTTCAATTTCAATCTGTTCTGTCGCACGTTTGACTTGCCCGTGCTGCCCACCCACAATGCATTGAAAATCCTGACGCAGGCAGGCTACATCGAGTTTGTTGAGGAAATAGAGACGCAATCCCGTGTGATGATATTCGCCAAAAAAGACGAACTCTATGACTTGGACACCAAAACTCCCGGGGCCGATCAAGTTCTACAAGCCATTTTGCGCCTTTATACGGGTTTGTTTGCCGATTATGTGTTCATTAACGAAGACGTGATTGCTTTTCGCACCGGTCTTGACCAGGAAACCATCTATAATTCCCTGCTCGAACTCACACGCATGCACATCCTCCACTATGTGCCCCGCAAGCGCACTCCTTATATAATATATACCACTTCGCGCGAGGAACCCAAGCATGTGCTTATCCCCAAGGCTGTTTATGAAGACTTGAGGCAACGCATGACCGATCGTGTTGAGGCGACCATCAACTATGCATATAGCGACACGGGCTGCCGTGAACGTATGCTGTTGGGCTATTTTGGAGAACGCTTGCAGGATGACTGTGACCATTGCGACCTGTGTATAGACCGCCGCAAGCGCAGCGATCATGAGCCTGTTGACGTGCAGCAGGGTATCCTTTACATGGCAGGTTTGCGTCCTCGCCGCCTTGAAGAGTTCCTTAATACCTTATCCTTTCCTAAAGACGAAATCATCTCGATGATTTCTTTCCTTGTCGACGAGGGATTTGTCGAGCACCTTGACGATGATACCTACCGAACAATCAAGTGATTTGGTATGGCATAATTAAAGAACGAGACGGCTCTACAACGGAGCCGTCTCGTTTTAACAGGTTTGTCGCTTAACAGGTATAAGCTTACTTGATGACTTTGACAGCGCTGCGGGTGCCATCGGTGTAAGTGGTTACAACGATGGTGATGCCGTTAGCCTGCTGCATCTCTTGACCCATGATGTTGTAGTAGCGTACGTTGGCAACAATCTTGTTGTTGTCGTTGATGAGCTCATCAACACTGCCGCTATCCTTTGTCAGGCGATAAACAGTGATGTGGCCGCCAGGATAGTACTGATAAATGGTCACGCCATCCTTGTCAACCTCGGCATTCAGCCAGTTTGCAGAATAGTTATTGGCATTGGCAGTTACAGTCGAGGGAACTTCAATAATGGGTGCTTCGGCGTTGGCCTCTGCTACAGCAAAACCGTCTTGATAGTTGGGCAGGGTGGGATATACAAAGAGTTCCTTGCCATCCCAGATGAACGGGAATGTACCGTTGCAAGCGCCCTTATTGGGCAGGGTGAAGTTGGTTGCCGTAAAGTTGTCACCTTCAAAGGCGAGCTTGGCAGGAGCTGCATTGCGGGTAACATACAACAGGGACTCCTCACCGGCCAAATCCTCGTAGAAGTTAATGACAGTCATGTTGCTGGGAGTCAAACCGTCACAAGATGCTACATAGCTCTCGTCAGCGCTGACTTCTCCGCCGGCAATGGTCAAGATAGAAACACCGTCGTTGGTCGCACCGACCATATAGAGTACACCATCCTCCATGAGGTTACCCTTGGCAAAGCCGATGAAGTCGCTGCGACCAGAAATGGCACACTCTTCGGGAACAACATATTCGTTCACCTCGTTGGTTTCGGGATTGATGACCTTGATGGTGGCTTCGGCTGACCATGGATCGGGGAAGGCAGCATTGCTGACAACCAGGTTGCCGGCCTCGTCACGGGTGATACCGCAGTTGGCGCCACCGGGATAAGAGGTGTTGGCTAGGCCGTCCTTGTCAATCACACTGATGATCTTGTCTGCTTTGTTGTTGATGTAGAACTTACCGTTCATACCGAAACCCTGGCGATTATCTCCGAAGGGCAGGAATGACAAGTCGGCGATTTCCCAAACTTTCTCAATTTTGTAAGGATTGGGCTCGACTACCATGGCGGGAACAATCACTTCAAGGGTAGCTACCTCGCTGATTTCCTTGCCTTCGCCTTGAGCGGTTGCAGTGACGGTGTAGGTCACATCGACATCAGTCTGCTCAAAAGTGTAGGGATTATTTACCTCTTCTCCGTTGATATACAAGTGAATCTCGCCTTCACCGGTAGCGGTGACGGTCAGCGTTTCCTCATCATAGGTGATGACGGGAGGATCGGTGGGCTCAGGCGCCACAACCGCATTGATGACCATGGTCATGGCATCGAGGTTGACCGTCACCTCATACTCGCCAGCGGGAATCTTGAAACTGTTGGAATTGCCGAAGCCGCCCAAAGCCAGGTCAATACCCAACTGGTCGGCGCTCAGCAAGTAGTCGTTCACCGTTGCACCTACACGATATCCGGCAATGCCATCCCAATCACTACTGCTCTCAGCGAGCTTTGTGGTGAATGAGAAGTAGCTGTAACCGTTGCCGTCATTCTCATCGATATTTTCACCATTTGTGAAGAAACTTGCCGTAAAGATGTTGCCGTCTTCGGTTGTCATCTTCTCGCCCACGCTGGGACCCCAGGAGTTGCCGTTTGCATTGCCCAGGATGAACAGCTCGCCTGTGCGGGGATCAAATGAGCCCTGCTTCTTCAACACACAATCTACGTCATAATTCTCAGGATTAAAAGTGAACGTGATGTCATACAGGCCACTTTCCTCGATGGGAATGATGATATCATTTTCAGGCCATGAATAGCCCCAGTCATGATTGGCTGCAACCTTAAATGCCAAATTGCTGCCAGCACCAAGCTCGCATCCGAATTTCTGCAGTTTGTAAGTGCCGTCAGCCTGCAGAATCATGTCGTTGTCAGTGTTAGAGGGATCCCATTCTGTCCCAAATACACTGGCGGGAGCACCAGAAACGGTGCAGCTTTCCAGTACGAATGGTTCCACATAGCCCTCAACCTTGAATTGCATGCTGGTCGGATTGAAAGTGATCACATAATTATCTCCAGCGGCATTAAACTTGTAGGACTTGCTGCCTCTAGGAGCCTTTTGCGTCGTAATCCATTTACCGGCTTCAACGGTCTCGTCAGATGAACCTGTCGGGCCTATGCGGTAATTACTGTTGAAGGTGTCCCAATCAGACGAGCTGCTAGCTAATCCATCGGCAAAGACAAAATAGACAGTACCACTGAGGGTGACGGTAACACTGTAGTTTCCATCGGAGTTCTGGGTCATCACCATGCCACTGCTCGGATTCCAGCCACCAAACGGGGCGGATCCTACGATGTAGTATGCTGCCTGTGAAGAGAAGGCCAGCATCACCAACATTGTCAGTAAAGTAAAGATTTTTTTCATAGACAAATAAAAATTAATTGTTGAAAAATATATGTAAATACAATGTTTGAAATATCGTTAATGAGTTCAATCAACGCTGGTTAATAAAAAAAACATCAACGGGCTATGATATCGCAAAGTTAGTTATGTTCTCTTTAATTTTCAAATTTGAAAGCAAAAAATATTTATTTTTTCTTTTTTTCCATAAAATAGGTGATTCAGTGAGCATTTGTATTATCGGTGTGAGCCTTAGGCGCTTATCGAGAGCAGAAGAATTATTGAGGAAAAATGTTTTGGTAGGGAAATTAATTGTACTTTTGCGGCAGTTTTCAAATCATTGATAGAGAATTAAAAGACATGGCAGAAAAAGCAAAAGTCCAGTTCCGGCAGAGTATTGTCGTGCGCTTTTCGGGCGACAGCGGCGATGGCATGCAGTTGGCTGGCAACATTTTTCTAACGTGAGTGCGGGACTTGGTGACCGCATCTCCACTTTCCCGGATTATCCCGCCGAGGTGCGTGCCCCGCAGGGTTCGCTGGGCGGTGTTTCTGGTTTCCAGGTTCACATCGGTCATGGTGTTCACACACCGGGTGACGAGTGTGATGTGCTGGTGGCAATGAATCCCGCAGCCCTCAAGGTCAACGCTCAGTTCTTGCGCAAAGGTGGTGCCGCCATCGTGGACATTGACACCTTCACTCAGGCTGGGCTCGACAAGGCCTTGTACACAACCGACAATCCCTATGAGGAGTTAAACCTCAGGGCTCAGGTCATTGAGGCACCCATCACCACGATGGTCAAGGAGGCCCTTAAGGACACGGGCATGGACCTCAAGGCACAGCTCAAGTGCCGCAACATGTTTGCCCTGGGTCTCGTGTGCTGGCTCTTCAACCGCCCAATGGAAGCTCCCTTGAAGTTCCTCAAGGCCAAGTTCGCCGAAAAGCCCGAGGTTTATGCAGCCAATGAGCTGGTTATTAAGGGTGGTTATAACTATGGCCACAATATCCATGCCACGGTTTCGACTTATCGTATTCAGAGCGATGATGTTCGTCCTGGCACCTATACCGACGTCAGCGGCAACAAGGCCACCGCGTGGGGTCTGATTATGGCTTCGGAGATGAGCGGACGCCCCCTGTTCCTGGGATCCTATCCCATCACTCCTGCCACCGACATCCTGCATGAACTGGCCAAGCGTCGTGACTTGGGCGTGAAGGCGATTCAGATGGAGGATGAGATAGGTGGTATCTGCTCTGCCATCGGTGCCGCGTTTGCCGGCCACTTGGCAGTGACCACTACATCTGGCCCTGGTCTGGCCCTAAAGAGCGAGGCCCTGGGTCTTGCCGTCATGGCCGAGCTGCCACTCGTGCTCGTCGATGTGCAGCGCGGCGGTCCCTCGACGGGTCTGCCCACCAAGACCGAGCAGACCGACTTGCAACAGGCGCTCTATGGTCGCAGCGGTGAAAGTCCCCTGGTCGTACTCGCTGCCGCATCGCCTACCGATTGCTTTAAGATGGCCTTCCAGGCAGCGCGCATCGCTATTGAGCACATGACGCCTGTCATCTTGTTGACCGACGCCTTTATTGCCAATGGTTCATCGGCATGGCGTATTCCCGAGGAGGGTGAGTATCCCGTCATTAAACCCAACTACGTGCCCGAGGCTCTGAAACCTACCTGGACCCCGTTCATGCGTAACGCTTTGGGTATCCGCTATTGGGCCATCCCCGGCACCAAGGGGCTGGAACATGTCGTGGGTGGTCTTGAGAAGGACTATAATCTGGGTGTACTCAGCAACGATCCCATCAACCATGCTCACATGGTTGAGACTCGTCGCATGAAGATTGCCAATGTCGCCAACGACATTCCCGAGCTCAAACTCAAGGGTGACTCAGGTGCTGATACCATCATCCTGGGTTGGGGTAGCACCTATGGCCACATCTTGGATGCTGTCAATCGCTTGAATGATGAGGGCATCAGGATCGCGATGACTCACATTCGTTATATCAACCCGCTGCCTAAGAACACCGCTGAATTGCTCAGCCGCTTCAAGACGGTGATTGTGGCCGAGTTGAATACTGGCCAACTGGCAAGTTACTTGCAGAGTAAGATTCCTAACCTGAACATCTGCCACATCAACAAGGTGCAGGGCCAGCCGTTCCTGGTTCAGGAAATCGTTGACGGAGTTAAAAACATCATGATGGAGGAGGAAATCTAATGGAACAGAACAAAAATAATGAGCCGATGGCTCTCAAGCCTCTTGATTACAAGAACAATCAGCCCGTGCGCTGGTGTCCCGGTTGTGGTGACCACGCTGTGCTCAACGTCTTGCTCAAAGCGATGGCACAACTCGGTATCCCGCCCGAGAAGACCGCAGTGATTTCAGGTATCGGTTGCAGCTCACGTCTGCCTTACTATACCAAGACCTACGCTTTCCACACCATTCATGGCCGCGGCGGTGCTGTGGCAACCGGTTTCAAGACCGCCAATCCCGACATGACCGTATGGCAAGTGTCGGGTGATGGCGACTGTCTCGCCATCGGTGGTAACCACTTCATTCACGAGGTGCGTCGCAATGTCGACCTTAATCTGCTGCTGCTCAACAACCGCATCTACGGTTTGACCAAAGGCCAGTTCTCTCCCACGAGTGCGCGAGGCTTCAAGTCCAAATCTTCACCCTATGGAACCGTTGAGGATCCGTTCGTTCCTGCCGAGTTGACTTTCGGTGCTCGTGGCACCTTCTTTGCCCGCAGTCTTGACGTGGCACTGGACATCAGCCAGGAAGTGATGATGGCGGCTGCTCAACACAAGGGTTGCGCGGTGGTCGAAATCCTGCAGAACTGCATGATTTTCAACAACGGCATCCACAACTACATTACTGACCGTGAGAATCGTCCTGACCGCACCATCCACCTAGTGCATGGTGAGAAGATGATTTTTGGCAAGGACAAGAACCGCGGTCTTGTGCAGGACGGTTTCGGCCTCAAGGCCGTAACCATTGGCGAGGATGGCTACACCATTGATGACGTGCTCGTTCACGATGCCCATTGCGAGAGTTTCTTCGTTCATCAGATGCTTGCAATGATGGATGGAACCGATCTGCCCGTTGCCCTCGGTGTCATTCGTGCAGTCGAGGCTCCCACCTATGAGACTGCCGTTGCCGAACAAGTTGAGGAAGCCAAGGCCAAGCATGGTTTCTCTTGCCTCCACGATGTTATCATGGCCGGTGACACTTGGGAAGTTGAGTGAACTATCCCTGAATTAATAGCAAATAAAATAGTCAGGCGACCTTGATGAGGCCGCCTGACTTGTTGTTCTGCAAGACTTAAAGTCTATACATAGAGGTTACTTCACAACCTTAACAGCGCTGGTGGTGCCGTCGGTGTAGGTGGTTACCATAATGGTCAGGCCATTAGGCAACTGCATCTCCTGGCCAGCCAGGTTGAAGTAGCGCACGTTAGCAATGGTCTTGCCGGTATAGAGCTCCTCAACGTCAACGAGTTTGGATACGGTGAAGCCGTCCCAGATGTGGTCACTCTCCAACTTGTTGGGAGCAATAGCATAAGCCTCTACCATGTAAGTGCCCTCGACGGTGAACTCAAGAATGTCCTCATAGAGCATCCAGTCACCGTAAACGTACTCGCCATCGGTCAGAATGCCAACACGATAGTAGATATCGCTTTCCTCGGTGGGAATCAGGGTGACGTAATAGGCATTGTATGCCAGGTTACCGTCATTGTAGGTCCAGTTCTCCTTCTGTGACGAGGGAGCGTCGGTCTTCTCGCCGATAACGGGAGTCTCCTCATAGGTGTAACCGATTTCGGTCACGGGGAGCTCAACATTGGTGCCACAACCCAGCATTGCAGTTGCATTGGGGAAGTCAGCGCCCTGAGCAAAATCAATGAAGCTCTCATAGTTGTCGGTGTAAGTCATAGCTTTACCGCGAATACCCGAGGTGTAGAAGGGGGCATAATCGCTACCCATGGTGCAGTTGTCGTCATCCTCTGCGTCAAAGACGATGGTAACGAGCAGGCTCTTGCCGGGAGTGAAGGCAAAAGGTTCTACTTCAATAAGGAGCTCCATGTCATCGCCATAGTTTTCGAGCAAGTCAATACTATACTGACCTTCAGCGACAAGTTCGCCTAAATCAAAGAATTGTTTAACACCATCTTCGTTAATAGCAAACTCGGTAGCATCGATCTCCTGGAGATAAACCTTGGCATTGCGGACAATTTCTTCAAATGATTCACTGTTGAACTTGAAATTGAGATACTGGATTTTCACGTTCTGCTTGCCCTCCATATCAGTCAGCAAGTCGGGTGTGTAAATCATCTGAGCACCTGTGTGGGCAAGGTAGAAGTTGGTCGGTGCCATGTCGAAGTAGGAACCATTGTAAAACTCAGTGGGGTTGTTATAGTCACCCACTTCGATCCAACCCGTTTCGGCCTGGGCGGTCATTGTCAGTGCAGCGATAGCTGCGAGAATCATGTAAATTTTTTTCATTTTATTGAAAATTAAATGGTTAATATAAGTGAGTATTTAATGCTTGATGAGCACAAAATGCCATTTTTTGTCGGTTCTGATGTCGCAAAATTAACAATTACAAATTATTAGGCAAAAAAAAGAGGAAAAAAACGCAATCACAAGATTGCGTTCAGAGTTCCCATGATGCTTCCCAGTAGGGCTCCGAGCCACACGATGGCCCGCAATTCTTTCTTCATGACATCGAGAATGATGGCCTCGGCCTCATCCATGTCCATCTCGTTGATGCGTTGTTCAATGATGGTACTGATGTCGATGTCTTGCAGGATGCGAGGCAGGTGCTCGGTGATGATGACACGATAGGCATTGATAATGCCTCCCTTGATTTGGCTGATCTGCTCATCGCGCCCTGTCGTGAGTTGGCTCATGGTCATTCCCATCAGTTGGGCGGACTGGTCCTTGACCAGGCTCTCAACCATTTGTGCTGAATTGTTCTGCAGGATTTCGTTGATGTGCTTGGCAAGAATCTTCTCGATGGGCTGGGCAACGGCTTGAACAAGTATTTCGGCGCCAAACCGTCCAGCCAGACTGTTGCGCGTCTTTTCCATCGCGTGTTCGGTGGCCATGTGGGCAATACTATCACCCATGCGGGTGTCTTGAAGCTTGTCGGTGATCAATTTGACGATGCCGTCGGTAACGTTTCCACGCATGGCATCAATATCCTCGTCCGACAAGTAGTGGGCGGCAAATTGCTCGATAGTCTCTTCATTGCCTTGTTGGGTGATGACAAACTCGTCGATGGCGTTAACCATCTTGGATAGCATGTCGTCACTGAGCAGACTTTTTTCCAGTACCTCGCGGTTCATCAGGTTCTCACTCACTGCCTTGCCGATAGCTGCGGCGATGCGTGTTTTCTCCTTGGGGATGATACCAGGAGTAAATGGTACGCGCATACCCATGATGTATTTGGCATGGTGAGGTCTGAACAGCATGCGTATGGCGATGTCATTGGTAATGTAACCAATCACAGCTCCAACAGCAGGCCCTATTAAATAATGATACATTTTTTAGATGAGAATTTCTATTTATCGCAGGTCAACCACCTGAGTGCCAGCTGGTACCTGAGATTTGTCGAAGGTGAATGTGGAGGCTGGCAACGACTTGTGCTTGTAGCCTGTAATCCTCACGGTATAGACACTATTGTCATTCATGTCAAAACGTGCCGTGCGTAACAAAGATGTCTTCTCATCAAAGTAGAGCCACAAGGTTTTGATGTTGTCCTTTTTCTTCTTGGGGGTGAGCTTGATGACGTAGGTGTTGGCCGTTTTGGCTTTGGCCTTCTTCATGTTGAAGTTGGCCTTGAAGTGGCTGGCAGCAGCAATGGGGTTGGTCATTTGCAGCTCATCGGCTGTGGGCGAGGTGATGTTGACCTCGCTGGTTACGGGTGACCATGACCACTGCGTCTTGCCGTCATACCAGCATTTGGCATCCGAGGAAATGATACGGAATTTATTGCCCTGCATGGCTATCGTGCCACTGCTGGTTCCTTGAGAAGAGGTGATGCTGTAATTTGCTGTGACCCCGCCACTAGCGTTGATGGCTGCAACACACTTGTTGAGCATGGCATCTGGTGTCTGGGCCATCGTGCCGAGCACTGTCATGGCAGTGAGTATTGCTATAAATATCTTTTTCATTGTCAATTATTGTTTTCTCTATTTATTGGATAATCAATATGTAGATTGTAAAGTAAATAGCAAAAAGAATGCCAACCTGTGGCAGGGTGGCACTCTTGAAATGCGTTTTAACTGAACAGTTGGTCAATATCCATGGGGCTGACGAGAACCTGACGGGGTTTACTGCCCTGTGCGGGACCCACGATACCTGCATGTTCCATTTGATCCATCAGTCGGCCGGCACGGTTGTAACCAATCTCGTAACGACGTTGCAGCGACGAAGTGCTGGCAGTGTTGCTCATGACTACAAACTTCACGGCCTCTTCAAACAACGGGTCACGGTCCTTGACGTTGCCCACGTTGGCATCACCATTACCACCCTCGTCTCTGCCCACATATTCGGGCAACATGTAGGGCTCCTCATGGTTGATGTCGCGGTCCTTGTCCTCCTGGTCCTTGATGAAATCGCAGACGCGCACGATGTCGGGAGTGTCGACAAACGGACATTGCAGGCGGGTCAACTCACCATCAATCTGGAAGAGCATGTCGCCACGGCCAATCAGTTGTTGGGCTCCGGTGCGGTCGATGATGATCTGGCTGTCGATGCGTTGTGCCACGGCAAAGGCGATACGGCCGGGGAAGTTGCCCTTGATCAAACCGGTAATGACCTTGGATGACGGTCGCTGGGTGGCGATGATCATGTGGATGCCCACGGCACGGGCCTTCTGGGCAATGCGCACGAGTGGTGTCTCGACCTCCTTTCCGGCTGTCATGATCATGTCGCTGAACTCATCGATAATGCCCACGATGTAGGGCATGTATTGGTATTTCTTCTCACCATGCTCATCGCGTATTTCGCGCAACTCTCGGCGCCACATGTCGTTATAGTCGCTCACATTGCGAACTCTAACTTCTTCAAACACCCGGTAGCGGTCTTCCATCTCCTGCACCAGGCAGTTCAGCGTCTTGATAACGCGGTCGGTATCGGTGATGATGGCTTTTTCCTCGCCGGGAGCCTTGGCAAAGTAGTATTTCTCCAGATCGGCATAAACGCTGAACTCCACTCGCTTGGGATCCACCAGGACGAATTTCAGTTCCGAGGGACCCTTCTTATAAAGCAGCGATGTGATGATGGCATTCAGTCCTACCGATTTACCCTTACCGGTGGCACCTGCGACCAGCAGGTGAGGCATCTTGGTCAGGTCGGCGATGAATACCTCATTGCTTACGGTGCAACCAAGGCACATAGGCAACTTGGCTCGGCTTTTCTGGAAGGCCTCTGACCCCAGTACCTCACGCATGGGCACGACTTGTGGGTCACGGTTGGGCACTTCGATGCCAATGGTTCCCTTACCGGGCATGGGAGCAATGATGCGGATACCCAAGGCTGCAAGGCTCAATGCAATATCGTCCTCCAAGCCACGAATCTTGTTAACGCGCACACCGTCCTGCGGCACTATTTCAAACAGGGTGACCGTGGGGCCCACGTGCACCATGATTTCCTTAATCTCAATGCCATATTTGCTCAGGGTGTCACGGATGCGCTCCTTGTTTTCGTCCTGTTCCTGCTTGTCCACACTGTTGGGATTCATGCGGATGTCCTGCAGCAGATCCAGGGTGGGGAAACGGTAATGACGGTATTCACCCGTGGGGTCGTGAGGGTTGCTCACGTTGGTGCTTGCGGTGATGGGCTTGAGTTGAGCCGCTTCACCATTGCCGATATCTTTCGGTTTGATATTAGTTCGGGGTTTGCGCAGTCGGTTCAGCGGTGACGCTGCTTCTTCTTTGGGTTTCGGCTCCTCGGTAACTTTGCGTTCCGCTCCCAGGAAGATGGATTGTCCGTGTACGTTTACCTCTTTCTCTGATTCCTCTTTGTTGCGACTTCGCTTACTCTCAATCCCCTTTTGCAATTGGCGGTATAAAGCAGTGATGGTCTGGTAGGTGAGGAAGACCCACAGCATGAAGATGAACAGATTGATCGCAACCATTCCATAAAGGCCCACAAGACCAATCAACCACTTGTTGGCATAGAAGCCGAAATAGCCTCCCAAGGGGAAGAAAGTGATGGGTTTCATGAAATAGGTGGCTGCACCGACAATCATCGAGAAAGTGAAGATGCTGAACAGGCAGATGAAAGTGTAGGAGAAGAAATGTGTCTTCTTTCCCTTGCGCACGAGTCTCATACCCAGGGTCAGGAACCAGACAACGATGATAAAGGCAGCTACACCCACACCGCTCGAGATGAAAAAGTCGCTCAGCGAAGCGCCCACTGCTGCTCCGGCATTGCGGATTTTGTCGGGCACCTGGGCGTTCTCAATCATTGAGTAGTTGGTGATACGGTTCTGGTCACTCATGCCTGCCGACATGAAATAGGACAGGAATGAGATGAGCAGATAGATGCCTGTCATCAACAGGAGGCAACCCGCACCTAGCCTGAATTGGCCATTTTGAAAAAAAGCCGTAAACCGCTGCCACTTGGTGACATTCTCATTGTCGATGGCTTCCTCGGCCTCGCGTCTTTTGATATATTCATCAGACTTTTGCACACCGCTGATGTCCGGGCCGTAATAACCCTGATTCTCAGCTATTTTCTTATTGGATTTGCTTTGATTTTTGCTCATTGTTGTTTGCTATCGTATTGGGGCCTCAAAGTTACAAAATAAAATTGATTTACAAACGCAAATCCCACTTTTTTTTCGCAACATTTTAAATATTTTTTTGATAGAATGAATCAGGCGGCCTCATTGAGGTCGCCTGATAGGTTTCAAAAGCAAATCGTAAAAAGAACAGAGCCGCAAGAATAAAGAGCAATTTCTTAATAATGACTTAATTGGTTTAACGAAAATATAACGAAAAAAAACGTTGTCAGAATCTCTGATAAAACAATGAAAAATTTACAATAATAAATCAGCTTAATTTACCGTTTCCAATCAATTAAGAATAATTAACGGTCGCGCCCTCAAAGGCCAATTTATTATTATCAGTCCTTTTTCCAGAAGGAGCGTGTGAAGATGACAAGGACGGTGAACAATTCAAGACGTCCGACCATCATTTCAAAGGCGAGAACCCATTTGGCTCCTGGATGAAGCACCACCCACGAACTGTTAGGTCCTGTCACACCATGACCGATTCCCACATTGCTGATGGCCGACATGGATGTGTACATGGCATCAAATACGGGCACTCCATAAAAGGTGAGATACAGTGCCACCACCATGATAATCAGGATATAAACAGTGAAAAAGGTATTCACTTTGCTAACCACATGCGAGGGCACAGGTTTACCGTCAATGTGTACGGCGCGTATCGAGTTGGTGTGCAGCACGCGGTAGAATTCATTGGCTGTGTGCTTGAGCAAGACTATGAGTCGGTCCATCTTGGCTCCGCCCGAAGTGGAACCTGCCATACCGCCAAAGAACATCATCACCATCAGGATAACAGTGACAAATTCACCACTGTTCTCATAGTCAAATGTTGAGAAACCGGTTGATGTGATAGCCGATAGTGTGTCAAATGCGCCGTATATGAATCTGTCACCGTGATTGTCAAGGAAACCCATATAGACCATATAGGCAAATATGGCCACAGTGGTGATCAGCGTGGTCATGCAATACCACCTCAGGGTATTGTTACTGGCGATGCGTTTGAAATTGCCACGAATGGTTGCCGCGATAATCGAGAAACTGATACCTCCAATGAACATGAAGATGATAACCACGATAAACACATAGCTCGATTGCCAATAGTCAAGACCGATGTTCTTGGTGGAATATCCACCTGTCGAGGTCGTCGTCATGGCATGGCAAATGGCGTCGAACCAGTCCATTGGACCCACATATAGAAGAACAGTGAGTAGCGCAGTAAGCCCGATGTAAATGAGCCACAGGTCTTTAGCGGTCTGACTCACTCGTGGGCGAAGGCGCTCATGGGTGATTCCGGTCACCTCGGCATTGAACAGGGCAATGCCACCTTTCTGGTTCAGCATGGGAATTACTGCAAGGGTGAAAAGAATGATTCCCATGCCGCCAATCCATTGGGTCATGGCACGCCAGAACAGAATGCCTTTAGGAATATCTTCCACATAACGGATGACGCTTGACCCCGTGGTTGTGAATCCGGCCATCGTTTCAAAGAAAGCGTCGGTCACATTATTTAATGTGTCGCTGAACAGATAGGGCAGCATTCCGAACAGCGAGAAGAACACCCAGATGATACCGGTGAGCATCAAGCCTTCGCGCTTGTGCATCGACGTGGAGTGGGGCCTGATGCCGAATGCCATGATGGCGCCGGCGCCGCCAGTAATAATGATTGTGTAGATAAACGATCTCAAAGCGGTGGGCTCGTCAAACCACCATGATACAACAAGGGGCAACAGCATAAATGCTGCTTCAATCAGCAACAGCAGGCCTTGTGTCCTCAGTACAATGGCAAAGTTGATATTTTGGTTGGCCCTCTTGTGCATCACGAGAAGTATTTATCGAGTTTATGAATTGCACCTTGCAGGCAGAATACTACCACATGGTCTCCTGCCTGAATTTGAGTGTTGCCGTCAACGAGTTGTCCTTTGCCGTTGCGAACGAGGCCGGCGATGGTGAAATCCCGGCTCAGCTTCAGGTCCTTGACGGGAGCGCGGGTCACGCGGTCGCCTTCCTCGACTATGACTTCGGCAACCTCGGCATCGGCAAGGGCGAGGCAACGTGCGTTGTCCTCGTCGGCGTCAATCATGATTTGGTAAATGCGGCTCGATGCGAGCAGTTTCTTGTTGACGATGGTGCCGATGTTCAGGGCTTCGGCTTCAAAGATGAATTGGATATCCTCTACCTGGGCAATCGTCTTGGGTACGCCGTTGGTCTTGGCAATCATGCAGGCCATCATGTTGACGGCACTGTTTTCGCCCAAGGCAATAAAGGCGTCATAATTGCTCACGCTCTCTTCCTCGTCCAGTTCGGTATCACGGAAATCTCCTTGAACAAGTTTGCAGTTGGGGTAGCGCTGTGCCAACTCGTCACAACGGTTCAGGTCTTGCTCAATGACCTTGATGTCAACGGTCTTGCCCAGTTTCTTGATGAGTTGCTCGGCGATATCATTGCCACCCACAATCAGCACGCTGTCAACAGGGCTCTGTACCTTGCCGCACACATCGCGCACCTCATCGATGTGGTCAAGTGTGGTGGCGATATATACGATATCGTTTTCAAGCACTCGGTCATCGCCGCGGGGTATGATGATTTCACGGTTGCGCTTGATGGCTGACACATGCAGGAAATGGCTGATATTGGAAACATCCTTGAGCATCTGGTTGACAATGCGCGCGTTGGAGCGGATTTTCACGCCCACCACAATCAACTCACCGTCAAACAGTTCAAACCAGTTCCTCGCCCATGTGCGTTTAAGGGCACTGGCGATTTCCTTGGCCGCCAGCATTTCAGGATAGATGAGGTGGTCAATGCCTAACTTGCTGATGTGTTCACGCCACTTGGTGTTGAAGAATTCGTCATTGTCAACGCGGGCTACTGTTTTCTTGGCACCCAACCGCTTGGCCATCGAGCACGCGAGGATGTTGCGCGCTTCACTCTTGGTGACGGCAATGAACAGGTCACAGTTGCCAGTCTTGATGGCATTCAGGTCATTGAACGAGATAGCACTGCCCTGATGAGTGAGCAAGTTGTAGTTCTCGAGTGGCTCGAGTTTCTTGTTCTCAACGTCCATGACGATGATGTCCTGCTCCTCGTTGCTGAGCATCTTGGCCAGATGGGTCCCGACTTGTCCTGCGCCGGCAATAACGATTCTCATTGTTGTATCTCTTGTTAGATGATTGTCATTCAGTTTTTTGTAGCATCTCAAGAATAGCTTTCTCCAGCGATTGGGCATCCATGCCACAACGCTCGTAAAGTTCAGAAACGGTGCCTTGGTGAACAAATTCGTCCTGCACGCCCAGCATCTTGAGGTGCTGATGGCGGTCATGGCGTGTCATCCACTCAGCAACTGCCGAACCCAGACCGCCCACTACGGTACCGTCCTCGATGGTGATGAGGCTGTGGTAGCGTTTGGTGGCTTCATCAAGGATGTCCTCGTCGATGGGCTTGAGATAGATCATATCGTAGTGTCCCACTTTGATGCCTCGTTCTGCCAGGCGGTGAACCACTTCAATCACCTCGTTGCCGATGTGGCCGATGCTCAGCACTGCCACGCCTTCTCCTTCACTCATGCGCCGGCCATGGCCAACGGGAAGTTCGTGCATCTCGTTCTTCCACTCGGTGATGACACCTTTGCCTCGTGGATATCGAATGGCAAAGGGACCCGTACCGTCAAGTTGGGCCGTGTACATCAGGTGGCGCAAGTCGTGCTCGTTGATGGGCGATGCCACAACCATGCCAGGGATGCAGCGCAGATAAGCCAGATCAAACAGACCGTGATGAGTCACACCGTCCTCACCAACAATGCCGCCACGGTCGATGCAGAAAGTGACAGGTAGTCCTTGGATGGCAACGTCATGGATGATGGAGTCGTAGCCGCGCTGCAGGAAAGTGCTGTATATGGCGCAATAGGGGTGCATGCCGTCTTTGGCCAAACCTCCTGCAAAGGTCACTGCGTGTCCCTCGCTGATGCCCACGTCAAAGGCGCGACGAGGCATTGCTTCGAGCATCATCGACATCGATGTGCCGCTGGGCATGGCAGCTGTGATGCCCACAATCTTATCATTTTTCTCGGCAAGTTCCACAAGGGTCTTGCCAAACACGTCCTGATACTTGATGGGACCGCTCTTGCCACCCTTTGCGCGTTCGCCGGTCTCTTCATCAAATTTGCCTGGTGCATGCCATGTGGCAGGATCGGCCTCGGCGGGTGCAAAGCCCTTGCCCTTGACGGTGCGCACGTGGACCAGCTTGGGGCCTGTCATGTCCTTGATCTCGCGGAATATCTTGACCAGGCGCTTCACATCATGACCATCATATAACCCGAAGTAGCGGACATTCAAGCCTTCAAAGATGTTTTGCTGACCCGAGAACAGCGACTTCAATGCGTTGCTGAAGCGCATGATCAGTCCCCTGCGGTTATCGTTGATGACGTT
>JAEEGL013014831.1_pt1 | contig 19048 bp, 17 predicted proteins | sample 9134231 | NCBI WGS metagenome assembly JAEEGL01 (sample SAMN16246548, study PRJNA631951) | gut metagenome | biome: gut microbiome; feature: rumen; material: fiber-attached | host: Bos | place: Iran: Karaj | collected 2018-10 | reverse complement strand
AGAAGAGTAACATCTACAGCAGTTACATTTGATGAGGGTGTTCGTTACTTCGGTTCTGACGGAGTTATGATTACAGGCTTCAGCACAAGATGGGGATCAACTTACTATTATGATGAGAAGGGCTTCATGCAGACAGGCAAGACCCTTATTGAAGATAACTACTACTTCTTCAAAGATAACGGTAAGATGGTTAAGAGCAAATGGGTTACAATTGATGAGGATAAGTACTACTTCCTCAGCAACGGAACAATGGCTACCGGAGCTATTAAGATCTGGGGCAAAAAGTATGTCTTTGACGAGAATGGTGTTCTTCAGAAATAATTTTTGATAAAGCTTACGGGGCTGTGCAGATTATGCACAGCCTCGTTTTTTCTGCATTTTATCTGAATCTCAAATATGTTATGATATATTGACTGAATTTGTGACAAATGATGGATGGAGAAGCTTAATGGGTTTTAATTCCTTTACATTTATACTGCTTTTTTTACCGGCGCTTTTGGCAGGCTGGTATTTATTCAATAAATTAGAAAAGCATACAGTGGCAGATATATTTTTAACCTTGATGTCGCTGTATTTCTATTACTCCTTTGGATTATCCTTCTTGCTTATTCTTCTTTGCAGCATGGCAGGCAACTATTTTCTCAGCTTTTTGATAGAGAAAAACAGGTCACTTTCAAAGCCTGTTAAGGTGGTAGGAGTTCTTTTTAATCTGGCACTTTTGTTTTATTTCAAGTACCTTGGATTTTTCGTGGAAAACGTAAATGCGATCACCGGAGGAACTCTGACAGCAAGGCAGATTCTTATGCCTATAGGAATCAGCTTTTTTACCTTCGGACAGATATCCTTCATTGTGGACAGAGCGAATGGAAAAGCGCCTCATTACTCGCTTCTTAAATATTCCATGTACACAGTGTACTTCCCAAAGCTCATTCAGGGACCTATAGCCTTTCATGAGGAGATGATAAGCCAGTTTGAGGATAAGAGCCTTAGAAACTTTAACTCCGACAATTTTGCGAAGGGCCTGGTTTCTTTTATTATTGGTTTGGGAAAAAAGGTAATTCTGGCAGATGCGTTGTCAAAGGTGGTTGTCTACGGCTTTCACTACACCTATTATCTAGATACCATCACGGTAATCATGGTGATGCTTGCCTACACCTTCCAGATTTATCTGGACTTTTCAGGCTACTGCGACATGGCAAATGGCGTGAGCCTTATGCTGAACTTTAAGCTTCCTGTGAACTTTAACTCACCTTATAAGGCAGCGACAGCAAGGGAGCTTTGGCAGAGATGGCACATGACCTTATCAAGGTTCTTCATCAAATATGTCTATATTCCTCTTGGTGGTAGCAGAAAAGGCAAAATCCGTACAATCATAAATGTACTCATTGTCTTTGTTCTAAGCGGACTCTGGCACGGAGCAGGCTGGACCTATATCTGCTGGGGCCTTATGCAGGGCCTTCTCGTAGTTTGGGACAACCTTGGGATTGTGGGAGTTAAGGAAAAAGAGGGAAGAGAGCCTTCAAAGAAGGCAAAATATCTCTTCAGAGAAAAGCCCTTTATCATGCTTCCTCATTGGCTTGGAAATGCCCTTACTTTTATTATGTTCGTTGTTTCCCTGGTATTCTTCGGATCCCAGGACATGACATATGCGACAGTGATGTTCAAGAGGCTTTTCTTCTTCACCTATCCCGGATTTCTCTACAAGACCTCAGAGAATCTAAAGCTTGCAGAGAACTATCTTTTAAGGGAGGCTGCAACACTGCTTCACTTGGGAGACGGAGTTCTTAACATAATTTATGTTGGAACCTTCGTGCTGCTTCTTGCGATAAGCGGCTTTGTAATGACAAGAAAAAATACACAGGAAATAATAGAGGAGGCTCGTTTTGATAAAAAGCTGATCGCCGGACTTGCAATAATCTTTATCTGGTCCTTTGTATCCTTATCAAATGTAAGCACCTTTATCTATTTTCAGTTTTAACAGGCAGAGTAATTTTGATTATGAAAAAAAGTTTAGCTTCAGGAAATTTCATAAAAAAGCTTCTTATAGTGATCCTCGTGGTGCTCTTTCTTATAGCAGGCACGGTTTTTGCGATGGATCCGTTTTACCACTATCACAAGCCCTGGTTTGGACTTAAGGCTGTTCTTAACGACAAGGAATATCAGTGCATCGGAACGCTGCGTAATTTTGACTATGATGCTCTTCTGGTAGGTTCTTCTGTGATGGAGAACAACGACAATTCCTGGTATGATGAAGCTTATGGCATCAATTCAATAAAGGCTATCAGATCCTACGGAGCAACAGCGGATCTGTGCTACCTTCTGGATGCAGCTTATGAGAAGCATGATATCAGATATATTTTTTACAACATCGATCCTTCATCACTTACAGCGTCTCCGGAGCCAACCTATGTTTCCACCGGTTGTCCAATGTATCTTTATGACAAGAATCCTTTTAACGATGTGAAGTATCTTTTCAACAAGGACGTGCTTCTCGAGAAGATTCCCTATCAGCTTGCCAACTCGTTTATGGGAGATTACGACGAGAATCTTTCCTATAACTGGGCTAAGTGGAAGAGCTTTGGGCCCGACATGGCGCTGGGACTTTATAACAGGATTGAAGTGCCTGTTCCAATGATGGAGGAAAAGGTTTATCAGAATGAGCTTGACGCCAATATCGCTCTTTTGACTGCGCAGGTTGCAGCTCATCCGGAGACGGAGTTTGTTTTCTTTTATCCTACCTACTCAATGCTGTGGTGGGATGGGATAGTCAGATCCGGGGAAAGAGATGCTTACATCTACTGCGAAAAAGAGATGACAAAGGCTCTTTTAGCCTATGACAATGTGCGCATATTCTGCTTCCAGAGCGAGAGGGAAGTTGCTACAAACCTTGATTTTTATATGGATACCATCCATTTTTCACCGGAGATAAACAGACGCATGCTCAATCACATGATCGCCGGAGAGGGAGAGATGACTCTTTCAAATTATGAGGAGGCTCTTGATGATGTGAAGGCGTTTTCTGATGAGGTAATAAGCGAACTTATAGTGCCCTACGAGGAGCAGGGACTTTTGCACAACTAGAAAAAGTGGTATCATGAAGTGGATTTATATAAGAAAGGCAGATATTATGGTATACAAGACAAAAGGAACATGCTCAACACAGATAGACATTGATGTTGAGGATGGAATCATTAAGAGCGTAAGTTTTACAAACGGATGTAACGGAAATCTTCAGGGAATTTCTAAGCTCGTTGAGGGAATGAAGGGAGAGGACGCTATCGCAAGACTTCGCGGAATCAGATGCGGAATGAAGAGCACCTCTTGCCCTGACCAGCTTTCCTACGCTATTGAGGAAGCTATGAAGAGAGCATAATCATATTTGAAGAAGGTAAAAATCGTGAGTGAAACAAAGAAAATTGTGCTGACAGGTGGTGGAAGTGCAGGCCATGTAACACCGAATATTGCACTTATTCCAGCACTTAAGAAGGCCGGATTCGAGATTTTTTATATAGGTTCCTACAACGGAATTGAGAAAAAGCTGATTGAGGATTACAACATTCCTTACTTTGGAATCTCAACAGGAAAGCTCAGAAGATATTTTGATCCCAAGAACTTTTCTGATCCCTTCAGAGTTTTAAAGGGATTTTCGGAGGCAGTTTCTCTTCTTAAGAAGATTCAGCCGGACATTGTTTTTTCAAAGGGTGGATTTGTAAGTGTTCCTGTAGTCAGGGCAGCAGGATTTCTAAAGATTCCTTACATTGTACACGAGTCAGACATGACTCCCGGACTTGCTAACAAGCTCAGCATGACTGGTGCAAGGAAGATCTGCTGTAACTTCCCGGAGACTATGAGGGTTCTTCCCGCAGACAAGGCGGTACTCACAGGAACTCCAATCCGTGAGGAACTCGGAATGGGATCTAAGGAGGAAGGCCTTAAGCTCTGCGGATTTACCGATGACAAGCCGGTACTTATGATAATCGGAGGAAGCCTTGGCGCCCAGTCTGTAAATGAGACCGTGAGATTTGCACTTCCAAGACTTTTACCTGACTTTAATGTTGTTCATATCTGTGGAAAAGAGAAAATGGACAACCTGAAGCTTACAGTTCCGGGCTATAAGCAGTTTGAATATGTAAAGAATGAACTCAAAGATATTTTTGCAATGGCAGACATTGTTGTTTCAAGAGCCGGAGCAAATTCCATCTGCGAGCTCCTGGCACTTAAGAAACCAAACATCCTGATTCCTCTCTCCACCAAGGCAAGCAGAGGCGATCAGATGTTAAACGCAAGATCCTTTGAGCAGCAGGGCTTTTCCCTTGTGATCGACAACGATGACCTTGACGAGGACATTCTGGTGGAGACCATTCAGGACCTGTATGACAACCGCGAGAAATATATTGAGAATATGAGTAAGAGTAATCTTCACAGCGCAACGAATACCATCGTTGAGATAATTAAAGAGGAAATGAGAAAAGACTGATGAAAGAACCAGCACCAATCCGCAGGGAAAAAGGTGCTGGTCTTTTTGCATCTAAGGGAGGGGAGCGTATGAATAAGTATAATTTTGCAATTGTTGGTTCAGGCTGGCGCACAGGTTATTACATCAGAATTGCCAAGGCGCTGCCACAGGTGTTTGAGTTAAGCTATGTTCTCTGCAGAAGCCAGGAAAAGGCTGAAAGCTATGGCATGGAGCATGGTGTAAAGACAACTGTTTCTGAAGATGACGTTGCTTCCGCAAATCCGGATTTTGTCGTGGTTTCTGTCTCAAAGGAAGTTGGCCCTCAGATTGCCATGAAGTGGATGGACAGGGGATTTACGGTTCTTCTGGAGACTCCTGCAGGAATTGATCTTGAGACCCTTAGGCTTCTTTGGAAGCGTGCGAGGGATGGCCAGAAGCTGGTGGTTGCCGAGCAGTATTTCCGCTATCCCCAGAATGTGGCGCTATTAAAGCTTTTGGAAAGAGGAATTATCGGTGAGAGAAATTGCCTGAATATTTCTTTAGCCCACGATTATCATGGTGCGAGCCTTATTCGAGCATTTCTTGGAATACCCGTTGATACCGGATTTACAGTAACTTCAAAGGCTTTTTCATTTCCAACAACAGAGACTCTTACCCGCTATGAGGAATTTAAGGACGGCAGAGTTTCCGATAAAAAGCGCCGTCTATCCGTTTTTGAATTCGATAATGGCAAGGTTGCAATCTATGATTTTGACTCGGAGGAGTATCGTTCACCTATAAGAAAGAAGACCTTTAAGCTCCAGGGTGTAAGGGGCGAGGTAATAGATAATGCCGCGTATTTCCTGAATGGAAGCAACAGAGCCAAGAAGGAAGTAATGATAATTCGAGTGGTGGTGACTGAGACAGGAAGCAGTAATCCTAATTTAAAACAGGTTCGTGAGATAGAGAAAATCATGTTCGGAGAGGAGACCATATACGAAGCGCCTTTCGGAATTTGCGGCCTGGCGGAGGATGAAACAGCTATTGCAACGCTGATGAAGGATACCGGCAAGTATGCGAGAGGCTTGGCAGATTCTCCTTATCCAATAGAGGAAGCCCTTCAGGATGCTTATATGGCAATAAAGATGCAGGAAGCAGAGGACTGTGGAGGGCCTGTAAAGAGCAGCAAAGAAGTGTGGATGTGACTTTGGCTATTTCGGGGTTTCGGATTATGGTGTTTAGATTTGACAGCAGGGAGATGACATTATGATTGAGAGAGCTGATTTTCCTTACAGTATCAGAGATGTGCATATTAGTGATCCTTTTATTCTGGCGGATGAAAAGTCAGGTTTTTACTATACCTATGTTCAGTTTGTTGATTCCGGCAGATTTCCTGATGTGAGGGCTGATGAACCCTGCTTTTATGTTTTGAAATCACCGGATCTGGTTAACTGGTCTGTGCCAAAGATATGCTTTAGAAAGGGAGATTTTTGGGCGGACAAGGATTATTGGGCTCCCGAGTGCCATATCTGGAAAGGCAGGTACTACCTTATTTCTTCCTTCAGAGCAGAGGGAAAGTACAGAGGCTGTCAATGCCTTGTGGCGGATAGTCCGGAAGGGCCATTTTCACCGGTGGGTGACGGCCCTGTCACTCCAAAGGGCTGGCACTGTCTGGACGGAACCTTGTTTGTGGATGATGAGGGCAGTCCATGGATGGTCTTTTGTCATGAATGGATGCAGGTCTATGATGGCCAGATATGCGCTGTTAAGCTTAGCGATGACCTGTCAAAGGAAGTTGGAGAACCAGAGATTTTGTTCAGAGCATCAGATGCACCATGGAGAGGAAAGGCAGCAGCCGATGGAGGCCTTGTTACAGACGGACCGTTTTTGTATCGAATGAAGTCCGGGACTCTTATCATGCTCTGGTCCAGTTTTTCTGAGAGAGGCGGATACACCATAGGCTATGCAAGGAGCGCAAGTGGAACAATTCACGGCCCATGGCTTCAGGAGGAGATTCCGTTATACGCCTTGGACGGCGGGCATGGCATGCTGTTTAATACTTTCGGAGGCCAGCTGATGATGTCAATTCACTGCCCTAACATTCATGAGAAGAAGAGAATACTTCTTTTTGAGATGGAAGAGCAGGGGGATAAACTTGCAATCAGGAATGAGATAACAGGCAACTGGTACAATGGCGCAGGAGGAGGCGCAGAGCACTGGCGCTACAATGTGCCCTGTCAGGAAGAGTTTTATTTTTCCGGGGAAGGGATGCCTACGCAGTTCTTGATCATTTGACTGAGAAGGACGCCAATAGTGCTTTGGCAGAACTGTTTCGAATTACAAAGCCCGGAGGATTGGTGCTTGTATCCTTCGATACAGCCCAGGAAGATGATCTTCTCAGTCCTCATGAGGACTTACCTGATGGCAGTATGCTCTACACCGAAAATGAAGCCCTGGATGGCATGATATTTAGGCCCTATGATGAAGAGCGGATTGCTTCGTTTGTGCACGGCTTTAATGTGATCCGCAAGTGGACGAATCGCAAGGGCGACCAGATTGTAATATTGCAAAAAAGGAACTGACAGGTTAAAAATCTGTCAGTTCCTTTTGTCAAAAATGACCTGTTAACCCCGTCCCTGTGGTTTATCTTCCAAGAACAGTAACTTTTTTGTGTGTTGATTCTACCAGTCCATCAGCTGAAACCGCGTATACTTCAACTTCTCCTGCGGAAATAGCATCGATTGCAAAATAGAGATTTCCGTTTCTTGCAGCCTTCTCGAAAGTGATGGTTGCTACTTCAGGATTGGTGCTGACAAATTCTACATCAGAGGGAGCAAAGGAATCCTTGTCGATTACTTCAACAACAAGGTGAGTTGTTATATCTCTTTTTCCAACAACAAGCTCAAGATCATCGTTAGAGGTGAAATTAAGAGAAATAATATTTCCTACATTGGCAGCTTCAGGCTGAACCTCTTCTGCAGGCTGCTCTGCTACTGTAGCTTCAGCGACTGCTGTTTCTGTGACAACTGCTGTCTCTGTTGAAAGTTCATTAGCCTCTTCCTTAGCTCCGCAAGCTGTAAGTGCCAGTACGAGAGCTGAGATCATGCTTATCTTTGCGAATGTCTTTTTCATAGTTTTCTTATGTTTCCTTCCTAAATCGAAAATTTGGCTGAATTTGGATCAGCGCAAGAAAACTATAATACATCAGCTTGGGTTAAGAGTCAATGGGTTAGTATTATCGATAGAATCTGCTGAGCTGGTGCGTGCTTTCAATCTGCAAAGCCTTGTCAAACCACTTTCCGGCTTCGTCCTTTTTCCCAAGGCCAAGATTTCCAAGGCCCATTACGTAGTAGCAAAAGGCTTGATTCTTTTTGTTCATGTCCGCGTCGAATACTGACATATCGGGCATGGAGACTGCGAAATAGTCCATGACAAATTCATCTCTTATATGCTGCTCGCCGTAGTCGATGAGCTTGTAAAATCTTCGGTTGGCCTCAGCTTTTTTGCCAAGCTCTTCATAAGCGAGGCCCTGGAAAAGAATCATATCCGCGGGCTGGTCGTAGTAATACATAACACCTGCAGGCTCCGAAGTACCAAGAACCGCTTTGTTGAGGCTGTCTTTATAGAGCCTGTCATCTCCAAGCTCTTTTGCTGCAAGGGCAAGCAGGTAATAAAGATTGTTGTCCTTGGTTCCTTCCAGCTTTCCTTCACCCAGATTCTCTGGATATGAAAGAGCCTCAAGAAGCATCTCCTTTGCCTTGGAGGCTTTTCCCGAATAAAGAGTTATAGAGGTAATAACTCTGGTTCCATACATTCTGTCCACATCACCAAGAAGCAGAGACTTGCTTCCGTCCCGGTTCTCAACGATGCGGTGATCGACCTTCATATAAGTTGTGGGCCTATGATGCTGAGGCCAGTTAAATTCAATGCCTCCGGAGATCCACGGGCCTGTAAGTCCCACCAATGCCGGCTTTATCACTTTGTTGTAGTAGACAAAGTCATAGCCGTTGGTCTTGTCATAGGCTCTCTGAATCCTTCCTCCAAGCTCAGGAAGCACCATGACTTTAAGATATTCGTTTTCAAGAAAAACAGCCTTCCACTTCTTATTCTTCTTCTCCCTGCTGATGGTCTGTGTCGCAGGGTAAGGATATATTTTTCCTGAACTTCCCTGATATACTCTCTTTTCGAGAAACATGGGATTCTTGTCCGATGCACCAATATCATAGGTTGGTATCAGGACCTCTTCTTCCCAGATTTTTACGCTATCCATTTTTACTCCCTCCACAAAAAAGACTGAAATGCAATCTATCTATATATTAGGATAAATGGCATTTCAGTCTTATATAATAGTTAAAGAATTGGACCCCATACCCGTGACCGATCAAATTCCAAAATATTTCTTGATCTGACCAGCGAATGTTTTGTTATTGCCTTCGTAAAATTTATCAACATCATAAATGCCATGATCTGACCTATAAATAGCAATAAGCATTATAGAAAGAAGAATAATGGCAATGCCAAATATTACATAAGATCTGATCCAGGTTGCCAGGCCTACCTTGGGCTCTGCAAGATCTAAATTGCCCACAGAAACCACCATACGGTAACTGCATATCGCCTTGCGGATCGCTTTGCCTCCTTTTCTGTATGTACCTCCCGATATCTACCCATTTTTAATACCTCATTTCTTTGAATCTTAAATTATAGAATTTTGCACCACATTGTAACATAACAGCTCCCAGATTGGAATATAAAAAAAGATAGCAACAGCCTTATGCCTCTTTCATTATTTTGGAGATATGTTATATTTAATTTGCAAAATTGTATAATAATTTATTTTTTAGGGAGGAAGACATGAAAAAGCACAGCATAATCGCGAAAGCAATTTGTATCAGTTTGATGCTGACCCAGTTGTAGCTGCCTGTATCAGCTACTTCTGAGGTTCTTCTTGCGGAAGAAGAAACTGTTATTGAAGCAGAAGAAATCTTAACTGACGAAGTTTCTGAAGAAAGCATCGTTCCGGATGGGGAGCCGGAAGAGGTTGTTTTATTTGAAAACAGCGAAACTGAAGAACTGATAGAACCCACTCTGGAAGAGACTTTGGATGATTCACTGAATGACGAGGAAGAATTGTTCCAGGCTGACAATCAGGAATACATCGAGGATGAGGCTGTCCTTGAAGGAGCCGGAGATTTCGCAGGCGGATCCGGAACAGCAGAAGATCCTTATCAGATATCCAGTTATGAACAGCTAAAAAATATTGGAAAGCAGACACAGGATGGTCTGTATTACATCTTAACTTCAGATATTGAAGCTAATTCAGCAGCCCCTGCTCGCAACAGCGCAAATATCTGGACTCCTGTTAATCCAAGAAACTGTTATTTTGATGGAAACGGAAAGACTATCAAAAATCTGTCCATTTCAGGAGGCAATAGTGAATTTGCCGGAATGTTCAGCAACGAGAGCTCAGTAAGCATATTAAAGGATCTTAATGTGGAGAATGTTCACTATGCAAAGGGCAATGTAGCTTTGGAAGGAGCTGCCATCGCAATAAAAGCTAATGAAGTTTCAGGCTGCAAAGTCTCTGGACAGATTACTGTTTCCGCTCCTATGGAAGCTCTCACAGGAATAGTATATGATGCAGAGAAAGTTACGGATTGTGTTTATGATGCCAGCTTTGAGACAAAATCTGGCAAAGAAATCTATTATATTTCCGGAATTGCATATTCTGCAACTTTTGTAAGAAACTGTACTTCAACTGCAGAGGCTCTCATCAATAGCGCTGAAACATGGGTTTATAGTAGTATTGCAGGAATAGTCTTCAAAATAAAAGAGAATGGTATTGTAGAAAACTGCACGAACAAAGCAACCTTAAGGGACAGTTTTAATGTTGCAGGTATTGTAAACAGCCTTCCTGATTCCAATGCTGCCCATTTAGGATGCAAGTCATGCCACAACTACGGAGATATTACTGGAAGCAGTGCCAGCGGAATTGTTTCTGACACACTAGGCTCATCTGTTGCAGGCTGTATCAATGATGGAAAGATTACAAGTAACTGTTATCCTTCCGGTATAGTAGGGAATCTTGGTAAGTATGTTCGTGCGACTAATGATACTTTTGCTGTAGCTGAGAACTGTATAAATAATGGCGAAATACGCCTAGTGAAGGCATTATATAACAACGCAGCCTCAAATTATGAAGATGAAGAGATTTATTATGGTGCTGATCCTGTTTATGCAACAGGAATTGTTAACCAAATTCAGAACAGCGGCGGCATAATTCGTAACTGTATTAATAATGGTAATATCATTACTGAGGATTATAATGCAGCTGGAATTGTTGGTATCAATTTGGCACTTGATGGAGTAAATAACGACGCACTCATACAGAATTGTGTAAATACTGGCAATATTACCGGCTATGACGGAGCTGCAGGTATCATTTACTGTGTAGAACAAAAAGTTCTTGTTGATAGATGCTACAATTCCGGTTATATCAAAAGAATCTACGTTGGTTCCGGAGAAATACCTCTAAATACAGCCGGAATCGCATCGAGAGCCTTGGGCGGAACCATACAAAATTCCTTTAATGCAGGCGTGATTGATGTAAGTGCAAGCCGCAACTCAACACAATTAGTGGCCGGAATTGTAAATATAGATAATAATAAAGTCAAAATAAATAACTGCTACAATGTTGGAGAAATAAAGCCCGGTAAGGCTACCGCTTATGGAATAGTTTCCCAATTTTTTGGCGAATGTTTAATAAGCAACTGTTACTATTTAAAATCAGGAAAGATGAAAGGAGTAGGTGGTTCAGAATACAGTAAGGTTAGCGTAAGTGCTAAAGGCTTGACCGCCTCAGAGATGAAGACCAAGACCTCATTTAAGGGCTTTGATTTTAACTCTGTATGGCAGATTGGAAATAACGAACATTACCCTTATCCGGAGCTTATCTCTCAGCCCTACGTTGGCCCTGACTTTGATTCTTTACCAGAAGAGGATCAGCCAATTCCTGTAGTTGAAGGAACAACCTATGTAGTTAAACAGAAGTTTGATATTACTGCTGCTGACTGTCTTGGCAAGGCTTATGGAAAATACATTGTATCTCCTGCAGGAAGCGCAACGATTTCCAAGGGAATAGTAACAATTAAAAAGGCTCCTGCAGACGGTGTTATAACCATTACAGGCTGTGAGAAAAACGGCAAAAAGTGGGATAAGGCCAAAATCTATTCCCTCAAAGTAGAAAAGCCCGTTTTTGTAAAGGCTGTTAAGCTTAAAGCTCCTTATTATGCAGATATCAATCCTGATAACGAAAATGCTTTTGCTGTTGCATCATCTCTTATGAGTAACACATCACTGACTCCTTCTTCCTGGACTTCATCAAAGCCCGCCGTTGCAGATTATGATGCGGAGACTGGACGTATTGTTGCCAAGGGAAAAGGAAGTGCCAAGTTCACTGCAACATTTGGAGATCCTACAAGCAAGCTTTGTGCCAAGTACTCCTTTACTGTAACTGTCAACATTCCGGTTATAAGTAAAAAAGCTGCCACACTCCAAAGCGGAGCGTCAAGCACACTTAAGCTTACCGGAAGGCCGAAGAAATCTGTTGTTGTATGGACCAGCTCCATGCCTGAATATGTTTCTGTAAATGAACAGACCGGAAAGGTTGCAGCCGTTAAGTACAATGAGGAAACAAACGGCAAAGTGACAATCAGTGCTTCGATAGATGGAGTATCTTATCCTTGCTACACCTGCGAAGTTTCAGTGGTAAGACCCGAGCTTAAAAAGACAACAGCCAGAATAAAAAAAGGCAAGAGTGTAAAGATTGCCACCAAGAAAACAAAACTTACTGTTAAGAGTGGTAATATAACCTTTAAGTCTTTAGATGAAAGCATTGCAACAGTAAACGAAAAAGGCAAAGTAGTCGGCATTGCTCCTGGTGAATGTGTGATAGTTGTATCCGTCGCAGGAGTTGAACTGCCATTTAATGTTAATGTTTACTAATTTAATAATAAGATGATAAAAAGAGAGCGGTCATTTCTGATCGCTCTCTTTAAAATTCTCAGTATTTATCAATAATTTCTATTATCCAAAATATCTATCAAGGAGTCCCTTGAATGCCTTGCCGTGTCTAGCCTCGTCTCTGGCCATCTCATGAACTGTGTCGTGGATAGCGTCGAGGTCAAGAGCCTTTGCTCTCTTAGCAAGGTCAGTCTTTCCTGATGTTGCGCCGTTCTCAGCGTCAACTCTCATCTGAAGGTTCTTCTTTGTAGAATCTGTAAGAACCTCGCCCAGGAGCTCTGCGAACTTAGCAGCATGCTCTGCCTCTTCCCAAGCAGCCTTAGCATAGTAATCGCCAATCTCAGGATAGCCTTCACGATAAGCCTGACGGCTCATTGCCAGATACATACCTACCTCTGAGCACTCTCCGGTAAAGTTAGAACGAAGGTCTTCAATGATATCATCAGGAGCGCCTTTTGCTACGCCAACAACGTGCTCAGCTGCCCATACCATATCTGCTGCCTGCTTTGTGAACTTTTCTGCAGGAGCTTTACATACAGGACAAGCCTCCGGTGGCTGATCTCCCTCATGTACATATCCACATACCTGACATACCCACTTCATAGAAATTTCTCCTTTCAATCACAATAAAAAATTCTGTCAATATAATACTGCCGCTATAATTGACTATAACATTAATAAAGTTGTTTGTATTGATTTTACAGAACTTTTATAAAGAGTTAAGGAGAATTTGTAATTTTATTACAATTATATGTGAAATATTGATATATACTAATGATAGGGGTATATGGTCCGTGTACTAGTAGTGGAGGTTTTATATGAATATTGTTAGTGAAAAAATCAAAAGCTGTTACAACACATTGCCAAGTTCTGAAAGACTTGTTGCCGATTATGTCCTCGAGAGGAAGGACGATCTTTTCCAGTATCCAATAAAAGAACTGGCGAGACTGTCCGGAACCACACAGGCTGCGTGGACGAGATTTGCGCAGGCGATTGGCTATAACGGTCTGAAGGATCTAAAGAATGCCTATTATGCTGAGGCAAACACCTCGCTGCAGCAGGCAGACAAAGGCCCCAAAATTGCCTTTAAGGATGTAAATGAATACACATCCCTTCAGTCAATTGCGGATAACATCTGTGCTACCAGCGTTCAGGCCGTGCAGACGACCTACAGGCTTTTTGACGCAGGAACTTTTTCAGATGTTGTGACAAAAATAGTTGCAGCCAAGCAGATTCAGGTGTTTGGTGTTGGTACTGCAAGCGTGGCAGCTTATGACCTTTACTGTAAATTATGCAGAATCCACTACAATGTTGTGTTTAACCAGGACCACCACATGAACCTGATGACCATATCCCAGATAGGCCCTGATGATGTGGCAATTTTCTTTAGTGACAATGCCAAGAATGCAGAGATCATGCAGCTTTTTAACATCGCAAAAGAGCGCAAGGCAACTACAATCGCTATCACCAAGCTGGGTAACAATGCGCTGACAACAGGCTGCGATCATGTTATTTTCGCAACATCTCCTGAGATCGATAAAAAGAGCGGAATCACAAGCTCAAGATTTGCTCAGCTGTTTCTTGTAGATACACTCTATACAGCGATAGCTAATAGGGATTATGATAATATCAAGGGTTATCTGAGGGATTCCTATGAAGTATTCCACGAATCCAATAAAGACTAAATAATTATTCGGAGCATATTTATGAAAATTGGAATTATCGGAGCCATGGAGATTGAGGTTGAATTACTCAAGTCTAACATGGAGATTGCAAATATAGTAAAAAAAGCCGCCATGGAGTTTTTTGAAGGAAGAATTGGCGACGTAGAGGTAGTTGTTGTAAGAAGTGGTATCTGCAAGGTTAACGCAGCAGTATGTGTTCAGATACTTGTGGATGTATTCGGTGTGACCCATGTGATCAACACAGGAGCAGCAGGCTCTCTGGATGCCAAGATCAACATCGGAGACGTCGTTCTTTCAACCGATGCCTGTTACCACGATGTAGATGCAACCATTTTTGGTTATAAAAAAGGCGAGATTCCTCAGATGGGTGTTACATCCTTCGAAGCGGATGCTATGCTCAGGGAAAAAGCTAAGGCAGCCATTAAGGTTGCTGCCCCGGATATCGGAGTTTTCGAAGGCAGGATCTGCAGCGGCGATCAGTTTATCTGCAGTCAGGATGTTAAGGATGCTATAATCGCGGAGCATAAGGGGATGTGCACCGAGATGGAAGGCGCGGGAATTGCTCAGGCCTGCTACCTTAATAAGATTCCATTTCTTATTATCAGAGCAATCTCAGATAAGGCAGATGGAAGTTCTTCCGTTGAGTACGTTGAGTTTGAGAAAAAAGCAGCGAGGGACTGCGCAGCTCTTACTATGGAGCTTATCAAATCACTGTAAACGCAGTGTGATTTCAGGAACTCACTGAGGAGGTGAGTTCCTAAATATATAATCAAAAAACATATTGTAGGAGGAGAGGAAGTATGAAACAAAAGTTTGGCATCAAGGAAGTTGTAGCTATGGGTATTGGAACTGCGCTGTTCGTAGTATTAACGAATGTGCAGATTCCTGTGTTTGTTGTGCCTAATACATTTCTTCAGCCACGAATGGCTGTATTGACATTCTTTTCAGCAGTTTTTGGACCAATCGTCGGCGCTGTTGTTGGCGTTCTTGGTCATGCGCTGGGGGATGCCATTTTTTATGGTTCAATCTGGTGGAGCTGGGTAATTCCTGAGGCAATACTTGGACTGTTCTTAGGCTTTTTTGTAAAACAGTTTGCTGTTCAGGAAGGCGGATTTGCTACCTGCAAGAACATAGTTTTCTTCAACCTGGTTCAGGTTGTTGCCAATGCACTTGCATGGATCCTTGTAGCTCCCGGTCTTGATATCCTTATCTATAAAGAGCCCGTAAACAAGGTATTTGCACAGGGCGCTATCGCATTTATCCTCAATGTTATTATTATCGGTATTCTTGGAACAATTCTGCTTGCAGCTTATACCAAGGCAGTTGGAAAGCCTTCAGATCTGAAAGAGGAGAACTGAATTGCCGTATAAAGAACAGCCGATCATAGATTTTTCGGATGTATCCTTTAAGTACAGAGCACAGCAGGAACCTACACTTAAGAATATCAATCTGAAAATCTATCCCGGAGAAAAAATACTGATCGCAGGTCAGTCCGGGTCTGGAAAATCTACATTGGCTCATTGCCTTAATGCTCTTATTCCCTGCTCCTATGCAGGAGATTTGAGTGGTGAGCTCCGAGTTTGTGGGCAGCAGCCTAAAAAGCTCGGAGTTTTTGGAATGTCCAAACTTGTCGGAACAGTTCTTCAGGATACAGACGGCCAGTTCATAGCTCTTACAGTTGGAGAGGATCTGGCTTTTGCGCTGGAAAACGACAACGTCCCCCAGGAGGAGATGTTCAAAAAGGTGGACGAGGTTGCAGAAAAGCTGGAGCTGACCGACTATCTGGGAAATGCACCTTGGGCTCTCTCGGGCGGACAGAAGCAGAGAGTATCCCTCGGAGGAGTACTTGCCTGTGACGTGAAGATCCTTCTTTTTGACGAGCCTCTGGCCAACCTTGATCCTGCTACAGGAAAACAGACCATAGCCCTTATCGATGAGCTGATGAAAAAAGAGAATCTGACGGTGGTCATTGTTGAGCACCGTCTTGATGATGTTCTCTACAAAAAAGTCTCAAGAGTCATCCTGATGAGCGAAGGCAGTATAATCGCAGATAAGACTCCGGACGAGCTCCTTTGCAGCAACATCCTCATGGAGCACGGAATCAGAGAGCCTCTTTATATCTCTGCTCTTAAGGCAGCAGGTGCAAAGCTAACACCTGATTCCGGGCCGGCCTTAATAGACACTCTGGATATCTCCCCTTACAGGGAACAGGTCAGAAGCTGGTATCAGAGCGCATCACCCAAGGAAATAAAAGAAAAGAAAGACAAGCTCCTTTCTCTATCCCATATAAAGTTCAGCTATGATGGCAAGAAGCAGATCATAAATGATGTCAGCTTCGACATTAATAGGGGCGAGATGGTGGCTCTTGTCGGAAAGAACGGAGCCGGAAAATCTACCCTCGCATCTCTGATATGCGGATTTATTAACCCCTCGGAGGGCAGCATTTATTTTGATGGAAAAGATATTTCCTCCCTTTCCATAAAAGAGCGAGGAGAGCTGATAGGCTACGTTATGCAGAGTCACAACCAGATGATCAGTAAGCCAATGATCTACGACGAGGTCGCACTGGGGCTCACAGTCAGAGGTGTTCCCGAGAATGAGATCAGGCAGAAGGTAGAGAAGATCCTTAAGATCTGCGGCCTTTACCCCTTCCGAAACTGGCCTGTTTCAGCACTTTCCTTCGGACAGAAAAAGAGAGTGTCCATAGCATCTATCCTTGTTCTTGACCCCAAGCTCATCATTCTGGATGAGCCAACAGCAGGCCAGGACTATAGGCACTATACAGAAATAATGGAATTTTTGAATGAAATTCGAAGAAAACTTTCTGTGACCATACTTATGATCACTCACGATATGCATCTTATGCTGGAGTACACTGACAGGACCCTTGTTCTGACGCAGGGAGAGCTTTTGCTGGACGCACCACCTGAGCAGGTACTTACAGATGAAGAGGTCTGCATAAAAGCATATCTTAAAAAGACCTCACTCTATGACCTGGCAGTTATGTGCGATATTAAGGATCCAAGCGACTTTGTTGCGAGATTTATAGAGAACGACAGAAAGACCGAATATTATGAGCCAAATGATTTCGTATGAAAAAAAGAATACTCCGATCCACCGGCTAAGTGGAGTCACCAAGCTGATCTTCTTTATTCTCTGGTGTCTTGCCAGTGCCCTTACCTTTGACACCAGGATTCTCGTTTTGATGCTTGTTATCGGGGCAGTGATTTATAAAGTCTCTGATACGAAATGGGAGCAGGTGAGTAGCATTTTTATTGCCATAATGGCATTTATGGTTTTAAATCTTTTGACCATATTCTTTTTTGCCCCATATCACGGCTGTGAGCTCTATGGATCTCGTTCGGATATATGCCATCTTTTTAAAGACGTTTATCTGACAAAAGAGCAGCTTTTTTATGAGCTCAATGTGATGATCAAATACTTCACAGTGATTCCGTCGGTGTTTATTTTCCTGACAACAACAGATCCGAGCGAGCTTGCATCCTCCATGAACGCTGTGGGAATCCCATACTCTGTAGCCTATTCTGTGGAGATAGCTCTTCGCTATATTCCCGATGTTCAGGACGAGTATGTCAGGATAAAAAATGCTCAGCAGGCAAGAGGAATTGAGATGAGTCGTAAAGGAAGGCTCTCTGAGCGCATAAAACACACCTCGATGATAATCTTCCCTCTTATATTCAGCTCGATGAACAGGATAGAAGTAGTCAGTAACGCCATGGAGCTCAGGGGCTTTGGTAAATACAAAAAGCGCACCTGGTACAGTCGCCGAAAGCTGATTCCCGCAGATATAGCGGTCATCGTATTCATCATCGTCTTTCTGATAGCTGATCTTGTAATTACATTTTATGACGGGAACAGATTCTATTATCCGTTTTAACTCAAAGAAAAAAGAAAGCAGGTCCGGGCTGGTAGCCTGAACCTGCTTTTTACATTTACCAAGTTATAATGATCAGATATTGAGAAGCTTGCTGTACTCTGCAAGTGCTCCGTCTGTTTCATGAGCAAGAACCTTCTTTGCAAGGACCTTACCAAGCTGTACGCCTTCCTGGTCGAAGCTGTTGATGTTCCATACAAAGCCCTGGAACATAACCTTGTTTTCGAAGTGTGAAAGAAGTGCGCCAAGTGCTTCAGGAGTGAGCTCCTCACCGATGATGATGCTTGAAGGACGGCCGCCCTCGAAGTTCTTGTTGCGGTTGTCGTCTTCTTTTCCGCAGGCGAAAGCGACAATCTGGGCTGGTACGTTAGCGCGGAGCTTCTGCTGGCTTGTGCTGCCCTGGATATCAACGTCGTTTCCGATCTGGCTGTTCTTAAAGCCGATGAACTGAAGAGGAATAATATCTGTACCCTGGTGAAGCAGCTGGTAGAAGGAATGCTGTCCGTTAGTACCGGGCTCACCAAAGATGATAGGTCCTGTTACATAGTTTACAGGCTCGCCGAATCTGTTTACGCTCTTTCCGTTTGACTCCATGTCAAGCTGCTGAAGGTGTGCAGGGAAACGGCTAAGTCCCTGTGAGTAAGGAAGAACTGCTGTGCTGTCATAACCAAGAACATTTCTCTCGTAAACGCCGATGAGAGCGTCAAGCATTGCAGGGTTCTCAAGAAGATTTTTATTTGCTGCGAGCTTATCCTCTGCTGCAGCTCCATCAAGGAAGCTTGCGAATACCTTAGGTCCGAAAGCAAGGGAAAGAACTGCTCCGCCAACGCCTGAGGTTGAAGAATAACGTCCGCCGATATAATCATCCATGAAGAATGCTTCAAGGTAATTGTCGCTCTTTGCAAGAGGAGAGGTCTGTGAAGTAACTGCGATCATGTGCTTTGACTGATCAAGACCTGCCTTGTTAAGTGCATTTGTTACAAAGGACTCATTTGTAAGAGTCTCAAGAGT
>JAEEGL012997314.1_pt1 | contig 19048 bp, 10 predicted proteins | sample 9134231 | NCBI WGS metagenome assembly JAEEGL01 (sample SAMN16246548, study PRJNA631951) | gut metagenome | biome: gut microbiome; feature: rumen; material: fiber-attached | host: Bos | place: Iran: Karaj | collected 2018-10 | reverse complement strand
GTTCCCGTGCCGGAGGCCGTCGCGGTGAGCGTGCAGCTGAAGTCGGAGAGCGCCGCCGTCCTCATGCGCAGGAGCGTCACGGAGCCCTCCCCGGTCGTCTCAAGCGACAGATTCGTCGTCTTGCCGGAAACCGTCATCTTCCCGCCCGCGTAGGCGCCGGTCACGTCCATGCCGTCGGCGAGGTTGAAGTCGAAATAGCGGTCCTCCACGTCCGGGGCGGTCAGGTCGCCGCCCGCGTACAGCCCGTAGCGCGGGCCGTCGCCGCGGAGCGAGAACGCGCCGGTCTCCATCTCGCCCACCGTGAGGCTGCCGCCCGCGTAAAGGCCATGCTGCGCGACGGCGCCCGTCAGCGAGACGGCTCCGGAGGCCACGCGCCCCACCGTGAGGTTCACCCCTGCGAAAAGGGACCACGCCTGCCCGCTGGCCGTCACGTCAATGCTGCCGGAGGACAGGTCCCCCGCCGTCAGGCTGCCCGTGGAGTACATGCCGTAGGCGTCGCCGTCGGCGGCGGACACGGAGATCCGCCCCGTCACGTCGCCGACGTTAAGAGACGCCGTGTTGTAGTACGCGTCGTGCGCGCCGGAGTACAGGCCGTAGGCCCCGACTCCGCCCTCCACCGTGATTCTTCCGGACACGTCGCCGAGAGTCGCCGTGGACGCGGCGTAGCTCCATGTGCCCGACTGGCGGGCCTGCGAGAACACGCCCGCCGCAACTCCCGCCGCCGTCACCGTGATGTTGCCGGACAGCCCGTCCGCCGTCACCGTGCTGGAGCCGCTGCTGTACACGCCGCCGCTGGCAACGCGCCGCGCGAGGATGCCGTAGGCGTCGCCGCCGTCGGACGACGCCGTGATGTCCCCCGTGAGCCCCGTGAAGGAAAGCGTGCCCGCGCCGCCGCTGCCGGAGGGCGACGAGTTCACGCTGGCGAAGCCCGCCGCCTCGCCGTCGGTCACGGTCACGGAAATGCTGCCTGTGAAGTTGGAAATCGTGCCATTGTCCGCGAAGAATGCGGTCAGACTTTCTTCCGACGTTCCCGCCAGGGAAAGCAGTGTGGACAAGTCGAAAGTCTTGCCTTTCAAGGTGTCGGAAATAATGATGGAGTCTATCGCCCCAATATTCGCCTGGGAGATTGCGTATAACAGACTCTCGATGTTGGTTGCGTCATTTTCAAGCGAGGTGACCGTGACGGATGGCATGACCAATCTCCTCAAGGGCTATTTGAAACTCAATGTGTATTTGGAATATTCGGACTGCTTCCTGTATAAACACGGTTCACCATCTGGTTGCATGTGACGTTTTTTGCAACGCAACACTAAATTGTTCACCGATTGTCCGACGCTTTCCTCAACTGATTTCTTACAGCGGATGCTATGGCTAGACACCATGCCAGACCATAATACACCACATTGCCTTACTGTAGTCACTAAATGTTCAATTACAACATTCAACAGCGTAGAAAAACCATCTTCTGGCTATATTTCTTCCGATGCCATTTGAATGTCCCTTGCGCGAGCCATGCAACTCTTTCCGACTGAGCAGGTTGACTACATATCGTCCAAAGAGAGGCCGGAGTATGTCACCTGTCTTGACTGAAGGCCGGGATTCTTGTCGAAAAACGCCAATGCCTTGCGCTGCAGCATATTAAGATCAATTCTTCTGGCATCCCGCTTGATCTCATAGAAATCCAATGTTCCTTTGAACTCATTCTCTCCGACGAGATCAATTTCATTCTCCCCCTTGCGATCCCACCATCCGCCCAGATGCGTATAGGCGTGCTCTTCCATGAACTTCGCATGGAAGTATCTTTCAAGGGAGATGCCCGAAAAGACATCGTAGTCTCGCGACACAAGATTTCGAAGTTCCTCAATCATGCGTACTTGTATCAAATATTGATATTTGAAGACAAAGCGGAACCAAAAGCGGAAGAAATTATCTGTTATCTTGTACCTGCATTTCTTGTTGGTCGTCGGTTCAAACAACGGTTGATTCTTTGCCAGCAACTCGTACTGGTCTTCCAGTTTTGTAAGATGGCCGCTGATTTCACCGCCAATTTCATTCATAATCTCCGAACGTGAATTCTTGCCACTGGCAATGGCCGACAATATTGAAAAATACGTGCCATAGTCCTTGCCGAATTCCTCTATCAGGACAGCCCAGCCTTCATTCAAAAAGAACGAATCCTCCTCGACAATTGCGTCAATCATCTTATCCCGTGTCGTCGCTCCACGGTCCATCAACAAGGCGACATATTTGGCGACGCCCCCTGTAAATGTCCATAACGCCAAAAGGTCGTCCGGTTTCCATTCCGGATTGTGGCAAGCAAGGATTTCCTTCAATGCAGACACTTCAAATGGACGCACGGTAAGATGATCCGTCTCACGCCCGTAAAGAGGCTCTTTCATATCCCTGAAGATCTTGTTCATAAGCGTATTGACGCTACCCATGACAATCAAATTGATTCTGGCGGAACCAGAAAGCTCGTCCCAATCCCGTTGCATTTCACTGAACACGGACGGGGCAACCCGCAGGAAATCCTGAAATTCATCGATGACCACGGTCAGAGGTCTTTCATGCGCCAATTCAAGAATATATCTGAAAAGAGAGCTGAACGATTTCACCCTGCCAGGCAATGTTCTTCCTGTGAATTCTTCTATCCTGCGCTGGAAACCATCGCATAAATCGGCCTCCGCCGCCCGCGCCACAAACAAATAAAGGAAGGGCGAATCGCCATATGCCTGCATGACAAGTTCGGTCTTGCCAATGCGTCGTCTGCCAGTTATGACCGTGAAACAGGCATTGTCCTTGGAGCGTTCCCGTATCTTCCTTAGTTTTTCTATCTCAACTGTTCGATTGAAGAATCTCATTGTCCCAACCTCTGCCTTCAACTAGAACGCAACACGCCGTTCGGAAACATGCAGTTCGGAAACAGTTGTTTCGAAACCATGCGTTTCGGAACATAAATATAATGATAATAAGGAATTTGGCAAACAGGAATCAAGTGGAATCGGGTGGAACGTGACATTGTGCGGTGCCGTATGGATATCAAGGGACGGCAATGAACTCCTTTATTCCACTCTCCATCCACAAACGCAGCGAAGATTGCAATGCATCATTTTTTATAAATTCTTGCAAGTATTTGCTGTGCAATTACTTCAATTGGAATATCCTGGGCACAGCAATCCTCTCCCCGCGGACATTCCTTCTGGAAGCAGGGGCTTTGAGGGCAGCGGCTGCGGATGACGGCATGCCAGCCGTCTTCTCCATAAGGGCCTGTCTTCTCGGGAGATGTGGCTCCAAAAAGCGCGACGCAGGGCGTACCGAGAGCGGCGGCGATGTGCATGGGGCCGCTGTCATTGGTCAGCAGGACATTGGAAGAGGCCAGCAGCGCCGCCAGCGTGGCCATGTCCGTCTTTCCCGCTAGATTCAAGGGACGGGCCGTCGGGGCCATCGCCGCAAGCTGTTCACAACGGGAGACATCTGCCGGAGCGCCCAAAAGCCAGCAACGCACATTTGGAACTTGTTGCGCCACAAGCTCCAACGTTTGCGCAAAACAGGTCAGCGGCCAGTCCTTGCTGCGCCAACGGGACGTGCAGGCGACGGCGACCACGGGCCCCTCCCCCTGCATCGCGGCCAGGTGCTCATCCGCCCTCGCCTGCCATTCCGCCCGAATTCTCAACGGCGCGCGACGCACATCGCCGTCAATCCGAAACGCCTGCCTCACCAAATCCACGTTCTTGGCCACGGCGTGCAGAATGCCATTTTGCGGAATGTACGACTCCGTGTAGAACCACGGGGATCCCTCCCGTCCGTCCTTGAAGCCAATGCGACGCGGAGAGCGGCTCAACCATGAGATGACGCCGCTTCGCAGCAGCCCCTGAAAATCGATGACCACATCGTATTTCTCCTGCCGCAGCGACGCCGCAAAGCCGCGCAAGGCGGACCAATGCGTCAACTGTTCTCGCGGAAACAGCACCTTCCTGTTGATAAACGGATAAAGATCAAGGATTTCCGCCAATTTAGCATTGATCACCCAAGTCAGGGACTCCCAGCCGACCTTCTGGCGCAGAAGCTCCACGGCGGGGAAGGCATGCACCACGTCGCCGAGACTGCTCGGTTTGACTACCAGTACACGCATCGCCTTCCCTTGCCTCCCGCTTGCCTACACACCGTATGCGAGACGGTCCGCCAACCGCTGCGGCAGCCCTGCGGCCAAAATCTTCTCCTGACATGCGGCCACATCGTATTCCAGACGGTGCAGCGTCACCGTGGCCGCCTTGGTGTCGTAGATGGCCAACGCCGCCCGCCAGTCCCCATCCCGCGGCTGCCCCACGCTTCCCACGTTGAAGAGATATTTGTGGTTGGTCATCAGCTTGACGGACTCATATCCGCCATCCTGAATGCTGCCGTTGAGATGACGGTCGAAGCAGACGGGGCAATGGGTATGACCGCAGAAGCAGAGCTGAAGGCCCTGATACTGCATGGAGGCCGCCGCATTGTAGCGGTCGAAAATGTATCCCCAATGCTCCGGACTGTCCAATGTCCCATGGACAATCTGGAAGCGGCAGCCATTGTCCACCACGTTCAGCCGATAGGGAAGCGCCCGAAGCCATTCGCATTCCTTTCCGTTCAGCTGCTGCCGCGTCCATTGGATGGCGGCCGCCGCCTGGGCGTTGAAGCCCGCCAGATCCAGCTCGCGGACCGCATATTCGTCGTGGTTGCCCCTTACGGCGCCCACCAGCGGCAGCTGCATGAGCAACTCCAGGCACTCGTGGGGGTTGCTGTTGTAGCCCACGATGTCCCCAATGCACACATATTTGTCCACATTCTCCTCTTCCGCCTTGGCAAGGACCACGGTCAAGGCCTCCAGATTCGCATGGATGTCACCCAAAATTGCGTATTTCATAAACGTGTCGTCCGGCTAAAGGAATACTAGTTGTTCAGACTGTGGATTGGCGCGGGGATGTGGCCGCCGAAGTGGATGAAGCGGGAAGACTTGCCGGAATTGGGCACCTGCATGACGGTGCCGCCGCCGAACAGGCCGCCAAACTCCACCCGGTCCCCCGCCTTTTTGCCCGGCACAGGGATGAAACGGACGGCCGTCGTCTTCTTGTTGATCATGCCGATGGCCATTTCGTCGGCGATCATGGCGGCAATGGTCTCCGCTGGCGTATCGCCAGGGATGGCGACCATGTCCAATCCCACGGAGCACACGCAGGTCATCGCCTCCAGCTTCTCCATGCTGAGCTCTCCGTTGGCGGCGGCGGCGGACAGCGCGGAGTCCTCGCAGACGGGAATGAAGGCGCCGCTGAGGCCGCCCACCGCCTGGGAGGCGAAGGCGCCGCCCTTCTTCACCGCATCATTGAGCATGGCAATACAGGCCGTGGACCCCGGCGCCCCAATGGCATCCATCCCAAGGATTTGCAGAATTTCGCCGATGCTGTCTCCGATTTTCGGGGTCGGCGCCAACGACAAATCCACCACGCCGAAGCGAATTTTCAGGCGAGAGGCCACTTCGCGGCCGATCAGCTCCCCGCAGCGAGTCACGCGACAGCTGGTCTGCTTGATCTCCTCCGCCAAATCCTCCAGTCCCAAATGCTCCGCCCCTTCCCGCGCAATCCGACGGCGCAGGGCGCTGGAGACCACTCCTGGTCCGCTGACGCCCACGTTGATGACCGCTTCTGGTTCGCCATGACCATGATAGGCCCCCGCCATGAAGGGGTTGTCCTCCGGCTGATTGGCGAAGACGACGAGTTTGGCGCAGGCGAAGCCGTCCATGTCCCGGCTGCCCTCCGCCATCTCCTTCAGGATGCCCCCCAGTTGGCCGATGGCGCTCATGTTGATGCCCGCCCGCGTGGAAGCCACGTTGATGGAGGAGCAGACCTTCCGCGTCTTCAGCATGGCCTCCGGGAGGGAGTTCAGCAGAGTCAGGTCGGAGGCGCTGGCCCCCTTCTGCACCTGGGCGCTGTAGCCGCCCACAAAATCCACCTTGACGGAGCGGGCCGCCTGATCCAGCGCCTCCGCCACGGCGACAAACCCCGCCTCGTCATGGCCGGCGGCCACGTCCGCCACAGGACTGACGGCCAGCCGTTTGTTCACAATGGGAATGCCGTATTTGTTGCCAATCTCGTCGCAAACCTCCACCAGATTTCCCGCCACTCGCTCAATCTTCGTGACGATCTTCCGGCACATCATGTCCACATCCTCATGACGGCAGTCCATCAGGTTGATTCCCAACGTCACGGTGCGGACATCCAGGTTCTCCTTCTGAACCATGTCGACAGTGTTGATGATTTGATCGGAACTTATCATGGGGCATTCTCCCTCGCTTCACGACGTCGGTTCAGTCCACCTCATAGGGCGGCAGATGCCAGATTTCCTTCGCATATTCGCCGATGGTGCGGTCCGACGAGAAGCGGCCGGCGCGGCAGACGTTGAGCAGCGCCTTCCGGTTCCATTGCCGGCTGTCGGCGTAAAGCCGCTCCACCTTGGCCTGAGTGTCCGCATAATCCTGCAAATCAGCAAGAAGCATATAGTAGTCCGACCGCAGCAGATTGTCCACCAGCGGCTGGAAGACTCCCGGCTCCATGCGGCTGAACACATTGCTGCGGATGGCCTCGATGACTTGATGGATATCGGGGTTTCCCATGTACTCCTCCATGGGATCGTAGGTCTTGCGGCGACGACGGACCTCGTCCGCCCGCATGCCGAAGATGAAGATGTTGTCCTTCCCCACCTCCTCGAGAATCTCCACGTTGGCGCCGTCCATGGTGCCAAGAGTCAAGGCGCCGTTCAGCATCAGTTTCATGTTGCCGGTTCCGGAGGCCTCCGTCCCCGCGAGGGAAATCTGCTCGCTGACGTTGGCCGCCGGCACGATGCGCTCCGCGAGGGAGACGCGGTAGTCCGGCAGGAAGACCAGCTTGATGCGGTCCCGAATCTGGGCGTTGTTGTCGATGTGCTCCGCCACCCGATGAATGAGGCGGATGACCAGTTTGGCCATGTCATAGCCAGGGGCGGCCTTGCCGGAGACGATGAAGGTCCGCGGATGGACATCCAGCTCTGGATTCCGCACTAACCGATTGTATAGCATGATGATATAGAGGACGAGAAGCAGCTGGCGCTTGTACTCGTGCATCCGTTTGACCTGCACGTCGAAGATGGAGTCCGGATTGACGGTCACATGGAGAGTCTCATGAATATAGTCCGCCAGCGCCTCTTTGCAGTGGCGTTTCACCATGCCGAATTCATCGAGCAGCGCGTCGTCCATGTTGTCCTCCAGGCGGCGCAACTCCTCCAGATTGGTGATCCAGCCGTCTCCGATGCGGCGGCTGATCAGGGCCGCCAGCCCCGGATTGGTCTTCAGCAGCCAGCGGCGTTGAGTGATGCCGTTGGTCATGTTGGTGAACTTGTCCGGCCAGATGTCCGCGAAGTCGCGGAAGATTTCCTCCTTCAGGATGCGGGAATGAATGCGGGCCACGCCGTTGACCTTGCTGGCTCCCACAAGGGCCAGATTGGCCATGCGGACCTTCCGTCCCCCCGTCTCCTCAATGATGCTCATGCGGCGAAGCCGGTCCTCATCCCCCGGATAGAGGGCGCCCACCACGTCCAAAAACCGGCGGTTGATTTCGAAGATGATCTCCAGATGGCGCGGCAGCACCTTGTGGAACAGATCCAGGCCCCAAGTCTCCAGAGCCTCCGGCAGAATGGTGTGGTTCGTGTAGCCGACGCAGGAGGTGGTCAGCCGCCACGCGATGTCCCAGTCCACGTTCTCTTCGTCCACCAAAATTCGCATGAGTTCAGGGATGACCAGCGCCGGATGAGTGTCGTTCAGCTGGATGAAGATCTTGCTGAAGAGCTCGTCCCATCCCGCTTGAGGCGCACGGCGGCGGTGCTTGCGCAAAATGTCCCGCAAGGTGCAGGCGACGAAGAAATACTGCTGACGGAGCCGTAACTCCTTGCCTTCCGCCATGTTATCATTGGGATAGAGCACCTTGGTCAGCGTCTCCGCATAGACCTTGCTCTGGACGGCCTCCATGTAGGAGCCGCGGTTGAAGTTGCTGAAGTCCAACTCGTTGTCGGAGACCGCGGACCATAGCCGTAGCGTATTTACGGTTTTTCCGCCATAGCCCAAAACCGGAATGTCGTAAGGCACACCACGCACGGATGATGCAGGTATCCAACGCCACACTTTCCGTCCGCCTTCGTCAATGATTTCCGTATGGCCGCCAAACATGACCTGCACATCGGAGTCCGCCCGCTTGATCTCCCACGGATAGCTGTTTCGACGCCAATAGTCCGGCTCCTCCACCTGACAGCCGTTGACGATCTTCTGGCGGAAGATGCCATAGTCGTAGTGCAGGCCATAGCCCGTGCAGGGCAACCCCATGGTGGCCATGGAGTCCATGAAACAGGCCGCCAGTCGGCCAAGGCCTCCGTTCCCCAAGCCCGGATCGTCCTCCTGCCGGTAAATATCCTCCCAACGCAAGTCCCTATTCTCCAACAAGTTCTTGCATTCGTCCCACATCTGTAGATTTTGGATGTAAGCCGCCAAAACCCGGCCAATGAGGAACTCCATGGACAAATAGTACACCTGCCGCACATTGTCGCGGGAATAGCTGTCCTGAGTCTTGACCCAACGATCCGCCACGCGATTGCGAATCGCGAGGGAAAACGCCACATAGTGGTCCATCGGCGACATGTTCGGCTCGCTGGTGGCCAACGTGTACATGGCATGACGACTGTACATCTCATCCAGGCTGGGGGAGGCCGCCTGACCGGGGCTTGGGCTTTTCTTTGCGTCTTTCATCATTCTGTCTCTCACTTTCGGGCAAGTAGAATAATATCATTTAAGACGCCGTTTTCGCAAGTTGTTAGGTCGCATCTGTCCCGCGATTCCACCAAAAGTGTGTAAGTGACAGGGTTAAGCCAAATCGAAGACTGCGGAGGACAAAAGCGACGGTCATCCCACAAAACATTGCAATTTTTGCAACATCAGGCCATATTTCACGCCCCGAAGGCCATCGTTTCGCGGCGACATCGAAACGGCGGCGTTTAAGCTTCGCTCCCCCTATTTTTCAAGGGATGATGGCCGCTAGGCCACCACAATCGGCCTCTATCGCATTTTGCATGTCGTCAGGTATATTAATACCTAAAACTTCAAAGGCCCTTTTAGAGGCCATCTGGACGTTTTTCTGCATTTGCCATGCGCGGAAGGCATCCGTTCCTTTTGGGACACCAAATATTGCATAAAATGCAATATCAGGATGCAGAACGAGGGACGCGGAACGGGACAATAGGGAGCAATGCAATGTTCCACCGCGTTGCCCCTTCGGCGGCCGGATCTCCGACGAGTCATTTTCCCCAGCGCGACGGCAGCCCTTTTTCGCCAAAAAATACACAACCTATTTATTATCAATAACTTACATAAATAATTGCATAAAAAAATCCGTGAAGGGCAACAACGACTTTGCCCCTCACGGACGGAAGACGCGCCTCCCGCCGCAAAGGCGGGAGGGCTGATGGGAAGAACCGATTGAGATTTATTTGTCGTCCAGAGCGACGCAGCCCGGCAGAGCCTTGCCTTCCAGGAACTCCAGGCTGGCGCCGCCGCCCGTGGAGATGTGGGTCATCTTGGGAGCCAGACCGCTCTTCTTCACGGCGCTGACGGAGTCGCCGCCGCCAATGATGCTCACCGCGCCAGAGTCGGCCACCGCCTTGCAGATCGCCATGGTGCCGGCCGCGAACTTCTCCATCTCAAAGCAGCCCATGGGGCCGTTCCAGACCACCGTCTTCGCGGAGGCGATCTCTTTGGCGTAGGCTTCCGCCGTTTTGGGTCCGATGTCCAGAGCCATCCAGTCGCCGGGAATGTCATTTCCGACAATCTGGGTGTCGGCATTGGCGTCGAACTTGTCGGCGGCCACATTGTCGATGGGCAGGAGGAACTTCACATTGGCGGCCTTGGCGGCTTCCAACGTCGCCTTCGCCGTCTCCACCAAATCCTCTTCCACCAAGGACTTGCCCACATTGAAGCCTTTGGCCTTCAGGAAGGTGTAGGCCATGCCGCCGCCGATGAGGATGGTATCCACCTTCTTCATCAGGTTCTGCAGGACTTCCAGCTTGCCGGAGACCTTGGCACCGCCGATGATGGCGATGAAGGGACGCTGCGGCGCCTCCACGGCGGAACCCAGATAGTCCAATTCCTTCTGCATCAGGAAGCCCGCCACGCAGGGAGCGCCCTTCGCCTTCATGAACTTGCAGATGGAGGCCGTGGACGCATGGTCACGATGGGCGGTGCCAAAGGCATCATTCACATAGACTTCCGCATAGGAAGCCAGCTTCTCGGCCATGGCTGCCTTCTTCGCCTTCATCTCCGCCTTGGCGGCGGCGGCTTCCTCGTCGCTCATGCCTTCGGTCTTCACCTTGCCCTCTTCCGCCTTGTAGAAGCGGGTGTTCTCCAGCATCAGAACCTGACCGCAGGCCAACGCGGCGGCCGCCGCATCCGCATTCTGGCAGTCTTCCGCAAACTGAACCGGCTGGCCCAGCTTGGTGGCCAGATAGTCCGCCACGGGCTTCAGGCTGAAATCCGCCTCGTACCCTTTGCCTTTCGGACGGCCCAGATGGCTCATCAGAATCAGGGCGGCACCCTGTTCCAAAACGTATTTGATGGTCGGCAGAGCCGCCATGACTCGGGTGTCATCCGTGATTTCATGCTTGTCATTCAGCGGCACATTGAAATCAACGCGCATAATGACTTTTTTGCCCTTCAGATCAATGTCTTTGACGGTCTTCTTGTTCATGCTGTGCAACTTCCTCTATTTTCGTTGGTTCCCGTTGTCCGTGCCCAAACGGCACCTGGACCTTTGTGACAAATCGTCCTCCGCGACGCCGCAGGACGGACGAAAATCCTCCGCTGACCCTTCGGAGGCGAGTCAATGCCCGCTTCCCCTGCGCCAATGGCAACGCTGCCGTCAGACGCGCGTGACGAATCCTATAAAATATAAGTCCAAAATCCCTCAAGTAAAGAGAATGGCCCCCCTTTATCCTGCAAAGCGATGGAAAAAAAGCGTTGGAGAAGTATATTTGTTCTACTTATCCGTTCAGAGCTGTTCCAACCCCTTCTCCTTGAGGATTCCATGAAAACGCCTTTTGCCCTGTTGCCATTGCTGCTATGCACCATCGCCACCCTGTCGGCGGGGCCCCTTGCCGATGCTGACCGCCAGAAGATTCTGGAACACATCCCATATTCCTCCGGCACGGAATGGACCTGGGTCTTCTATGGGGACTCCATCACCCACGGCGCCAAACACACCTACGGCTGGCGCAGCTTCCCCGAAATCTTCGAGGAGCGGATCCGCTTCGAATACGTCAAGCTCATGGACAGCATCATCAACAGTGGCATCAGCGGCAATACGGTCGGAGCCCTGCTGAACGACCACCAATACCAATGGCGTGTGCAACGCTTCAAGCCGGATGTGGTCTTCATCCTCATCGGACTCAATGACTTCATTCCCATGGACGACTATAAGGCCGCCCTCACCAAACTGACCCAACGCGTCCGCGCAGACGGCGCCATTCCCATCCTCCAGACCTACAACACCATCCAATGGCCCAAAGACAACAACCAACGCTACATTCTGCGCAATGAACGCTTTGACGACATGTGCCGCGTCATCCGTGAGGTGGCCAGCGAGCTGGACGTTATTCTTGTGGATCACGCAACCCATTGGAAGACATATGCTTCTGACAAAGAAGTCCAAAACTTCTGGCTGGGCGAGACCATCCATCCGGGGGCCAAGGGCCATCAGGAGATGGCCAACGAGATTTTCCGCGCCCTGGGCCTCTACTATCCCGTCGTCTGCACGCAGTCGCTGACGGCGGGAGGCACCCCCTCCCCTGAAGTCGCCAAGGCGATGAAGGAGGCGAATCTGCGCCAAATTCGCCAAAATCCTGCAGGACAAAAACTTCTGGAGGCATTGGAAGCCCTGGACTCCTATAGCGGCTGGGCGGTGGACTACAAGGCCGCCGACGGTCTCCCCTCCTCCGACCAATGGGACAGCCAGTTCCCCCAGACCAATGTCCGAATTCAGGACATGGACGGCGCCCCTGCCCTTCGGCTGGACTGCGTCACCACGCCTGACCAAGGGGCCACAATCACATGGAAGGACACGGCAAAACTGGCGGCCCTCCACGGCATTATCCGCTTTGACACGGAATTCGCCATGATGGCTCCCTTCGATGATTTCAATTTCTTCATGGGCTTCGCCGCCCCCGGCGGAGAGAAATCCTTTGACATCCAGCTTAATTTGGGGCCCAAAATGATTCGTGGCTCCTTCGGATTCCCTGAAAATTCCGACCTGAAACTGGACACCTTCTACAGAATGACCATTCTGCTGGACTCCGATTCAGGAAGCGGCCTAATTTGCCTAAATGGACAAATAGCTTTCTATCAACAACTTCCGCAAAGCAAGGCGGCACCCAGCCTAGTCGTGGGGGACAATTCGCTGACCTACGGCCACGCCGCTGTCCGCCGTCTGCGCCTCGGCGGCGACCAGTAACGCCGCTGCCCCGCCCCCAAACGACGGCATCCCTTTCCTATACCATATATTATATATAGAAACCTGGAGACAACCGATTCCATGAAGACATTTGCTCTAGCCCTGCTGGCCGCCGTGACGTTGGCCGCCGACACACCGTTCTTCCCCGGTCTGGCGGGTCCTCATTCCATAGAAACGGCCACGCTGACCAGCTCTGGTAAAATTCAGGCCAGCCAGTCCCTTGCCACCGACGGCAGCCGTCAACTGACGTTCACCAAAACCTCTCCGGAGCTCCGACAGTTGGTCTTCACCCTTCCAGTGGATAGGCCTTTGGAGCCTTTTTCCGCCTATGTCATTGAACTGGAAGGAGTTAGCATACAAAAAGGTCTCAGCCTGTTTCCTCTGATTCTGTTTCATGAAAAGGACGGAGACGCCTGGTACTCCTCCCTACGCAAGCCTCTTCCTCTAGGTAAAAGCGAATGCCAAATTTCCCTGACGGCTATGAAGATGCCCAACTATGCCAAAGGCGGCGACAGAACGCTGAACTGGGCCGAAATCGACAAAATCACCGTCGGATTTCTGGCACACGGCACCGGCCAGGCCAATTTGACCATCCGGCAGGCCTTCCTGTCCACCGTTCAGGTTCCTTTGGACTCCCTCTTCATACCCATCCCAAATCCCTCCGGATGGACCGTGACCAAAGACGGCCGCATCCACAAATCCACCCTCACCAGCGAACCCCTGGTGGACGGCAACGATGGCCTTCGCCTGAAATTCCAATTCCCCACGGGAACCCATATGTTCTATCTGCCCACTCTCGCTCTGCCGAATGAGCAATACACTGACTACAAGGGAGTTCGTGTGACCCTCAAAGGCTCCCTGCCCAAAGGCATCTCCAAACTGCTCATCCTGCTCAATGAACAGGGCGGAGTCTTCATGAATATGCCGCCTTACGAGAATTCGATGGACAAGTGGACCACCATTTCCATCCCCTTCACAGCCTTCACTCCCGCCGACTGGGCGAAAAAGGCCAATGGGGCGCCCCTTGACGTGAACGCCGTCAATTCCATAACCATCGGCCTCCATGGCACGGCCAGCACAGAAGGGGACGGAAGCGGCGAGCTGGTGTATCGCTCCATTGAGTTCTACCCCTAAACGACCACCGTCAGGCGACTCTCCGCAAAAAACGCATTTGGAGATGCCATCTGCATTTATAGTCATAAGTGGATTGTAATAAGCATCTTATATATTCATCATTCCAAATAGTTCGTTTCAGATTGCTAATTGCCATTTACAAAAAAAGGCCTGCCCCATAACAGGACAGGCCTTTGTGTTCACTAATGTCAGACGTTAGTCCGTGACGATGGCCTTAGTCGGCGTTCAATGCCAATTCGCCGTTGGCGACATCCACCTTCAGGGTCTTCCCCTCCGTCAGCTCGCCTGCAATCAGCATTCTGGAAACCGGATTCTCAAGGCGCTGGGTAATGACTCGCTTCAGAGGCCGCGCCCCATAGACGGGATCATAGCCCTCGTCCGCCAGCTTTTGCATGGCCTCCTGACTAACCTCAAGCTTGATCCTCATGGCATCCAGACGTTTGCCAAAGTTCTCCAGCTGGAGTGACACAATGGACAGGATGTGCTCCTTGTCCAGCCGATGGAAGACCACGATGTCATCAATACGGTTCAGGAACTCTGGCCGGAAAGCACTGCGCAACTCCGCCATCACCTGCCCCCGCATCTTCTCGAAGTCTCCTCCGTCAAAGGAGATGATCTCCTTGCTGCCAATGTTGGAGGTCATGATGATGATGGTGTTCTTGAAGTCCACCACACGGCCTTGAGAGTCCGTCAGCCGGCCATCGTCCAAAACCTGCAGCAGGATATTGAAGACGTCCGGATGGGCCTTCTCAATCTCATCGAAAAGCAGGACGCAATACGGACGACGACGCACGGCTTCCGTCAGCTGGCCACCTTCGTCATAGCCCACGTATCCGGGAGGCGCGCCAACCAGACGAGACACCGAATACTTCTCCATGTACTCCGACATATCGATACGCACGATGGCACGTTCATCGTCGAACAGGGAGGCAGCAAGCGTCTTCGCCAGTTCGGTCTTGCCCACGCCCGTCGGTCCCAAGAAGATGAAGGAACCAATGGGCCGTTGGGGATCCTTAAGTCCTGCACGGGCCCGAAGAATAGCCTCGGACACCGCCTTGACCGCCTCATCCTGCCCCACAACCCGATGATGCAGTTCATCATCCAGATGCAGCAGCTTTTCCCGCTCGCCTTCCATCAGTTTGGAAACAGGAATATGCGTCCATCGGCTGATGATTTCTGCAATATCCTCTTCATCAACCTCTTCCTTCAAAAGGCGCTCGTCATGGCTGCCCTGAATTCGCGCTTCCGCCTCCTTCAGCTGGCGTTCCAGACCAGGCAAGGTCCCGTATTTCAACTCGGAGGCACGGGCCAAATCCCCTTCCCGTTCCGCCTTGGCCATGGCCGTCTTCGCCAACTCCATGGCTTCCTTCATCTTACGCATGTCCGAAATGGCATTCTTCTCCGCCTCCCAGCGGGTCTGCAAGGCATCGGCCTGGCTTTTGACTTCACTTAGCTCCGCCTCCAGACGCTCCGCCCGTTCACGAGAAGCCTCGTCATTCTCCTTCTTCAGACCGGTCAGCTCGATTTCCATCTGCGTCTTTCGACGAATCACCTCATCCAGCTCCACAGGACGGCTGTCAATCTCCGTCCGCAGTTTTGCGGCCGCTTCGTCGATCAGGTCAATGGCCTTGTCCGGCAGGAAACGATCCGCCACATAACGGTCGGACAGCACAGCGGCATTCACCAACGCGGCATCCCGAATTCGGACGCCGTGATGGATCTCATAGCGTTCCCGCAGTCCCCTGAGGATGGAAATGGTATCCTCCACAGAAGGCGGTGCCACAAGAACGGTCTGGAAACGCCGCTCCAGCGCGGCATCCTTCTCAATATACTTGCGGTATTCATTCAAGGTCGTCGCCCCAATGCAATGCAGTTCGCCCCTCGCCAGCATGGGTTTAAGTAGATTGCCCGCATCCATGGAGCCTTCCGTGGCCCCTGCACCGACAACGGTGTGAAGCTCATCGATGAACAGGATGACCTCTCCGTTGGAGGAAGTCACTTCCTTGAGCACGGCCTTCAAACGCTCTTCGAATTCGCCACGGTATTTTGCGCCGGCAATCAGCGCCCCCATGTCAAGGGAGATCAGACGGCGGTTCTTCAGTCCTTCCGGCACATCTCCATGAACGATTCGAAGGGCAAGCCCCTCGACAATAGCCGTTTTACCCACGCCAGGTTCGCCAATCAGCACGGGGTTGTTCTTGGTACGGCGAGACAGAATCTGGATGACACGGCGGATTTCATCGTCTCGGCCAATGACAGGATCCAGCTTGTCATGGGTGGCGAGAGCTGTCAGGTCTTTGCCATATTTTTCCAACGCCTGGAAGGTGGCCTCCGGATTTTCCGTGGTCACCCGCTGATTGCCGCGGATTTCTTTCAATGTCTTCAGAACCTCGTCTCTTGTGACGCCCGCTCGCCGCAGAATATCGCCGCAGCTTTTGCCTTTGGCGATCATGCCAAGGAACAAATGCTCCACACTGATGTAGTCATCCTGCAGTCGTTCAGCCTCCCCTATTGCCTCTTGGAGGATTTGGCTGGCCTCACGGCTCATGGTCACCTGTCCCACATCACCGCTGACACGCGGAATTCGGGCCAGTTCCTCTTCTGTCTGATGAATAAGCTCCCGGCTGTTCTTGCCCATTTTCGTCATCAGGGCAGGAACAATGCCTTCCGAGTCCTGAAGCAATGCCATCAGCAAATGAAGCCCTGTCAATTCTTGGTGCTCCAGTTTGGCGGCAAGCTGTTGAGCAGCGCCAAAAGTCGCACGGGTCTTTTCTGTCATTTTGTCGTAGTTCATATTTTCTGCTCCTTTTTTACTGTTTTTCAGTATGTATTTATTGTAAGCAGAATTTATGCCAGTTTTTTCAGCTAAAAATCCATTCAGGGCATCCCAAAATGAGACATTTTGTCACACTCCCATGGTAAATCTGTCACCATCCTTCCAAACTGCTGTGACGGGTTCTATAGTTGCGGGCACATAGTAAACTATGCGAGAGAGTCCCATGAATTCATATCATGGCCTGAGCAATGCCTTGGGAAGAATATCTAGGCTGCCATTTCCCTCACAGAGACGCCAGACCTTTCTGGCAACACAGTCATCCATGAACCGTTGAAGTGCGAAAGCCTTGTCGGCGGGCCCCAGATAGGGGATTCCGCGCCGTGTAGCCTCTGCTTTGTATTCCTCAAAACCGCAAAGCCACTGGAATTCGATGCACACCTTCACGCGCTTGAGATGCTCCTCAAGGACTGTGTCATGGGCAATTGCATCTTCCGCCTGTGCAAAGAGTCTGGTGGCCTCGTTCATTGCATCCAAGCTGAGCCATGGAGCTAATTTGGGCGGTGTGGCATAGGCATTGTGGTATTGGAATCGATTCTGCTGGAAATCTTTGTCCAACAGTGCCACATAACGACGCAAGTATGGGGCGGCTGCACCGTAGTAGGCTTCTAAAAACTCGTCAATCAGCGCACGGTCGTCCGCCTGAGGATTCCAAAGCAGTTTGGCGGTCAGCCATGCCTTGAGTTCCACAAAGTCACCGATAGGCGCATAGGCATTGCCTTGCGCGAAAATGCCGCGAACATGGTTGGCCGTCAGGATGCGAATGTCTGGACCAATGTTGTAAAGATTTGGAATCGGCAGACATACATCGCCAAAGTTAATCTGATAGGTCCATGCATACAATTTGGTGGTGACAGCCGACCATTGCTGTAGCGTATCGTAGAAATTCTTGGTTTCTTTCACCATTGCATCATCCAGGGCCGCGACTGAATATGTGGAATCGAAGCGAAGCGTCTCCATTGGACAGGAAATCTGAATGGAGACATTTGCCCGAGGACGAGTGACTTTCGGGAAATTGAAATTATAGCCATAAGCAAGGGTGTTAACGAGCTTTCCAGGATATTTTGCCGCCAGTGCATCTGCCACTTGATTGACGGCCCGTAGAAGCAGGCCTGATGGTGCCTCCTCTTCTTCCAAAGCTTTAAGGCAATCGGGGCAATGACACCAGTCCTCACGTCCTGTATCATTCTGCGTTATAGTCAAATGCGTAGCATCAGGATGTTCTTCGACTTGACGCAGGAAATTCTCCTGCAAGGCATTCAATGCACCTGAATTGGTCAGGCACAATTGACCACTTTTGTCCCGTTTGCCATCCACTAACGCATACCATTCCGGATGTTCGTCAAAATACTTTTCTGGAGGAACCAATTCACGGAAAACAGGCCAAACATGCGGCAGCGTCTTGCACTGCAATCCCCATGCCTCATCGTCTGGAACCATCATGCCATTGCTGCGCATGCGCGTCGCAAAGCGCCGAATCTGCTTCTTGGAATAGTAATGGACATCCAGTCCATTAAGTCCAATATGACAGGGTTCACGGTATTCCATAATCGGCGAATAGACATATTCCGAAATGCTCAACACGCTGGATTGCATTGACGGAACCTTCTCAAATTCAGGAGTATACCAACGGATGCCAAGATAACGCTCAAGAAATTCATAGACGGCATAGAGCGTTCCACGCGTTCCTTCGCCGGCCAGATGCAACACACCATTCCCTGGCCTGATGCAGATGGTATCCACTGGCAACTGATTCAAAGGCTTTTTGGGAAAAGTCTCTGCATAATGACGCGTTGCTCCCACATAAATCGTCTGTCCTGCAACAATACACGGTTCAGAATGTACAACAGGCCGCAATTTCGTCGTACGTTCCAGATAATCGGCAAGTTCTACGATGGCGGTCTTTTCCCAAATAGCTGGATTGGAAGGTTGTACAATATTTACTGGCTGTGAGAGATCCAGCTGCAATTCAGCAGCAGAAAGCATAGCAAACGTTGTCATAAGGAAACAAAGGAATTGTTTCATAGCCTGCTCATCGAATATTTATTGCCCGCGAAACGAAAAAGGCCCCCCGCCCTGCGAGAACCGCAGGGCGGGGGGCCGAAGGGAAAAGGCTGGCGGCGCGTTACGTTCCCGCGCTCCTGGGCGCAGTATCATCACCGCGGGGGACCTTAACGGCCGAGTTCGGGATGGGATCGGGTGTGACATCCCCGCCAAAGCCACCAGCCAAGGGGGGAAAGCCCGGCAGCGGAGAGGGAGAGGGGAGGAGGGGGACATGCGGGGGCCCTTTCGGGGCCGCCATCGTCTCGCCCCCCGCGGGGGCGAAGTCGCCCGCGCGGGGGGGAAGGCGGCCAGGCCTCACGGCCCATCAGAACGGATCGGCTGAGACCCTCGCGGGCCTTGCGCCTTCCGCCTGTCAACCCGGTGGTCTCCCGGGGGCCTTGAGGGCGCTCGCGCGCCGGGACGGACATTCTTCGGGGAGGCTTGGCGCTTAGATGCCTTCAGCGCTTATCCCGTCGCGGCGTGGCTACCC
>JAEEGL010986629.1_pt1 | contig 19048 bp, 22 predicted proteins | sample 9134231 | NCBI WGS metagenome assembly JAEEGL01 (sample SAMN16246548, study PRJNA631951) | gut metagenome | biome: gut microbiome; feature: rumen; material: fiber-attached | host: Bos | place: Iran: Karaj | collected 2018-10 | reverse complement strand
GGTTCAGGAAGCCACTCCTGCCTTCACCACGCTCCAGAATGCCACAGTCCCCGTCAAGAGGGATCGTCCTGTCCGTAAAAATATCGTTATGGTCTTCCTCTTCCTCGCCTTCATCGCCACCTCTGCCTGGTGTCTTCACAAAGAGGGTGATCTCAAACCCCTCCTTGGCCTCAACTCTTAAATATAATGTCTCTCTACCCACTTCTTTTCGAACCGAACCTTCATGATAAAGATAGGAGTCTAGCTCATAGGGCAACAAGGTTTCTGCATATAACAAAGTTATAAATCACTTAAAAGCCAATATACGTTATGATAACAACAGCTCAACCTCAGACACCAGAGATAAGTACGGTCGATGCCCTCTGGACCCTTATTCAGAGCCAGTCTAAGCGTGTTCGTCAGGCTCTTATAAAGAAACTTTTGGCTGAGCACAAGGCTAATGTTCAGCAGAAAATGGTGAAAGAAAGCCTCACCAGGGCTTTCGAGGAACTGCATGCAGGCAAGGTACATCACGATGCCCGCAACCTATTCAAAAAGTAGTCGATGATGAAAGTCACATTTGACTATCTTGATGAATTTGAGAGAGGGGCTAAAGCTCTTCGAAAGAAATATCCTTCGTTTGAAGATGACTTCGACACATTTCTCAATGAGTTGGAGGCTAACCCTTATGGAGGTGAATCCCTTGGCCAACATACTTACAAGAACCGTATGGCCATTGCCTCAAAAGGAAAAGGCAAGAGTGGTGGAGCGCGCGTAATAACTTATAATGTACAAGAGCAGAACGATGACGAGGTGCTTATTACATTGATGTCAATTTACGACAAGTCTGATATGGAGAATGTTTCTGATGCCTATCTCCGTAGTCTTATCCAACAGATAGAGTCTCCAAAGTGATAAATTTCAACTCTAATGACTTGGAAACAGTTCCTGATGTTTAATTGGATAATATCGATTGTGAAAAAAACAACTAAAGGGACATTCTTAATATGTGTTTCCTCCATGCGCCAGCCGATATAAACTCATCGCGTGTCCCGCGATACCAAAAAGTCGCAAAAATCGTTGGTTTCCGCGATTTTTGTTTAAGTCTCTCACCATGTGGGGAGAGATTTAGAGAGGGGAAGGTACCCCTCTTAGGTAAGAGGGGGCGGGGTGTTGTGAAAAGACACTTATGACTAAGAAGTTTTTACTCCCATCGGAACGCAAAAATGAATGAAAAAAACTTTCTTTGTATAAGAAAAAATCTGTTTCTCTTTTTAGAGAAAGACCAACTTATCGTCGTGAGACGCATTATATAAAAAATCGTTATGTTTCGGTGGAAGGCTCAGTCTCTCATAAGAATTAGGTTCTACAACGCATGAACCTTTCCTCCTTTTAAAACAAAACTTCAGACATGAATGTAATCAAGACCGCCATTGATGGTGTCTCTTGCCTTGTACTTCTTACATCTGACATCTTTTCTGGGCAGGCTCTTGCCTATAATAACTTTTTAAGTTGAATTATACGATACCAAATTAGGCAATCCTGCCCATTTTCAATTTGATTATGAGTTCCCTGAAAGGAAATATTATCTTAAATTACATCAATACCATAGCGGGACTGATATTCCCGATTATAACCTTTCCTTACGCATCACGCGTATTGCTGCCAGAGGGTATTGGCGTTGTCAACTTCCAGAACTCAATTATTGGCTATATTGTTCTTTTTACCAGTTTAGGCATTCCATTGTATGGTGTTCGTGAAATTGCCAAATGTCGAAATGACTTGGAATTAAGAGACCGTACGACGGTAGAAATAACTATATTTAGCATTATCCTCAGCTTATTAGGCTACATTGCTGTATGGCTGTTAGGTGAATATGTCCCGCGTATACGTGAAGAGCTGACACTATTCTACATCTTGAGTCTCACTATTATTTTTACTGGCATTGGAGTCCATTGGTTCTATCAGGGTATAGAAGATTTCCTTTTTGTCACTGTACGCGGTCTTGTTTTTCGTTTTCTTTTTGCAATTAGTTTGTTTGTATTTGTCAAGGATAAGGATGATCTCCTCATCTATGGTCTAATTATTGTTGGATCTACTGTTGGAAATAGCATTATTAATTTTGTTCACTTGCGCAAATACTTGCAACCATCCCGCATTCAGTGGAAAAAGTTGAATGTTGTAAGGCATGTTAAACCGGCTTTTCATATATTCCTGCTGAATGTGATAATCAGCATTTACATACGCTTGAATATCATAATGCTTGGATTTATGGTTGATGACCGTGCTGTAGGACTATTTACTGCTGGCATGAAACTGACACATTTGATTAGAGTTTTTGTGACTTCATTTGGTGCAGTTTTGCTCCCTCGTTGTTCCCATTTGATAGGCGAGAATAAAATCGACGAATTTAATGCCGTCATTACCAAGTCATATCATTTCCTGATGTTCTTGGCAATACCTATGACGGTAGGAATAATACTATTGGCTCGTCCAATAACTCTATGTTTTTGTGGAGCTAATTATGTGGGTGCAATAGCTGTCGTTATTATTACTGCACCAACAATCATTCTAATTGGACAGACAAACATTATAGGAATTCAAATTCTATATCCTTTTGGAAAAGTAAATACCGTAATCTACAGTACATTATTTGCAGCCATAATTAACATTGTTTTAAACCTCTTGCTTATTCCTTCTTTTGAGGAAGTTGGAGCTGCTATGTCTACTCTTGTAACAGAATTTTCTGTTTTGTTGTTCCAAATGCATTATGGAAAAAAATACATACCTTTTGTGTTATTTGATAAACAGATAGCTCTATATTTGATGATGTCTGTAATCATGGCAATTTGTATTTCTTTGTGTTTTTTGTTTGAAAACGTTTGGTGGCAGTTGATTGTAGGCTCAATAATAGGGATATCTATCTATCTCACAATCTTACATGTTAGGAAAGATCCTGTATATAATGAAATAGTGGGTCTGTTTATTCATCGCGTATTTTATAAAAAAGAAGGATAGTTTTGTCCTAGATGTATTTGATTGTTGATTTTTAGCGACAGACATAGTTATGGAATCATCAAGTTACCCACTATATTATTGTGGCCTTATATTAGGAGTCGTCTATTGCTTGTTGACAGAAACTTGTATAATTGTACCTGGTATAATTGTAGATATGCTTGTAATGATATGTAGTATATCCCTTACTATACATATGTTTACAATATTGCCGAGGTATTCAGCATATATGCAAATAACAGCTCTTTTGATATTTATTTCATTAATTATCATCGGAATAAATTCAGATTCTCTATTTTTGATGTTTTTATCATTCTCCCTTGTTTTTGGGGCAAAAGGGATAGAATATAATAAAATATTAAAGATATATTATAAAGTCGGACTTGTTTTCTGTCTAACCACCCTTTTGTTATGCTATCAAGGGTTTATTGTGAACATAACTGATAATGGAACAGAGAGGGATTTAATATCGTATGGGTCAATTCGTAACAGTTTTGGATATGTATGGCCAACCAATTTAGCAAATCATGTCTTTTTTATCTGTCTAGCCTTTTGGTTATTTAAAAGAGGTCAACTAAAGATCGTTGAGATTCTTCTTTGTTTATTAACTTCGGCTTGGATAATCAAATATACGGATGCAAGATTAGGGTCAGGATGTATAATTTTGATAATTATTTTTTCTCTTTTTTTATGCATTCGCAAATATATACCAAGACATTTTTCTAATCTTTTTGGGGCTATAGTTATATTATGGATCCCAGCAGCATTTGCTTTAAGTTTATGGATGGTATATGAATATGACTCTAACTCTAATGATATTTACTGGGTTGGTGCAGATGCGATCTTATCAGGTCGACTGCATATAGGAAGCGAAACTCTGAAGGAAGAAGGTATTGCATTTTGGGGACAAAAGGTTAAAATGTATGGTGGTAATGAATCTGGTGATTTGTACAATTACATCGATAGTTCTTTTCTTCAAGCAATAATTATATATGGAGTCTTTTTTTCAATTATTTTGCTTGCTTGTTTTGTGTATTTAAGCTATAAAGCATACAAGCGGGGTGATACAGTCTTATTGATGGCAGTTTTTATTTCTGGTTTATCAGGATTAGTTGCTCAACATTTTCTTCAAATATTTATGAATCCTTTGTTGATGGCTTTAGTTGCTGATCATACAGAAAAAGAATTATCTGAACAAAACGAGTTATGTAATGTAGAGTGAACTAATTGCACAAAGATTTGAAGAAGGTATAATGTTTATTGAGAAACTTTGAAACATTAATGATATGGATAAATTATTATCGATAGTCGTGCCTGTTTATAAGGTGGAGAAGTATATTAGTAAATGTCTGGACTCTCTTGTCGTGTCTGATGATGTGATGGAGAAGATGGAAGTGATAGTGGTGAACGATGGCACTCCGGACGAATCAGCGCTTATAGCTAAGACATATGAGAAACGCTACCCAGATGTAATTCGTGTGATTGACAAGGAAAATGGAGGCCACGGCTCTGCATGGAATGTAGGCGTGGAACTTGCATCTGGCAAGTATTTACGTTTTCTTGACAGCGATGACTGGCTGACTAACTTGGAAGAATTCATCTACAAACTGGAGAAGTTGGATGTTGACATGATTTTCACAGATGTTGCAGTTAACTTCGAGAATACTGATCTGGACAAAGTGATTTCTGGCTTCAATGGTACAATGGATCCGAATATTGTTTGTAGAGTTGATGAGTATGAATGGATTCGGACAAATCGAGTGTATAGCGGGCATAACGTCACAAACTTCCATTTATGTACCTACCGTACAGCAATATTGAAGAAATATCATCCTATTTTTATCGAGAAAATAATGTATGATGACGAGATATTATATATTTTGCCATTGTGCGAATCGAAAACATTTGTGTATTTTCCAATAGTATTGTATAATTATCTTATAGGTAGGGAAGGACAGTCTTGGGATATGAAGGTGATGCTTAGAAACGTGGATCATAAACTAAGAATGAGAAAGTATGAAGTGGGATTCTACAGAACTCATAAGCCTTTAGGAGAGTTGGTAAATCGGAAACTACTTTGGAATTTGAATTCGCGCCATAAAGACTCTTTTGGTCTTTTGGCATTATTGCCTTGTAAAGAAGCCATACCTAAGATGAAAAATGTCAGTGAGTGGATTGATGCAAATTTCCCCGAGTTTGAGGGCGGAAAGCGATATGCTATTTACAAGATTAATCCGTATTTGTTTTGGGTGTTGTATCGATATGTAAGACCTAAATGGAGGTCTTTCTTGAGAATCATAAAATCATATTCAGGAAAAAAATAAGTGTTATATTGTAATCGTAATCACAAAATTAAATGTTATGGAGTTAAAAGATTTTATTGAGAATTTTGCAGCTCAGTTCGATGAGACTGACGCAAGTGAGATTAAGGCAGAAACAGTATTTAAGGAGTTGGATGAATGGTCTTCATTAATTGCCCTGTCTGTCATAGCTATGGTTGATGAAGAGTACGAGGTGACTCTGAAAGGCGATGACATCAGAAATGCTAATACTGTTGAAGACTTATTTAATGCAGTAAAAGCAAAAGCTTAATCATTAGCAATGGCTTTCCTTAGCTACAATAATGTCCATATTGTGGGGATATCTGTAGGTGTCCCCAAATGCAAAGTTTGTAATCTGGACATTGCTGATATATCAAAGGATTATGATGCTGCCTCATTTGTGGAGGTGACAGGTGTCAAAGAACGGAGAATCGGGGAACTGACGGTTTCAGATTTGGCCGTTCCTGCTGCTAATCGGTTACTTGAAGAGTTAGGTTGGGAGAAGTCTACTGTTGATGGACTTGTGGTGGTGACTCAGCACGGCGACTACATTGTCCCCGCCACCTCATGCATTTTGCAAGACAGGCTTGGTCTTTCTAAGGAGTGTATGGCTATGGATATTTCCTTAGGTTGCTCAGGTTGGGTCTATGGATTGTCTTCTTTAGTTGGAATGATGAATAGTGGTAATCTTCGTAGATGTATCTTGATCTGTGGCGATGCGCGACGCCGAGTGGAGTTCAATGATCCCTTGTTTGGTTTTGCTGTAACTGTCACAGCCTTGGAATATAAGGAGGGTGCGAACGAGATGTTATTCCACTTAGGCACTGATGGTAGTGGATTTGATGCCATTATTATTCCAGATGGAGGGGCCCGGAATCAGATTACGCCTTCATCGTTTGTCCCTCAGGAAATTGATGGAAGAGAGTACATCCCTTTGCAATCGAGGATGAAAGGTATGGATGTGTTCTCTTTTGGTATAACCACTGCTCCGAAGTCTGTTAAGAAGTTGGCAGAATATTATGGAATTGATTATTCTGCCTACGATTATTTGGTACTGCATCAAGCCAATATGAAAATGAATGGTATGATTGCTAAAAAGCTAAAGTTCCCTGCCGAAAAGGTCCCTTCTTCCATGTGGGAATTCGGCAACACTTCTTCAGCGTCTATACCCTTGACAATAGCCACTCAAATTAGAAAACAATGCAGAAATGAACATGTGAAGTTGCTTTGTTGTGGCTTTGGTGTCGGCTTGTCTTGGGGGACTGTGGCACTTGATGTTGACCATCTTATTATACCCGATTTGATTGAAGTTGAAGATTTATTATAAAATTAGGTTTTTATTATGGAATTAAAAGATTTTATTGAGAATTTTGCAGCTCAGTTCGATGATACTGACGCAAGTGAGATTAAGGCAGAAACCGTGTTCAAGGAGTTGGATGAGTGGTCATCACTGATTGCTCTGTCTGTCATTGCAATGGCTGACGATGAGTATGATGTGACGCTGAAAGGTGATGACATTAGAAATGCTAACACTGTGGAGGATTTGTTCAACACTGTTAAGGCTAAAATGTAATTATGGCTTTTTTAGAGTTTCAGAATGTTAGGATCGCCGGTATGTCTGCCGGCGTTCCTAAAAATATCGCCAGCAATCTTCACCCAACAGAATACGACAAAGTATCGAGTGATTATTCTCCTGAAGACTTTGTGAAGACAACGGGTGTCATGGAACGTCGTTATAGTTTTGAACTGACGACCTCAGATTTGTGTTTTGCTGCAGCAGAGAAACTGATTGCTGACCTTGGTTGGGAGAAAAGCGAGATTGAGGGTATCATCTTTGTATCTCAGACACCAGATTATATTCTGCCTGCTACGTCCTGCATTCTTCAAGATCGCTTAGGACTGAGTAAGGAGTGTTACACAGCAGATGTCTCATTAGGTTGTTCAGGCTGGGTCTATGGCTTAAATATTGGTGCTTCTCTCGTAGGTAGCGGAAGTCTCAAAAAGGTATTGGTCATGTGTGGTGATGCAAAAGGACGGGCTAAGACTGCTGTACGTCGTCTGAATCCGTTGTTTGGTAGTGCAGGTACTGTGACAGCCCTTGAATATCAAGAAGGTGCCCCTGCCATCCAATTCCATTTTGGAACAGACGGTAGTGGCTTTGATGCCATCATCACACCAGATGGAGGATCACGTAATCCTGTAACAATAAACAGTTTTGAGAATTATGAATTTGAAGGTTCCGAAACTCATCATTTAGCGGCTCGGATGAAAGGTATGGATGTTTTCTCTTTTGGTATAACAACAGCCCCGAAGTCTGTCAAGAAATTAGGTGAACATTTTGGCTTTGATTACTTGGATACGGATTATTTTGTGTTCCATCAGGCCAATATGAAGATGAATGACATGATTGCGAAGAAGCTGAAACTACCCAAGGAGAAGGTTCCTTCCAGCATGTATCATTTCGGCAACACTAATGGTGGTAGCATCCCTATGACCATTGTCGCAAAACTGAAAGGTAAGGTAGAAGATAAGTTAACTTCCTTTATCTGCTGTGGGTTTGGCGTAGGTCTCTCATGGGGTACAGTCGCATTTAAAACAAACAATATCGTCATTTCTGATCTTGTAGAGGTCTCTGACGAAGAAACAGATAAAGTCCATGTCGTATAATCCATATTCATTAGAGGGTAAGACCGTTTTAGTTACAGGTGCTTCGTCCGGTATTGGCAGGACGACTGCCATTGAGTGCTCTAAGATGGGGGCAAGTGTTATCGTTACGGCACGTAATGAAGAACGTTTAAAAGCCACTTTGGAGAGTCTTAGCACAGAATTTGGGCAGACGCATCAGATGTTTCTTGCAGATCTTTCGTCAGAAGAAGGCGTCAATGCTTTGGTAGATGAACAGCCTCACCTTGATGGGGTCTCTTTAAATGCAGGCATCGTAAAGACTTTGCCAGTCAAATTCATCAACAAGGATGATCTGACGGAGGTGTTGAATGTCAATATGATGGGGCCAATCCTTTTGGCTCAGCGTCTTTTGAAGAAAAAGAAGATTACCAGGGGCAGTTCTGTAGTCTTTACATCTTCCATCGGAGGCGTGATGATTTCAACGGTAGGAAATACGATGTATGGCGTTTCTAAGGGTGGCCTTAATGCTTTCATGAAAGGTATGGCTCTTGAGATGGCTTCTGTGGGCATCCGCAGTAATAGTGTGAATCCAGGCTTTGTGATGACGAACATTCTATCAGCAGGAACAATCTCGGAGGAAGATCTGAAAAAGAATGTCAGTGCATATCCCTTAGGACGTTTTGGAAAGCCTGAAGATATTGCTCATGCTATTATATACTTGTTGTCAGACGCATCATCATGGGTGACGGGACACACATTAGTTGTTGACGGAGGAGTAATTTTAAGGTAAGATGCAAAGCCTGTTGGAAGATAAGGTCTGTATCATTACTGGTGCAGCACAAGGGATTGGCAAGGGCATCGCAGAACGGTTTGCTGCTGACGGTGCCATTGTATATGCTTGTGACCTCCGTAAGGGGAGTATGGACGAATGGGCCAAAGATTGCTCAGAACAGAATGATACCCGTGTGATTCCCATGTATTTTGATGTGTCGGATGCTGCGGCAGTTAAGAATGCCTTTATGTCCATTTTTAAGGCAGAGAAACGCATTGATGCCTTGGTGAATAATGCAGGTGTGGTATTTAACAAGAAGATTGGCATGATTGTGCGTCAAGAGACTGAACTGATGTTCCGCATCAACGTGATTGCGGTCATTGAGATGGTGCAGCTATGCTCTCGTCTTATGGCTCGGACGGGAGGCGGTTCTATTGTCAACATCGCCTCGGTGACGGCAGTTCTTGGTTCTCCTGGCCAATCAGCCTATTCTGCCACGAAAGGGGCAATCATTTCGTTCACGAAGTCTGCTGCTAAGGAGTTGGCTCCTCAGGGCATTCGCGTGAATGCTGTGGCTCCCGGGATTGTGAAGACTGAACGCTTTGCGGAACTCTATGAGAGTGATGGTGCAAAGATCGACCAGCGTATCTCAAGAATCGGTCTTGGACGTTTGGGCACGCCTGAGGATGTTGCCAATGCCTGCGCATTCTTGGCCTCAGACAGGGCGTCTTATATTTCGGGAGAAATCCTCGGAGTGAACGGCTGCGCTTCAATTTAGTCACACAGAAAGCACAGAAAACACAGAAAGAATTGTATCATGACTATATTTCGCGTGGCAAATTGATTTCTGTGCTATCTGTGATTTCTGTGTGAATAATACTTACTTTTCAGTGTGAGATACAAGATGATTCTGAATTTAGATAAGTGGGCGGAAGAGGCTGTTGCGGCGATTGACTCTCAGGAGCAGCAACTGACGTATGGCGAATTGCGGGAGTTTTCTGAAAGAACTAAGCAACTGATGCCTGCACGGTCACTATTGTTTCTGTTGGTGGAGAATAATGTGGGAGGTATTGCGTGGACAATCGGCAATATCAGCGCAGGCAATGTGCCACTGGTTTTGAATGCCCATTTGGATGAAGGGTTGTATAAGAGCCTGTATGAACTCTATCAACCGCCATTTGTCTGCGTACCAGAAGGAATGGCAGATAAGTTCACTTATCAGCCTATCGTATCCTGTTATGGCTATACACTGATGAAGACTGGACATGATGCATGTCAGGTGAATGACCAGTTATCCCACCTCTTGCCGACATCTGGCAGTACAGGCAGCCCCAAGTTAGTACGCCATAAGTATGAGAATATCGAGGCGGCAGCCCTGAATATCTCCACGTTCTTTGAACTGACCGAAAAGGACCGGCCGCTAATGGTCTTGCCATTGTATTATACGATGGGTTTGTCAATGGTTTTCAGTCATTTCTATGTCGGCGCTACAGTGTTGATTACCAACTTGAATATGACCGACCGCAACTTCTGGAAGTTCATCAAGGAAGAGCATGCCACAAGTTTCACGGGCGTACCTTATAGTTATGAGATATTGAATCTCATGCGTTTCTTCAGGATGGATTTGCCTGACCTGACTTTGTTGACGCAGGGTGGGGGACGGATGTCCAAGGAACTGAACCTGAAGTTTGCTGAGTATTGCCGTGATAATGGTAAGAAGTGGATAGCCACCTATGGACAGTCAGAGTGTACGGCTCGCATGGCCTGGCTCCCACCGAAGTGGGCGATAGATAAAGTAGGTAGTATCGGTATAGCAGTCCCTAATGCAGAACTCTCTTTAGTTGACATGGATGGTAATCCCATCACCACGCCTAACACAGAGGGTGAGATGTGCTATCGGGGGAAAAACGTGACGATGGGCTATGCCCGTTGTCGTGAGGATTTGCTTTTGGGTGACGAGCGGCATGGTTTCATTCATACTGGTGACTTGGCCTATTTCGATGAGGATGGTTGTTATTATATTGTAGGTCGCATGGGAAGATTCTTGAAACTATTTGGAATGCGAGTCGGCTTGGATGAATGTGAGCGCATTGTCAAAGGGAAATTCTCTGGTTTGCAATGTGCATGCGTGGGAACTGACGAGAAAATGATTGTTTATCTTACGGATGAAAACTTTAAGACTCAGGTCAAAGAAGAATTGGTTAATCGTCTGAAACTCGTCGCCTCTTCCTTTGAAGTCCGTATCATCCCTGAAATTCCCAAGAATGAAGCAGGTAAAACCCTATATGCAAAATTAGAAAACAAATAATTTTTTTGAAACGAATTAGAATAATTACCATAATTTGATTCACGAATTTAATTTATTTGTGGATGAAATTATTCATATTGTTCACATTTGTTTCCTTGAAATAAGAAAAGAATAATATGGAAAACTTAGAAAAGTATAACAATGCGTTTGTAGAAGTCTTTGGCGCAAAGGCTGAGGATTTAAACGATAATTATGGCAAAGATACTGTTGAAGAGTGGGATTCCGTTCATCAGTTGAGCCTTGTTGCCCAGTTTGAGGAAGCCTTTGATATCATGTTTGATCCCGAGGACATCATGGATCTGACTTCTTATGCCAAAGGTAAGGAGATCCTCGCCAAATACGACGTGACCCTCTAATTTTCAATTTTCAATTTTCAATTAGTAAAGTGGCAAAGTGGGAAATTAAGAATGTCAATATTGCCGGTGTGTCGATGGCTGTGCCTGGGCATACGGTGAAGACGGCAGAGATAGATCTTTTTACGGCAGAGGAGGCGGAAGTCTTCGATAAAACCGTCGGCATCAAGTCACGCCATATCGCTCCAGATACGATGTGTGCGTCGGATATGTGTCAGGCTGCAGGAGAAAGGCTGTTGGATGAACTTGGTTGGGAAAAAGAAAGCGTAGATGCTCTGATTTTTGAGTCTGTGACAGGTGACTATCGGACTCCTCCAACCTCTTGTCTGCTTCAATATCGCATGGGATTGTCTGAGAATTGCTTCTGTGTGGATATTCCGCGGGGCTGTTGTGGCTGTCTGTATGCCATTGTCGTGGCAGGAAACCTGTTGACAACAGGTCAGATTAAGCGCGCCTTGCTTTTAGTCGGTGATACCGCGCTTCGCATGGGATCCCTGAAAGATAAGAGTCGTGTGCCCCTTTTTGGTGATGGTGGTACAGCGATGGCTTTGGAATATGACGAGACGGCTCACAATATCATCATCGACTTCCATACCTTTGGGAAAGGAGCAGAGGCTTTGATGACCCCGCATGGTGGATTCCGACATCCGGCGACACCAGAGTCCTTTGTATATGAGGACTTTGGCAATGGTATAGTCCGCGCCCCTTATCACACAATGATCAACGGCATGAATGTCTTTTCGTTCGCCATCAGCAGGCCTCCTAAGTCTGTGGAGCAGTTTATGGATGATTATCAGATTGACCGCAATACCGATATTGACTATTTCCTGATCCACCAGGCCAATAAGATGATAGTGGATCGTGTCGTGAAGAAATTGAAGTTGCCTCAGGAAAAATGCCCTTATAATTTGGAGGAGTTTGGTAATCTCGGCGGTGCCTCAATTCCCTCACTGATGGTGACGCGTATCGCAGAAAGGCTGCGTGAAGAACAGACGACGATCCTCGGCTCTTCATTTGGTCTTGGCCTCAGCTGGGGCACGATGCTGCTGAAGACGAAACCAATGGTGGTCTCAGATCTGATACAATTATAGAGCTTATATGTTTAGTGATAGCATAGACATAAAGTATTTAACCAATAGTTTCTTCTCATCTCGTACTTATTGGTTGTCTGACGATCATCAAAACAAATTTTGGTTGGTGGATTGTGGTGATATAGAAGAGGTTATCAATCAGATCCCGGCTCAATCTCTCATTGCTGGCGTCTTATTGACTCATGTGCATTTTGACCATATCTATGGGTTGAATAGACTGATGAAGATGATGCCAGATTGTGTGATTTATACCAATGACTTTGGGCAGAAATCGTTGACTGATCCTAAACGGAATTTCTCCCGTTATCATACGGATATTGATGATTTCATATTTGAGCATCCGGAAAAGGTCGTAGTGGTTGGTGAGGGAGATAAGATTGAATTGTTTGAAGGTGTCTATGCTGATGTGTACTATACACCGGGTCATGATGAGAGCTGTCTTTGTTATGAGGTTGAAGAAAACCTGTTTACAGGTGATGCTTATATCCCTGGTGTAAAGACGGTAACGACCTTCCCGCATAGCAGCAAAAAGAAAGCTTTGGAGTCAGACCTTAGACTCAGTTCAATAGCAAGGGGCATGAAGGTTTGGCCTGGGCATACTATTATGGATGGATCAGATAAAAAGAAAGAATAGTAATTAATATGAGTGAAATACAGTTTATGGAGAAACCCGATTGGGTTTCATGGGAGGACGTTAAAAAATGTCTCAATGCTGCTCATCAGACTAATAAGAAGCATGGCTTTGAGATGCGAAACTCCACTATATCGACAGATGAGCTCTTGGAAGAAGTTAAAGACAGCCGATGCTTTATCGCTTTGGTTGATAATACTGTTGTTGGAGTAACATGTTTTAGAATAGAAAACAAAAAGAAATGGTGGCGAAGAGGACCTGCAATTTATCATTTCGGTGATGGAATACTACCTCAATATAGAGGGACGGATGTCTATTTTGAGATACAAGCTCTAAAATATAAGTTTGTAGAGGAATCAGGAGTCAGAGTCCAGTATTTTCGTACTTCTTCAAAGAATAAAACTGTTATTAAGATAAATAAGAAATACGGATTTAAACTCGTTCAGTTCCATCCGACTCCCAAAAAGGTTGCCAATTATTATAATGTCACTATGGTGAAGTGGGATAATGGCTGCCCTTTCCCGGATTGGTTCTTGAAGTTTATGTTCAATCTTTCTAGGATTGTTACGACGACGTTTTTTAAGAGAGGATAGAGCTGTTCAGAAGGTTTATTATGGCATACATCAAAACATCACGCGGCCTGATGGAGTTCAAACAGCATATCATTTACGATGGTATGAAAAGGCAGAATGATGCAGTAGCTCTTGAGAATTTAAAGATATTGAGTCGACACTTTGACGGGATTGATATAAACTGGGGGCCTGCATTTGGTACACTGATTGGAATTGTCAGAAACGATGGATTTCTTCGATGGGCGCAGGGGCTTGATCTCTATTTCCTAAAAGAAGATGAAGAAAGATTTAAAGACCTCTTATGGAAATTAATGGATGAGGGCTTCAATTTGGTGAGGTATGAACGTCGTGGACTATATACCTTGCAGCGAAAAGGAGAATTTTCTAACTTCTATGTTTTCAGAAAAATATCGCCAGAAATAAGACATTCTGGAGGGCGTGACTTTATTTATGAGAAGTATATTCAAAAGACTGTAAAGTGGAATTTCAAAGGTGTTGACTTGAATGTCCCTGAGGAACTTGACGAGTATTTGTCATTCCAGTATGGAGATTGGGTAAAACCCGTACAGACAACAAACTTTAAAAAGAATTTCATTGGACGCTTTTTAAGTAAGTCGTGGATATGGCTGAAGTTGAATTTGCCTGATAGTATGTATTATCCACTTATACTGCATTATCATCAGTCGGATTTCAAAAGGTTTAAGAAGCGTTGCTGCGAGTTGGAATGTCCTGTTCCCCAGGATGTTGAACTTTCATACTCTAAGCCGAGGAAAGGCAAGAAAGTGTTGACGGTAGGTGTCTATGACCTTCTTCACAAAGGTCATGTGGAATTGTATCGACGAGCAAAGGCTTTAGGTGATTACTTGATTGTGGCTGTGCAGGATGGTGATGAAATACTGAAATATAAGCCTCAGGCAAAGGTGATGAACTCCACTGAAGACAGAATGTATCTGGTGAAATCGATACGCTATGTGGATGAGACGATCGTGTATAAAGGTGTGGATGAGATAGTTAAAGTTGTCGACTTCGATGTTTTCGTGACAGGACCAGACCAAATTCATGCAGGGTTTCAGGCTGCTATCAGATGGTGTGAAGAGCATGGAAAGGAACATATTGTTCTAGGGCGCACTGAAGGTATTTCCTCCTCGGAGTTAAAGGCAAGGATAGCTGAAAAAAACAAAGAAATAAGATGTTAGGTATTATTGGTGGAAATGGCGTCGCGGCAACTAACAGGTTGTTGACGCTTATTGAGGAAAAACTTACAAAACTTGGCGCTTATAGAGACTGTCATCATCCTGAAATGATTGTTTGGCAGGCTACTCAAGCACCCTCTAGAAGCATGTATCTAGAGGGGCGGGGACCAAGTTTCATTGAAGACTATGTGGAAATTGGAAAGAAGTTGAAAGCCTGTGGGTGTACACAACTCTGTATGTGTTGTAACACAGCTCATTATGCTGTAGATGAATTGAGTGATAAAATAGGACTACCATTCATCAATATCATGGATGAGGTCGCTAAGGTTGTGCATGAAAAAGGGTGTCGCAAAGTTTTAGTTATGTGTACAGCTGGATTAAGAAAATTTCATCTGTATGAAAGGCATTTTAATCGATATGCTCCCAAGGCTGAAGTCGTTTATCCAACTGATGACATACAGAAATGGGTGACCAAAGGTATTTGTAATTCAAAAAATTCTTATCGTTTCGCAGACATGGCCACGGAGAGAGAGCATCCTTTTAATTGGTTTATGAAGGTTTGTGATTTCTATAGGGAACAAGGTGAAATAGACTGCATTGTAGGGGGGTGCACAGACATTAGTAATGTATTTGCACCATGTTTCTCAGATGTAGAATATATCGACAGTTTGGATGTGCTTGCAGAAACTATTATAAAAAACTTCAATAATCAGCAGAAAAAGTGGGATATATAGAAACTTCGAGAGGGCGGTTCCCTTACAAGCAACAGTATTTTTACTTGGGGAAGAAACGAATTGACAAACAGGTGTCCTTTGAAAATTTGAAGGTGATACTTGATGTATTAAGATTACATAATATTAGCGTTTCTCCTGCATGTGGCTCCCTATTAGGTATTATTAGAGATGGGGATTTTATCGATTGGGATGAAGACATTGATTTAAACATCTTGATGGAGGATGTTGAAAAGTTAAAGAATAGCCTATGGGATTTAAGAGAACGAGGATTTGAATTATTCAGATATGACAGATGTGGTCATCTCTTTTCAATAACAAAGAATGGAGAATATGTCGATTTTTATATAATGGAGAAAATATCTCCAGAAGTAAGGACAAATATGGGACCAGATTTTGTTCTTGATAAGCATCTCACAAATTTAATAGACTGGAATTTCAGAGGCTTGACTATACAAGTTCCCAAAGAATATGAAGCCTATCTTGAACTAATGTATGGTGATTGGAGAACGCCTGTACAATATGCTGATTTTGAATTGAACAAACTTCAAATATTTAAGAAGAATTTTTGGACATGGTTTAAGAACCTGCCGCCATTGTCAATCCGTCTTAAATTGTTAAAGCGCCACCACAAGAAGGATTTGGTTAAATTTTTAGATCGATGCAAAAAATACAACGTCAACCTGAGGTTCCCAATCAACTACTGAATAACACCAATAGGAAAGTGTTGGTTATTTTCTACCTGTGTTGTGTAGTCAGTTTTACAAAGGGACAAACTAATAATTCTGTAAATCTTCAAAGTGAAGAATTCTCGATTGCGACTTGGAATATTGGGCACTTTTCAAGAGGGAGAGTTGACCATTCAACAGTGAACAGTTCAAATTATGATAAGGAATTGACGGCTTTTCGAAAGTTCATTAAGGACTCGCTTAATGTCGATTATCTCTGTATTAATGAATTTAGTTCAATATTTTATCGCGATTCTCTGAAAAGGCACATTTGGGCAGAAACATCTTTGTTTGGCCGATTTAGAGAGTGTCAGGTGTTTAAGCAGAACAGGTTTGTTTGTAATGCGATCTTTAGTAAAAAGAACTTAAATGTTATTGGTATGCAGCCATTTCAATACTCCGACTCAGTAAAACAGAGAAGGAATAACATTGATTGGTTCTATTATACTTGGGCCGATATTACAATAGGAGGCAAAGATGTCAAATTAGTTTGCACGCATTTAATTAACAGAGATGAAAAGCTGTGTCAAGACCAGATAAAACAGCTGCTAAAGGTTTTCGACCAGTTTGATAGAGTTATTATTTGTGGAGATATGAATACGAATAATTATCATAAGTTCAAAGATTATGGCTATATGATGGCTCAAGACGGAAATAGAGTTACTTTCCCAAGCAGGTCATTATCTATTGACAACATATTCGCTAAAGGCTTGAAAATCTCCAATTCGCGAATAATAAAAACAATGCTGAGTGATCACTATGCTCTAGTTTGTAATATCAGTCTTTGATTGGTTCCACAAAGCATAATGTTTCTTCTTCCATTTATTGAGGTATTGTAATCCATGCGCTACCCGCTATCGTAATATGTTGAAGGCTTTTATGCACCAAGCAACGTGGCGATAGCCTTGTTTGGCCCTTTCTCTCAGAGTTATGAGCAGAATGTGAAAGAAACTATTGACTGGTTGAGAGGCGAAGGAAAAGACTATTTTGAGTATTGGAAGAATGTTAAATAGACAATCCCATTATGAGAGAACAACATGTGGATTTTGTTAAAGGATGGGCGATGATTGCTGTCGTCTTTTTCCATATCTCAACAGGATTGGGTTTTGATGTCCACTTTTGATTTTATGTTATTTATTGGTAGGAGTAGGATTCCCTCTTGTTGCCATTGGCATATATCGAAGTGTTAAGAACCATTTTTTGAACATGGCCTGATTGAAAATCTGATGGGTTGTTTTTTATGAAATGAGCTGATTTATGCTTGGATTAAGAGATTTGAGCATCTTGGAATCTATAGATGCCCTGGATAAAATAATTGAAGGTAAGGTATTGATAAATACAATCAATGCTCATTCTTATAATACGGCTCAGAAAGATGCGCTATTTGCAGAAGCTCTAAAGAATGGTGACTATTTGATTCCAGACGGAGCGAGTATTCTGATGGCGTGCAAATGGTTTAAAGCAAAATCCCGACCAAAAGATCGAATAGCAGGGTGGGATTTGTTTTCTTTTGAGATGGAGAGACTAGAAGGAAGATGTAAGAGGGAAAAAGTAAGAGGAAAGGTGATGTTTATGGGATCGTCAGAGAAAGTCCTGGCAAAGATCCGTGAGAAGGCAGCAGTTGACTATCCGAATTTATATGTTGTGACGTATTCGCCTCCATATAAGCCCGAGTTTTCTGAAGAGGATAATACCGCGATTGTCAAGGCTATCAATGATGCAAATCCTGATCTCTTATGGATTGGCATGACTGCCCCCAAACAAGAAAAATGGACTTATCAGCATTGGAATGAGTTGAATATCCATTGTCATGTGGGAACAATAGGTGCAGTATTCGATTTCTATGCGGGTACTGCAAAACGTGCTCCCCAATGGTGGCAGGATCATTCCTTGGAATGGCTTTATCGTCTATGTCTTGAGCCCAAGCGGATGTGGCGGAGATATCTTTTAGGTAATCCTCTCTTCCTTTGGAACATCGCCAAAGAGAGTGTCAGGAGTCGTATTTCTCCTTAATTATATAGCACGCTGGGGCCAGGTCCGGTTGTGCTAAAATTAGCGACCAGTGCGGTTGAAAATTGATAGTAGGGTAGTACAAAATGCCAAGACACACATAGGTTACGGTTACAAGTGTAACCATGTAACCTTTTCGGCATAAGCCATATATGTTGTCAACAAAATTCAAAATTCAACAAACTATACATCAGAATTTTACATCTTCCTGATTATCAATGCCTCACATTTTGTCCGATTTTGGGCTAAGGAAACAGAGATTTTATAGGCATGAAACTCCGATTTTCATGCCACCTTTCTGCCAAAAAGGTGCCTACTTCCTTCCAGAAAGCTATGCGGCAAATCATTATGTAAAATAATTTAGCAACACGCATAATCGTAAAGGTTACATGGTTACACTTGTAACCGTAACCTTTTTAATATGTAGTATTTGATTTCTTTGCAGGTACAGCAAAAGAATGAACTAAGGAGAGATGCAGATGAACAATCGGTTAAAGATATTCGTGGTGGCGCATAAACCTTTTGGGATGCCGGAGGGGGAGGCGCTGGTGCCGGTACATGTGGGTCGTGCTGTGTCTCGACTGAAGGGCGAGATGACGGGTATGGCCGGAGATGATACTGGGGAGAATATCTCGGAGAAGAATCCTTCGTATTGCGAAATGACGGCGCACTACTGGATATGGAAGAATGTGAAGGACTGTGACTATGTGGGCGTCTGC
>JAEEGL017393612.1_pt1 | contig 19049 bp, 17 predicted proteins | sample 9134231 | NCBI WGS metagenome assembly JAEEGL01 (sample SAMN16246548, study PRJNA631951) | gut metagenome | biome: gut microbiome; feature: rumen; material: fiber-attached | host: Bos | place: Iran: Karaj | collected 2018-10 | reverse complement strand
TCCTTTGCAGATTCCCGCGTAAGGGATATTAAAACCTATAACGCTCAGGCTGAAGAAAAAATGCCATATATCGTCATCGTCATTGACGAGATGAGCGACCTGATGATAGTGGCCAAGGCTGATGTGGAAGACGCAATTTTGTACCTGGCTCAAAAGGCCAGGGCCTGTGGTATCCATATGGTAATGGCGACCCAGCGTCCTTCCGTAGATGTTATTACCGGTATTGTAAAAGCAAACATTCCGTCCCGCATTGCTTTTGCTGTTTCTTCGTTAACGGACTCCCGTACCATTTTAGATATGGGTGGCGCGGAAAAGCTATTGGGGAATGGAGATATGCTTTATTATCCCCTTGGAGCCAATAAGCCGGTTCGCATACAGGGTGCCTATATCAGCGACGAAGAAGTTGACCGTGTTACGGAATTTGTTAAGAGGCAGGCTTGAACAATAATAGATGTAAAAAACTATTTGTTACTAAAGTTGTAATTGGAATGCAATAATTTGGGAGTAATAATTGTGCTTAGTTTAAGTGAGTTAATAAAAAATCTTATTTTGGGTTTTGACAGTAAACCTGTACCGTCACCGGAAGATGAACCTGTGCCGTTAGATTTGCCTGGACCATTTCCATTCTACAAGTATAAGGGGGAAATAATGGGGGAGGCCGTGTATAAACAAATAATGGAGAAAATTTATGAAGAAAAATATACCAGAGAAAGAGAGAAAAAGAAAATTGAAAACATAGCTTCTGTTAGTCGGCGTTTCGCAAATCACGATGAAATTTTGGCAGTAATTGACAAATTATCCGATGAGTATAAATATGATGTTTTAGATTATTTGGTCAGCCTCAGGAAAAAAGAGAGGGATGAACTTGATTGGGAACGATTTAAACATGTACTGCTGTAAGAGAAGAGGCATATTTGAAGATTAAGAGAAAAAGGTCACAGTGAACTATGGTGATGACATGAAAGTTTTAAGGTCGTTTGCCTCATTTGGAAAAAATATTATTGTATCGACAGTTTTTAATAGGGAATTTTGTCTTTTGAGATATGTTGGTTATCTATAATATAAAAAAATATAAAAATTTTAGCTCTGTTTTTTTCAAAAATGAAAAAACATCTATATAGTTTTAAAAACAGGGTGTATAATATATACAGAACATTGAAAATTAAATATAAAACTTAATTACTTTACAATCCGTCTTATGAAATCCCAAACATGGCATTATTCTGCCCTACTCCTAACAACGAACAGCGGAGCACTGTTACTATTAAAAGCACTTCGCTTGTAGTTTGGTCTGGGCCGATTACAAACGAAGTGCTTTTAATATTTTAGGCATTTTCGGCAATATCCTCCCAGCGTATAGCTCCGGGTGTGCGTTGGGAGGATATTGCAGCAAATCCATTTTATGAAAGGGGGGACAATGATTATACAGTGGCTGCATCTCCAAGTTATTGCAACGGCAATAACTTAAACCACATTAAAATATTTAAAAAAAGGAGATATTGTTATGAGTATAGTAAATAAAGAGCAGAATACAAATCTGCCGGAACTTTCAAAAGACGAAATTACGCTTATTGGTATCGTAATTCTTTGTACTCTTATGGGTTCAGTTCGTTACGATAGTAGTCTTATTTCCCACATGTTTGAAGAAGCAGTGCATAGCCTTCCGGGAATTAATGAAGGAAAGCCGTTTGATATTAAAGGTTTAATGGAAAAAGTTTCGAAACTGGACTACCGTGAGTTGGTCAAGACATTTGAAAAAAATGTAAAGCATATCGTTTTGCCTGATTTCAGTGAGGACGAAAGATGTATCCTTGCAAATTGTATGTGTAGCACCATACTTAATGGGTTGTTTATTCAGGGTCTTGATGCTAGCGTCTATGACTACATTTATTATAATATGCTTCCTTCTGGTAAATCTGATTTATCAGAAGCAAACAAAGCATTTGTTTCGAAAGTCAAAAGCCTTAGCTATATTCAGCGTGTAAAGCTGATTTATATGATTGAGTGTGAATTTTTTAAAAAAGCTGAATCCGAAGAATAGCGACTAAAAGGGAAAATACTTCTTCAGTATTCTTCTCCAGTGACAGCACCCATACTGGTATCCAACTTATACGGATGCTGTATGGGTGCTGAAATATAATATATTTGAAATGTTGGCGTAAGAACAAAGAATTAATATTTTAATAAAAGCATCTTTTTTATAAAAATAAAAAAAGAGATGCTTTTATTAATTTAATTGACATTACCTTAAAAATCTAAAGTCTTTTCCTACAGCACTTCTTCGTTTTTTATAGGCAATTGTACACCTACCGATTGTCCGTCAAACACATAGTGTCCGACTAAGCCAATCTTTTGCGGTGTTATTCGTCGCCCGTAAAAAACGGCAGTAAGTGCCGGAAAAGAAAGGATTTTTAACAATGATTACATCAAAAAGGTTTAGACTCTCTCAAATGGCTAATAAAATTATTAGCAACGAAATGAAACAACGGATCCCGTTTTACAGGGAGTTCAGGGTTGATAATAGTCCTGATTTCGTGTCTCAGATAGACTTATATGGTAACGTTGATAATCTTTTTTCATGCGGTGGAACCCGGGTATATAACAATCAGAACAAATCTCGAAAGGATAGCAAACAAGACATTTGTATTGAGTGCGGTGGTTATTGTTCGAAGACCGTTAATCCGGAAACTGGAGAAAGCATCCCTATTAGCTCAGCATTTTGGTATGATACCGGAAAATGTTGGCTTACACCTCGCTGGGGGGAAATCGATTCGATAACAATCTACCTTCCTGGTACAAATTTTATTGGACATTTTCACCGATATTTTCTTGATATTATGTTTAGTAAAAAATCAACTTGGAAAAAGATGACCGGGATATATAGAGAAAATAACAATAACAATAAATATATATTGTTTTTCAACTATAAGGATTTTTGTAATCTTTATCTGAAGACAGTAGCCTATGTTACCTGTGGAGATAAATACAGAGTTATTCAAAAAGCTAATACATAAGAATATCAAAAAGTGTACATAATGAAATTGCCGAAAAGAGCATTCCTAAAAGTCGAATTTGTCTTTTTGGAATGTCCCGATATAAATAGATATAATATGGTACAGAGGATTTTGTAGATGGCAAAGATAGCATATATCAGGGTTAGTACGAAAGAGCAAAATACAGGAAGACAATATGAGCTTTTAAAAGAAAGAGGTATTATTCCGGATAAGATTTACGAAGAAAAACTGTCCGGAAAAAACACCGATCGGCCTGAACTGAAGGCGATGTTGGCCTACATCCGGGAGGGCGATACGGTCTATATCGAAAGCATCTCACGTCTGGCCCGGAATACACGGGACTTTCTCAATCTCGTAGAATTTCTGCAGAGCAAACAGGTGGACCTGGTCTCTCTAAAGGAATGTATCGACACGGCCACACCGACAGGCAAATTTATGTTGTCTGTATTTGCTGCATTGTATCAGCTGGAGCGAGAAAACACACTTCAACGCCAACGGGAAGGCATTGACCTTGCATTAGAAGAAAGGAGGAATGGGAAAGAAAGGCCGTATGGACGGCCGCCTGCAAAAATTTCTGACACATTTGCACTAAATTACAAATTATGGAAGGAGGGAAAAATTACTGCTGTTGAATTCATGAAAAAGGAAAAACTATCGCGAACCACGTTTTATCGGCTGGTCAAGCGATATGAGAGTAAATAGTTTATCAAAGGACTTGAGAATAAATTTTCAAGAATAATAACAATGCAAGACTGAGGTGTGAAGAAATAATATAATTTGTTATTAATAAAAAAGAAAATCCCTGTAAGTTCAAAGCGACTTACAGGGATTTTTTGTGCTTTTTAGTACACAAAATTTATAATGTTTTCTAAGTTATAATTAATAATGGGGTATAACCATAGTTAAAGAGTCGGTTGATCCTAATGGTCAACCGACTCTTTTAGCACTTTTAACATGTCCCGTTCTAACGGCCGTGAAAGTTCTGGACCTTTAGAAATCTTTCGCCGGTGATATCGACGACAAAATGATATCCGATAAGAACAAAATATCTGTCGATATCAGGAAAAACACCAAACACTCTTATGTTGCTGATATTACAGGCAATAAAAATGATTAATATATTTTTACCGATAAACAATACATTTTTCCCCGATAAGAAGAAAACGTCTTGACTACTTGTAATATAATCCGGCTCCTACCAAAATGGTTGGGAGCCGTTATGTTTTTTTAATTTTTCCGAAAGAATAAAACATTTTAGCTGAATATGGTAAAACAAAGGTGTTTTCGATGGACTATCCTATGTTCTGCTGTTCTAAGCAACTAACAGAAAACAAAGAAAGGCTGTTTTTATGCAAATTACCATGATTTTTACTGGTTTTTTACGAGTTTTATTAAAAACATATTCCATCATACGATGTTTTACGCCGTATGCCCCATGGCTGCATGCAGTCATGGAAAAATCTCAAACCTTTAGTGACCCTAAAACTTTAGTAAAACTAACACAATATGGGGGATACTGCGGAAATAAACTACGAACTTCATTCGTTGCAGTTGCCTATTACCTCGCCTACCGTTCGGGACGAAGCTGATATTTTTTCTCTTATCGGAAAAAACAGATTTCGGATTTAAAATGTTTTACTACAATCTCCCGAACCGGAACGGCGAGGGCAGGGCTTTAGCCCTGCTGTTCAAATGTTATAATAATATTTTATTCAATTCCCACACATTTAATGTGGTTTATATATATATTTATATAATATTTACAGTTTTTCAATATGTCTCAAATCCAGATATATAGTGGGTTTTCGAATTTGTAAATATGTTTTCCGGTTCCCTTAATATGTATGCCAGTTCCTTTCAATATGTATTTCAGTTCCCTTAATTCTACTTATCAATGCTAATTAGTATGTTTTATAGATATATTCTTTCTCAGAATATGTGTTTCAGTTCCCTTAAATTTTTTAATAACCATGTTTTTTACTTTTCAATATCTATCTTAGGATAATCCGATATCTTAAAATGAATGCTTAAAATTTTAAACTCTTTATAATTCATTTTGTTCAAAACACGTCCTGGAGAAACTTCAGAATCTGTATATAGATTAATAAAACTCCATTCTGAAATTACTCCTTCACTAACTAATGCGTCCATTGCACGTATTAATGGACGATATATTCTTCGAGAAATTTCACCTCTGTTTTTTATTGCCAGATAATTAGGGATACTGGTAGTAGCTGATAATAATGTTTCAACATTAATAGAACTTCTATTAGCCTTATAATAATTCATTCGATAATGTAAAATCAATTTTAAACCAATAGCAAAAGAGGCTGGATAACGTGATGGAGATAAACTATAGAGTGCCACAGGAAACCATATGCCATTAGCAGAATTTAATAAATATCTTGAAAACTCGGGTGCTAATGCTACGCGTATAATTCCAGAACGAAAACATCCATCACTATCGTTTTCGTCATGTACGTTAATATGCGAAAGAAGACGGAACCTGTATTTATCAAAAACCTGAACAGAATCACCGTTAGCAGTAGATGCCTTTCTTTTTTCTTCCCAGTCTACGCTTAAATCATACAAACTATTAATCGCTCTATCGAGCATTTTTCTTGTTCCCCGAACAGTCAGATTGAACACCTCGGCAACATCTGTAATCTTAAGTTCCACACAATAACGTTCTAAAATATTTATATTTGTAAAAAAAGATGCCTTATTATTTTTCTTCACATACGTTTGTATAATATAAAAAAGCACCTGTATTGTACGGTCATCCAAAACAAGATTTTTAGAGGAAAATGAAACCAACACCCCTTCTTTCATAATGCTATTATGATCATTGGCAACAGCCTCGTCTACCATATTTTGACCAATAGCGCTAAGGATGTTAATCCCCTTTCCTTGATATAACCAAGCATATTTTTCGCTCCTTGTTTGGCGTTTTTTGCCATAAAAAACGCCTGGGAACTTTTTAGATTCATAAAAAACATAATCGCCTTTTCTACTCATCATATACACCTCGTACAAGTTAAAATTTTATTTAAACCATACCATCAATTTCATAACAATAGATATTTTTATCGCTTTTTATAACATTGTTTTAATTGAACCTATGTAATTGGTCCTTTTTATTAGCGGTCAATGCTAGTGCGATGTTTTCGGCAATCCTTTGTATAACCGAAACACATACTGAATTACCGGCTTGCTTATACAATCGTGAGTCAGTCTGTTTGGGTAATATAAAATCTTCAGGAAATCCCTGTGCATTAAAACACTCACGGGGCGTCATTTTCCTAATACCATTATCTGTCTTTATAATACAGACATTATGACCGCCCTCACCTTGGTTGGCTGTCAGTGTCGGAACAACGCCGGATTGATTTTTTCTGACGTATTTTCTCCGCCACTGGTAAACAGTATCAGGGTCATCCATGGCTTCAACCAGTTTTTCATAAATATTGCCTTTGTATCTTCCAGGGGTGTAATAATATTTATCAGTCAATTTACTTTTGAAATTTATAATATCTGTTATTTTTTTTGTTAATGGTATAGGCTGAGGAAATCCGAAGTTTTTATAATCCTCTTCATTTTTAAAAGCTACAATATATATACGTTCTCTATTCTGTGGCACATTGCCATATTCCATAGCATTTAAAACCTGGTACTTTGGATAATATCCCTCTGCACGTATAGCTTCTAATATAATTCTAAAAGTCTTACCATTATTGTGTCCTACCAGATTTCTTACGTTTTCTGCAAACAGAAATCTCGGACGATTTGCATGTACAAGACGCATGACTTCAAAAAAGAGATTCCCACGGTCTGGGTCATTAAAACCTAAACGATAACCCGAAATAGAAAACGGCTGACAAGGAAAACCAAATAAAAGGCCATCAACTTTTGGAATATCTTCAGGCTGAACCAGACGAATATCCCGGCAGTCTACTTTTAAGCTAAAATTCTTTTCGAAAGTTTCTGCAGGATAAGGATCACATTCATTAGCATACAGCGTCTTGAATTTACGCGTCTGTGCAAATCCTAAATCAATACCTCCAACACCAGCAAACAACGACGCTACTGTAATTTGTTTCATAAAAACTTCACTCCTTTGTAAAAATTAAGTAATGAATTTTCTGGAATTACTGTTGTAATCCCAATACCAATGCCCGCGTTAAATCGGCTGTTGAGCGGAGAAAGCAAATAAAAAAAGCCCGCAGGAAATCTCCTGCGGGCTTTTGTCCCATCCGCGTGACGGCCTACTATAGCCGCTACCACCCCACCTCACTACGGTGCGGGGGTACCGGTATTCTTTTGTTATAAAAATATGTTTTTAGTTTGCCCCATAATTTATCAAAAAGGAGCCAAGAGGTCAGAAGGGCTTGAGATAGGTTTCTGATTTGAGGAAACTTTGTTGTCAAGAGGGGAATCCGAGCCCGTCTCTTGCTTTGGAATGAGTACCAAATCTGCAGAGCCATCTGTGGTACCAATGTCAATGATATAACCAGTATCATAATAACTATAAATCTCAAAAATGCCTTTTTTGATAGTAATTATATAAACTTTATACCCCTCACCAACACAACAGAAAGACTCTATTCTACATTTCAAATCAGGCTGTTTTTCCGCCATCAATTCAAAAACTCTAAAGGGGGGAGACCATGCTGTATCAAAACTTATATAAAGCTCGTCTCTATTTATATATGTTTCTACTGCGTTCCATTTTGTAGTCCAGTTTTTGCAAGCCCAGTCATACCAATGAGCTACTCCGTAAAGTTTAAGGCATTTCAGACAGTTACATAATTTTCTTGCGTCTTCGCATGAAAAGTCGCAGTTATGATTCCTTGCATACTGTTCAAAAATTTCTTCAGGCGAAATGTCATCCTTAAACTGTTTTGCAAATTCCAACAACTTGTCTGTGTCATTATTAAGTACCGTGTCTCTAATTAAATCTGGCATTGGTACAATCGTGTTGAAATCAAACTCATTATTAACCACAAATTTTTTTAAAGTATTTTCAAAAATGGTTTTATCTTTAAAAATCAAAGTGTTGTGTGTCCAATTTGGCATTATTATCTCCTTATTTTTAACTAAAAAGATTTCGTTTAGACATTACCATTGTAATGTCCTGGAACTACAACTATTGTTCTTAAAAACCCTCCTTTCATGTAAATTTGTTTAATTTGGCTGTAGTATCCACTCCAGCGCCCGCCTGAAGCCGGGTGCTGGGTGGATACTACTATCTTATTCTATAGAATCTTCGGATTTAGGAATGAAACCATCAGCATCGATGTGAGCTTCATGCCATTTATTTGCTACATCAACACTTATAGGTATGATACCTGGCACTTGTAAAACTGACCAACTATGTACTTTTTTAAAGTATTTCAATTTAATAAACACATTCCAATATAAGAAATAAATATTACTGTTTTCCCTATCTTGGTAGAGGATTTCACGGAAGAGAAGAATGTCGGCACAATGGCATTCGTAACATCCAATTTCGTGAGCGGTCTCTGTGTCATAGGTAATCTCATTAACCACTGTTTTCATAATAAAAAACTCCTTTGCCATGCAGGCATCAATTAATTAAAATATTTAAAGGTTTTGGTTTTTACAACATTATCATCAATGAAGGTACTGTCCTACGGAGAGTGAGCTTTTAGGTTGCTTTTCTTTTTGTAAATAATAAGACCTCCTTCCTTACGAGAATATACAACGCGATTAAACTAAATTAATACAACTAAGAATTGCCGCTACAATCCCAGTACTAATGTCAGTACTGATCAGACACTGGTATTGGTACTGCAAAATACAAAAACCCGTGTGGAGATGTTCTCTCCAGCGGGCTTTTGTCTCATCCGCGTGACGGCCTGCTTAGCCGCTAACATCCCACCTCCTTACGGCGTGGGCGGACCGGTATTTAGTTTGTTGTAATAATCATAACACTGAAATTTAAAACAATCGATATTTTTTTTTACTTTTGAAAAAAAATTGTAAAATTTTCAGATAATTACGTTAATTTAATTAGAAGTATTATGCGTCGTAGGCATTTTTCTACGGGCGTTTTACAAAGTCGGCTTTTACAAGAAAGATAAAAATCCCCTGATTGCAATATAATCAGGGGATTTTTATCTTCGCGTTCATTCTGTGCCGGGTAATAAGAATTTTTTATTTTTCTTCTATTTACAATTAGCCCATTCCATATCCAATGTTTCTTTTGCTTTAGCAATCAATGATTCTTTTTTCTGGACGAGTTCTTCAATTTTTGAGCGTAACGATTTCCCAAAGATACAAACATAATCTTTGTTTTGATAATAAGCAGAGCATTCCAGTACCGCCTTAGAAAGTTCCTCAATCGTTATCATATTATACAGTTTATTAAAAGGAGCATCTGTTATGGGTTTTCCATCTTGACCTGTGTCAAATTTATCAAGAAGGCTCAGAAGAGCTTTCCCGGCAAAATAACTGCGAGTAGACTCGCTTTCTGTTTTTATCCCAGCTAATTGAATAAGGAGCTCTTTTTCATCAATCAACGCCTTTTCTTCATTTTCGGCCGCTATGCGTGCTTCTCGTGCCTCCTTCAATTTTTTCGTTGCACGTTCTTCTGCAGCTTTTTTTCTCTGTAATTGTTTCTTTGTTTCTTCTTTTTTCTTCCGTGCGTTTACAGCAAACTGCAACAATTTTTTAGGATCTGACGGAATCCGTATTTCGGCAGGTCCTTTTTTCTGCTTTTTATTTTTTACATTATTTTTCACAACAGGACTATCTTTTTTTAAATCGACTACTTCATTAGTTTTACTAGAATTCGACATTTTAAATACCTCCTTATGATAAATGTTTTATTAGTATAACATTTTCTGAATCCATAATAACTCTATTTCCAAACCATGTTCCTATTATTTTGAAATATTTTTTTATCTACAAAAAAGATAAACCACAAAATGCGAAAATAATAGGAATAAGTTTAGAAAACTATGTTAGCATTAAAATAAAAAAGCAGTTCATTTTATTGACAAGAATTGCCCATTTAGGCACCACCGGAGGTAATATTGAGGAGGTAATTTAAATGAAGCAGCCGATACACTTTTTAATAGTTAAACATCGTACATGCTCTACCAAAAAAAATTTCAGACGCTCACCAGTCGCCGGGCCAAGTTATGACGCCGGAATTGCATTATTGGACCAAAAGACAGGGCGTACCGTCTTTAGACAACACACAGACGGAACAGAAATAATTTACAATGAAATATTTTCTGCTGATAAAAATTGTCCTTACGGAAATAAATCAATTCCGTTAAAAGACCGTATGACAGCATTATGGAATGACTTATATGAATTAAATAGAAATAATTCTGAACGTGTTGCGGTATATGGGGAAATTGCGATACCTAATAATATTACTGATGCCCAAATGATAGAGCTGACTAAACGCTTGGGCGAATATATGGCAAGAACATATAACCGCCCTTTCCAGCTTTCTTTACACAAAAAGCAAGGAAATAATCATATACATTTCAGCGGAGCCGAAAGAGCATATATAAATGGAAAATTTTTGCAAAAACGGTACAAATTTTATAAAGACTGGAACGGCAAGTTATTACGAAATAAAAAATATTATGATGAAAAAGGATGGGATGTCAGAAAGCCCAAGATTGATAAAACAAAAGTTCCACAAGGAGCCAACCCTTACGAAAGAAATCCGGAAACCGGAAATTATTTATTTCAGAAATTAGATAAACAAAATCGAAAACAATGGGAATGTGATACCAGAACAGGCAAAATTTTTGGGAAAAAAGATTTGTCTAAATTGCATAATGATATAGATAACATTATTAATTCTTTTTTGCAGCAACAAGGTTATATGATCACTGTTAAACGCAACCTACCCGAAGTCACACAGATGTTAAATGATTTGAGAATTGGGCAAATTAGAATCCCGACCCGTGATTATAAAACGGACTCCGCCCTTGCTAGGGAAATCCGAAAAAGAAATGAACATAATAAAAATTTGCAAAAAGAATTCGAAAAAATTTTTGCAAAACTGAGAGTAGTAAAAACCAAAATTGATGTTGCAAAAGAAATTGAAGCGACAAAACTACAGTCCTTATTAAGTGCCCAGGAGGAAAAAATACTGGCGGATAAAGATTTTGCTGATGCGAATAATGAGTATAAACTTGTAAGAAATATCATCAAGAAATCTGCAAATTATTTAAGTAAAACAATTGAGATTTAGAAGATAAAATGTTTTAGAAAAAATTTATGGGTTCTGTTTTCCAAAATGCTAAATTTATATCGATTGTAAAAAAATTTGGGTGTATAATTGAAAATAATTATGGGAAAGGTTTTTCGACAGAAAACAGAAAGGAGTATATGTATGACAGATAATGGCCGTGTTTTAAAAAAAGATGACGTTCCCAAGATAGTTGATTGTTTTTTAGATACGGACTCTTCGTTTGATAGTTCTAAACAGATTGTCCGGATCACTGTATCGAATGGGAGCAGGGTATTAATTCGGCACTATTGTGTCGACGATTTACAACAAAGGTTAACAGATTATATGAGTTCCAAAAAAAAAGGTGATAATGGTTCTGACAGGAGCCTGTTGAGTGTCTTGGAAAGAAAACATTATTCTGTTTTGGAATCCGTTTTTGGTGAAGAATTGTTTTCTGAAGGAGTTCCCATGTTAGAAGAAGCATCAGAAGTCACACGATTTATTTATTATGGATTGCTGGAAGGGCAGAATTATGCATATTATGTAGATGAGCCTGATTTTGAAGCATTTGCGGGTTTCTTTGGACTTAGAACGGATGAGGTGGAAGAACGCTTAGCAAAAGACATCGAACATTTCGATTTGCAGGGCGTTTTAGGGTTACATGAATATGATGCTGCGGTGTATGCTTTTTCTGATTTATTGTCACGCTTTTCGATAGCAGAAGAAATATAAAAAAGTGTTTAAAAAATCATTTGATTATTTAGCCAAATAATTATTAATTAAATAAAAATGGAGGTTGTAAAATGAATCCTAGCTTTGTATATGGTAATAATTTATTGGAAAAAGGCCATTATGTTCCTATAGAAGAAGATGACATTGGTGGTGTTTGGAAATATGATATGTTTGGTCCAAAGAATTATTTAAAATCTAAAGTTAGAACAGCAAAGTATCCAAAATTCATGGAAGTACGTTGGGCACAGAATGAGTATCATCATCATCTGGGTATAGATTCTCGTTACTTTATGAAAGATGCCAAACAAACTTCATCAGGTGATTATGTTTGTCGTTACGATTTAGATTCATTGGATGGAATCTATAAGGCTATAGAATGTATTGATTATACAGATTCTGAAGGGTGTGCCGACCCTTACGGCAATAGCGAATATTTGATGACTAGAGCTGTAGTAAATTTCCCGTGGATAGACCATGGTCGTCATGTTTTCGATGATATTACCCGGGAAGAACTAGCAAGTTGGCTGGCTAGTGGTTGGGAAACACACCCGATAATATTAGATGCAAAGAATGTTAATGAAGAAAATTATAAACAATTTTTAGGACATGACAATATTTTTCTTGAATATGAAAGTGCGTATAATCCAGGTGTTCGTTGTCGTGTTTCTTTTGGTAATATAAGACGGATAGGTGACGCAATTCGATTTATTCCTTGTATCAGAAATCCTTTTAACGATTTTAAAGTTATTGAATGCTAAGTTGGCACAAATTAAATATCTACCTTTAGTTATCAATGATTTAATGATATAATAATCAGTAAATAACAGTATGATTTATAATAAAATCTTATCTTTCGATCCGTTGTCTGACGGTGCTAACATATATGGTAAGATTTTATAAGTGTGATGGCATATATGCCAAGGAGGACTTTATTATGGACAAAACTGTGTGTGAGTTGTTTGCAGGTGTGGGTGGTTTTCGTTTAGGGTTTGACAGGCTTAACTCTGATTGGCGTACTGTTTGGTTTTCGCAATGGGAACCCGGCGCCCGGACTCAGTGGGCTTATGATTGTTATGTAAAGCATTATGGTGATTCTCCGGATATTCGGGGCGAGTTCCATACTTGCGAAGACATCAATAACGTAGATAAAAACGTTATCCCTAATCATACATTGCTCGTTGGCGGTTTTCCCTGTCAGGATTATAGTGTTGCTCATACATTGGCTTCAGCAAAAGGTATTGAAGGTAAGAAAGGCGTACTTTGGTGGCAGATTAGGGAAACCATTATAGCTAAAAATCCGCCGTTCTGTTTGTTTGAGAATGTTGACAGATTACTGAAGTCTCCGGCAAAACAGAGGGGGCGTGATTTTGGTATTATGTTGAAGTGTCTCTCTGAACTTAGATATGATGTAGAATGGCGTGTGGTCAATGCTGCTGATTATGGTGCTGCGCAACGTCGTCGCCGCACATTTATTTTTGCGTACCGGAATGATACGATATTTGCAAAAAGAATGTCTAGTGTTTCTTCAGAAGATATTTTATCTTCGCGTGGGTTTATGGCTCAGGCCTTTCCTGTCAGCGAGGTATCTGGAATGAAAGATACAGAGATGGTTGGAAGCGTGGCTGACGTTTCCGACAATTTCTCATTCTTGTTCCAAAAAGCAGGTTGTGTAAAAGCTGGGCATGTCTATACTTCTGACGTCACAGAGGTTAAAGAAGAACCGATATTACTGGGGCAGATCCTTCAGAAAGCTGATGATAAGCAGTTCTTTATCACTGATGATAAAAAGATGGCAAAATGGGTGTATTTAAAAGGCGCAAAGAAGATTCCGCGCAAGGCGGCTAACGGACATGAATATATTTTTTCGGAAGGACCTGTTGCTTTCCCCGATCCGTGGGACCGTCCTGGCCGGACGATGCTTACCAGCGAATCTACTCTAAATCGTAGTTCACATATTGTTTCTGATCCCGGAACCGGTGCATTGCGTACTCTCACCCCGGTTGAAGCAGAACGTTTACAGGGGTTCGATGACGGTTGGACGGACACTGGGATGCCTAACAGGATGCGTTTCTTCTGCATGGGAAACGCTTTGGTGGTACCCATGATTACCCGTATGGGCAAAGTGTTAGATAGCATTATTGCTAATGAAAAATAGATAGTACAGAATAATTAAAGAAAAGGCGGTGGCTACATATGGGCGAGCATGTTTATTCAAAAGCGGATGTAGTTCATCGCCTTGATTTTTGCCTGAAAAAGACATTGGGAGAGATTGATAATAAAGATATTTTTAAGAATCTTAAGAGGTTCAGGCTTCAGAAAGGTGTCGCTGGGACAATAATAGAACAATGTGTTTTTGGGTATGAGCCCGATTGCGAACAGAAGCCGGACTTGATTATCATCGATATCGGTGTAAGGGTAAAAACAGAGTTAAAGACGACAGGTCTACTCTTGGAACAGAAGCCTGTCAAACATTATGTTGCCAAAGAACCAATGTCCATTACTGCTGTTGGCATCTATGATATTAGTGGACAGACCTTCGAGACCTCTCATTTTTTTGCTAAGCTTGAGAATTTACTCTTGGTCTATTATCGTTATTTGTATGGGACTTCTGTTGATGTATCGCGTTATAAAGATTTCCCGGTCGTCGGCTTTGAATTCCATAAGTTTTCCGATGAAGATATCGGCATCTTAAAAAAAGACTGGGAAAACGTCTATAATTTATGTTTAGAGATATTATCTCGGCATCCTGGCACTAAAGATAAAACATGGAAAGATGCCGTAAAGTCAGATTATATCAAAGTTCATGGCCGTTTGAGGCCGGTCTTGACCTATATCGATTTAGCTCCGAAGTTTCCACCACGTTTCAGGCTGAAGAAACCTGTAGTATCGACGATTGTCGCGAATCATTTTGGCTATAGCCTGGAGCAGTTGCCCGGAAAATATTCAGGTATTGAGGATGTAGATGCGAAGTGCGAAGAAATAACAAGAAAATATAAAGGCTACAAGATTTCTGAGCTTGTCAGCATCCTTGGTATTCCTTATGATTTTGAAAATGAGAACAAGGCTATATCTGAACAGATTGTAATCGCATTGTTCGGTGGTAAATCCCGGAAATTGAACCAGGTCGAACTGTTCGTTAAATTTGGTCTAATTGCTAAAACTGTTACTTTAAGTGACAAAGGCGGCAGAACCGAGGATATGAAGCTATATCATATTGATTTCGACGAGATGTTGAAGACTGCTGTAGACGATGATGAGCTTGGCAGGCGAGAATTTATATTTGAAGATTCAGAGATGTATTCATATTTTGCGGACCATGAGTTCTTATGTATATTATTCCGGGAGCCTAAGCCTGCCTACAGGATTAACGCTAAAGGTAACAGAAAAAATATCAACAGGCTATCAGACAACGTATTTGTTGGATTTAAGCGTCTTGTTTTTGATGATAGATTTATTGAGACTTACGTCCGACCAGTATGGCTTGATACGCGTGATAAGATTATAAATAAAAAGTTGAAAGATGTGGTTTCTAGAAAAAAGACAGGGGAAATTATTTACACTAAAAAAAGCGGCGAAATATCTACCGCTCCCAATTTTGTCAAAAGTAGTGATAATGTTGTTTTCTTCCGAGGGTCGGGCGTCGATTCTTCGACACTGCACAAGACTGAATGCGTTAATGGAATAAAGATGTTGCCGCAGTATCTATGGATAAAAGGTTCCGTAATAGTTGATTTGCTGGGATATGGAAAATATTCTTCCGAGAAAGACCGCGTTCGTAATCTTTTCGCTTTTGGAGAAGGCGAAGATCGCTCTTCTTTGAAATTTGTTGCCGAACCTGGTGTCCATGAAGATTAACATGATTTGACGATTTTTAAGGCTTCATGCTTTGTTTGCTTTTAAAAGATAATAAAGCATTATAAGAGAATGGTATAATGACAACCAGTAATATTATTCCACGGTGTTCTTTACATGGGTCCCAACGACATATGTTTGTCTGGCAAAGAGGCAGAGGACATGCTTCTGGTAATAATTTGCCAAAATAATCATTCTAACATATTTCTGCTCATGTAAAGAGCCTTTCGCGGCATAAGATTTCTGGTTGTTATTGATTAAAAGAGTAACTGTTATTAATTATTAACAAAGTTAATACATCTATGTATAGTTATGGATATTCAAAGACTAGGTAAAGAGGATTAGGCGATGAAAGAACCGTCCGCAACTAATGAGCATGTCAGAAAATCTATGCAAGGTAATACGAAAAAAGATACTTCCATTGAGAGGTTATTCCGTAAGGCCCTTTGGCACAGAGGTGTTCGGTTCCGCAAAAATTGCAGGGATGTTTTAGGTACGCCTGATGTATCCATTAAGAAATATTGCCTCGCAGTGTTCTGTGATGGTGATTTTTGGCATGGGAAAGATTATCATGGCGTGAAGAGCCATAAGAAGTTTTGGGACGAAAAGATAAATCGTAACCGTGAGCGTGACTTAGAATACACGATTAGGCTACGAGATGAAGGTTGGACGGTACTTCGATTCTGGGAAAGCGATATACGGTCTGATGTGGAAGCTTGTGTGGATAAGGTGCTGGAAGAGATTAAGAGAGCTGAAAGGAAAAAATCATGACTATCAAAGAAATGAAGACCATCATTGAAAAATTGCAAAAAGATGATTATCGTACATTTGTTAAAGCTGTGTTATCTATAGAGCTTGGTATTGAAGATGAAGAAAAACTAGACTCAATCTATGATAAATACATGAAGGACGATAGTTGGTATTTGCTGGACGATAGGTTCTATGCGGAATTTTGAAGATTTTATCGATACTACATTCTTTTGTTACATCGGAACTCTATGCGAAACATAGATAAAAAACAGAACGCCCGATCTTGAAATCGGGCGTTCTGTGGTAATGGTGATTCTCTTACGATTGCGGACTTGTGATGAGTCTTGATTTTAAACTTTAGTCTTCGCCATAACTTATATCACCACCTAAAAAATCACGATTAAGCATTTTACATGCGTCAAAAACGGAATATCCGCCAGAGGCTGGGTCCAACACAATATCACCGGCAACCGTAGTCGCAGCAATTAATCTTTTTTGTAATTCTGTAGGTTTGCTATGCGGGTGTTTTTTTACCGTTTTTTCCTCCCAAACATCAGGTATGGAATGGTCAAACCAACAATTTTTTGCTTTTATAGGTGACTTCTGATACACCATAAGATATTCCGATATACGTCTTGTACGATATCCCATACCCATTTTTTCCTTGTTCCATACAATCATATCTACTAAATTTAATTTAGTATCCACAAACCATTTTTGACAAGCTCCCTGGCCTAAATGGAATTTATCAATCCATAAAAATAAATGCCCACTATCTTTCAAGACCCGATTGATTTCCTTTATAAACGATATAATGGTTTCTTCGTCCATTTGCTTCAAAGAACATCTATCTTTGCCTCTGTTTTTTCCCTCATTACCATATTTGAGCTTATCTAAAATACCCCGGTATTGCGGGTCAAAAAAAGTAACAGAAATTGTTCCGTTTTTTATATCGGAAAGTAGTTTTAAACCATCGCACTTGTTTTTCTTATTCATACCATATAATTCTGATTTCAATACATCCATATATTTTTTACTCCTTTCAAAAAAATAAAAGGTCGTTGTATCACAAAATGAACTCTTAACAGAGCTCTTTGCGATACAACGACCTAAAAGTTATTTATTTGCAATTTGCGTATATGTCTCGTGTATCTAAATTGTTTATTTAATACCCATCTCGCTATCATAGATAGCGTAGATTGGGATTGATTAATTTTAATTCAACGCCCGATTTTGAGACCGGGCGTTGAATGGTGATAGTGGGAAATACGTTGCTTACGATGCGGGCTTGCAACCAGTTCCACTTTTTAAGATTATATTTGCGGATTTATTTGGCTTCATTTCTTTTGGTGTGCAATCCACATAGAAATATGTAAATTTCCCAGGGAGATAACCGGGCTGTCGGGTAGTATTTTTTTTCCTATAATAGTATTTCATGCTTTGTCACCTCCTTTCGATTTAGAATTATAGGCGTAAAAAAACGCTTTATTGTAATCCAGTCCGGACATGGAACGGAATACAAAAAAGCGTTGATTCGTGAAAATCTTTTCAAGTATTCCGTGTTAGATTCTGTTGGGTTAGGCAGCTTACTGCCACGTTGCATGTATATTCAGACGGACTGTAGAACAATTGAGCTTGGCGATATTAAGTTTTCAAGGTACAAAAGGGATTTTTTCCTTAATCCATTCTTATCATACCATTGATTTTTAAAATCATCGATATATTTTCGGATTTTTGAAAAATAAAACATTAAAAAAATTTGTTTTTTGATATTGGCGTTATTACTGGTGAAGTGTTATAATTATAAAAACTACAATATCGGTGCTATTTATTATGAAAAAAATAGTGCCTCTAACGCAGGCTACATCTGGGTTAGAAGCACTGTCGAGGGTTCTAAAGGTGTCACTTCATCTCCACCATCGAAAAGCACACTTTTTACCAGGTTGTAAAAAGTTGAAAAGCGCGTGGTTATCACATGTATTGTGAAAACGGCGCGCCTTTTTTATTGCTTCTTTGTCTGTATCCGTGATGATCCTGTCCCCGGTTGTTTCTTTGCGGCGTGTTGTTAATGTGTTATTAATGAATGATAAAAATCATGCTATAATGTAAAAAACGGAATTTCAAGCAGTACAGCGTCATTTTTGACAGGCAAGAGAATGAATATAAAAACAGAAATGTCTCTTAAACAAAAATTATTCGGGGATGATGCCCGGGCAAAGTTCCGCCACTTTTTCAGCGTCATGATACCCATCCTCATAACCCAGATGGCGATCATGGGAATGAATTTTGTTGATACGGTTATGAGCGGGCGCGCCGGAGCGGAACAACTGGCAGGCACTTCCATTGGGACAAACCTGTGGATGCCTGTATTTACAACGGTAAACGGAATTTTAATCCATGCCACGCCGATTACGGCTAATCTAATGAGAGCAGGGAAAACGAAGAAGACGAGGCGGGTGACCCGGCACAGGCCTTTGCTG
>JAEEGL016900371.1_pt1 | contig 19049 bp, 15 predicted proteins | sample 9134231 | NCBI WGS metagenome assembly JAEEGL01 (sample SAMN16246548, study PRJNA631951) | gut metagenome | biome: gut microbiome; feature: rumen; material: fiber-attached | host: Bos | place: Iran: Karaj | collected 2018-10 | reverse complement strand
GGGTATAGCCTTACGGTAGGGAGGATCCAGCGGCTCGTAGACGTCGTGGATATACTTGGCGTTGGGATTGTGGAATGCGTTCAGCTCCAGGATGACGTGCTTGGCCAGACGGGCTGCCGTGGGCGATATGCCACCGGCGGCAGTCAGGTAGACATGGTAGTCGTTGCCGGCATCCTCGATGTCGCACACCTCCAGGATGGCCCAGTCCAACGGACCGTAGAAGCCATAGCGCAGCTCCTGTGCCATGTGGCTCAGGTGCAGGTCGTTGTAGGGTATCTCACCCATGTTGACATGCTTGCGGAAGTCGGGGTTGGTGGTGTAGGGCGCACGGTAGAGGATGGCCTGTGCGTTGGCCAGGTCACCGTCTGTCGACTGTCCTGTTGAGGCACCAGTGAAGATGGCAACCTTGAACTCTCGTCCTGCCTCATGCTCGGCGACGGCGATTTTTGCCAGCTCCTTGGTGGTAGCCTTGGCTACGCCGGCAGGTGTGAAACCACTCATGGCGATATGGTCGCCATTCTTGATCAGTGCTGCAGCCTCTGCAGCGGTCATGCGTGTGTACATAATTATTATATAATGTTGAATTTATAATATTTTTTTGTTTCTTGTTTTTTCCAATGCCTATTCTTCTTCTTCCATCTCCTTGCGCCGCTTGGCCTCAGCCAGTTCCTCGAAGTTCTTCTTCTGCAGCACGAAGTTGCTGCCGAGGTACTTCTCCTTCACGATGGGGTTGACGGCCAGCTCGTCGGGGGTTCCTTTGAACAGGATACGGCCCTCGAACAGCAGGTAGGCGCGGTCGGTGATGTTCAGCGTCTCGTGGACGTTGTGGTCGGTGATGAGGATACCGATGTTACGGTACTTCAGCTGCCATACTATCTGCTGGATGTCCTCGACGGCAATGGGGTCGACACCGGCAAAGGGCTCGTCGAGCATGATAAACTTTGGCTCGATGGCCAGACAGCGGGCAATCTCCGTACGGCGGCGCTCACCACCCGACAGGCGGTCGCCAGTATTCTTGCGAACCTTTTGCAGGCGGAACTCCTTGATAAGGCTCTCCAATTTTTCCAGTTGGTAGTCACGCGGCTTGCCGGTCATCTCCAGCACCGAGAGGATATTGTCCTCCACCGACATCTTGCGGAATACGGAGGCCTCCTGTGCCAGGTATCCGATGCCGGCACGTGCCCGCTTGTAGACGGGGTAGGTAGTCACTTCCTCGTCGCCCAGGTAGATATGTCCGCCGTTGGGTACGATGAGTCCCGTGGTCATGTAGAACGATGTCGTCTTGCCGGCACCGTTGGGGCCTAACAATCCCACAATCTCGCCCTGTCTGACGTCGAAGCTGACATCGTTGACCACCGTTCGCTTGCCGTATATCTTCACCAGTCCCTCGGTACGCAGCACCAGCCGCTCAGGCTCTGGAGTGTTCAGTTCATAGTTCATAGTTCACAATTCACAGTTCAAAGTTTGCAGCGGTTGAGGTAGAACTGACGGAAGTCCGTCCAGCGGTAGTAGGGATAGCTGTCGGTAGGTACCGGCAGACGTGCTTCCATGTCGTTGAGCAGGCACTTGACGAGGATGTCAGCACCAGCCTTCTTGCTGCGATAGAAAATAAGCTGCAGGTTGCAGGCCTTGCACGTCTCCCAGCTCTGGTAGCAGTTCTTCACCTCGTATGGGTCTTCGGGGTCAAGGTCGGCACCGTTGATACCCATGAGAATGGTCAGCGGTCCGAGGCAGTTGTCGTGACCGAAGCGCAGGTCGGCGATACGGTCGCTGCTGCCGTCGAGCACGTCATCGGCCTTGCGGATGATGTCCTGCAGGATGGGTATCATCTGATACTGGTCAGGAAACAGCCAAGAGTAGGTACCCAGGTTGCTTTCCTCCCACTGCTCTGCTATCTCCTCGTCGGTAATGAGGCTGCCCATCATGCCCTCATGGCCGATGTTGGGCAGCGACGTGTAGAGGTTGATGAGGTTGCTGCCGATGTGGTGCATGTTGCCCGGCAGGCCATCAGTGCTGGTGAACGTGCGACTGATGACTTTTTCACGCAGCGTGTTATTGCTCTTGAACAGGTCACGGTTCTTCTCGTAGCGCGGTTTGGGCTTGGGGAAGTTGTGCTTCACAGGATTCTGGCGGTCACCAGGAACCACCCCGTCGAGTGTCGAGCGTGACGACTGCTCGCGAATCTCTATCTTCGGGTTACACTGCACCAGTTCCTGACAGAAGCCTGACATGCTGAGTACGCAGCGGCCTACGAGCGACGATATGGCCAGCACGTTGCCGCCATTCTTGAACACTTCGGGGAAGTTGTTGTACATGGTGCGGGCTATGCGCTGGTGCTGTTCCCAGCCAAGGTCGCTCAGTTCGCTGACACCAGTGGTAAGCTCCTGCTTGGCAGCCTCAAAACGCTCGTAGAACGCCTCGCCCTCGGTGGTCAACTGCTGGCGATTATGGGCAACGGTCAGCAGACTGTCCAATTCCTTGTACAGGAAAGCGTTCCAGTAGTAGCGCGAGCCGTGACGGCCGTAGTGGCTGACGTAGAACGGCTTGTAGCCACGTGGTGCCTTGGTCAGCTTGGCGGGGCTGAAGTCGTACGGATAGTCGGTGCCGTAAGCCTTCCTTGGCTCTGCTTTAAGCTGTTCGAAGGCATTGCCACCCTGCGCCCAAACCATGATGCTAACCAGCATGAAGGCGACAATCGTCAGAGTCTTTTTCATAAGCATTTCGTTTTTCCACTGCAAAGGTACGAATAAGTGAGGGAAAAACCAAATTTTGGAGCAGGGAATACAGAGAAAAGTTTACTTTCGCTCTGCTGAGTCGTGACAAAATTGACCCAAGGTCAAATTTGTTTGAGTTTTGTTTTGTGTTGTCTGCACTTATTTGTACCTTTGCAGCCGACTTATCGCAAAATAGAAAAAAAAGAACAGTAAAGGTGAAACTATTGCATACATGGCTGACGACGTTCGGCAAATTTCTGATACTGATGGGGCGTACGTTCTCGGTGCCTGAGCGGTTCCGTATGTTCTGGAAACAGTATGTGAAGGAGATGGCCCAGTTGGGTGTCAACTCCATCGGCATCGTGCTGCTCATCTCTTTCTTCATTGGTGCCGTCATCTGCATTCAGATGAAGCTAAACATCCAGTCGCCGTGGATGCCACGCTGGGTCAGCGGCTATACCACCCGTGAGATTATGCTGCTGGAGTTCTCCAGCAGTATCATGTGTCTGATCCTGGCTGGCAAGGTGGGGTCGAACATCGCCTCGGAGATAGGTACTATGCGTGTCACCCAGCAGATTGACGCCCTCGACATCATGGGTGTAAACTCTGCCAGCTACCTCATTCTGCCAAAAATCCTCGGCATGCTGACCATCATGCCCCTGCTGGTTATCTTCTCCAGTGCGATGGGTATCGTCGGTGCTTATGGCACGGCATACATCGGACATATCATTGTGCCCGAGGACCTGACGCTGGGACTGCAGCATGCCTTCCAGCCATGGTTTGTGTGGATGTCAATCATCAAGAGCCTCTTTTTCGCCTTCATCATCTCTGCCGTACCCTCTTACTTCGGCTACACCGTCGAGGGTGGCTCCGTCAATGTCGGCAAGGCCTCTACCGATGCCGTCGTCACGTCGAGTGTCCTGATTCTCTGTAGCGACGTCTTCCTAACTCAACTACTAAGTTAAATGAATAGCGGAAGCAAATTTTTCACTTTTCACTATTCACTTTTACCTTAAAATATGATAGAAGTAAAGAACCTATATAAGAGCTTTGACGGCAAGGAGGTGTTGAAGGACATCAGCACCGTGTTCGAGGACGGCAAGACGAACCTCATCATCGGACAAAGCGGCAGCGGTAAGACGGTGCTCATCAAGAACCTCGTGGGACTTTTTGAACCTACCAGCGGTCAGATACTTTACGACGGCCGCGACTTCGTGCAGATGACCAAGCACGAGAAGGTGATGATGCGCCGCGAGATGGGTATGATCTTCCAGTCGGCGGCGCTGTTCGACTCGCTGACGGTGCTGGAGAACGTCATGTTTCCGCTCGATATGTTTAGCAGCATGACGCTGCGTGAACGGGAGCGGAGGGCTATGGACTGTCTGGCTCGTGTCAACCTGGTGGATGCCGAGACGAAATACCCTGGCGAGATTAGTGGTGGCATGCAGAAGCGTGTGGCCATCGCCCGTGCCATCGCCCTGAACCCCAAGTACCTGTTCTGCGACGAGCCGAACAGCGGCCTGGACCCCAAGACATCGCTGGTCATCGACGACCTGCTGCACAGCATCACTCAGGACTTCGGTATGACGACCATCATCAATACCCACGACATGAACTCCGTCATGGGCATCGGCGAGAACATCGTCTTCATCTATGAGGGCCACAAGGAGTGGCAGGGCGTCAGCAGCCAGATTATGAACTCCACCAACAAGCGGCTCACCGACTTCATCTTTGCCAGCGACCTGCTGAAAGAGATGCGTGAGGCGGTCACCCTCAGCACTAAAACCTTCGGCCGAGGCATAAACGGCTACTCCCAAGAATGAATATACAGGAATTACTGAACAAGAATGACCGCTTCGCAGCCAATGCAGGCTGTCAGATAACCGAGGTGGACGAGCAGCATGCCGTCGCCCGTATGACTGTCAACAATGGCCATCTCAATGGAGGCAATGTCTGTCAGGGTGGGGCGCTCTTCACACTTGCAGACCTAGCCATAGCCGCACTGATGAACGTGCGTGGCCAGCTGACCTTCGGCATCCATAACAGTATTATGTTTGTGGCCAGTGCCTACGAGGGTGACGTGCTAACGGCTGAGGCTGTCAGCGTCTGCGACCACCATAAGATTCCCAGTGTCGAGGTGCGTGTTGTGAATCAGGATGGCCGTCTCATCTGTCATGTGACGGGCATGGGCTATCGTAAGGCCGTCTCGCTGTCTACTGAATAATCTGGTACTGCTGAACGTTCTTCAAGCCTGGCACGTACAAGTATCGTTCCTTGGTGCCATAGATGTAGACAAGGCGATTCTTGTTGCCGGGGTTGTCAGGCAGGTTCAGTGCATTACGAATACCCTTGCTGCAGTCGGTCAGACAGACGGGCAGCACCTCGTCATAGTCAAACATAGTATCTTCCTCGTCCATTTTGTCAGCCAGTACGATGGCGGTGCTGCCCTCAAAGGGTGCTTCGAAGTCTGCATTCTTGATGCTCCGCTGCGTCGAAGCCACGATATATCCCCTGACGCACAGGTAGCTACCTATCTCGGCATCAATAGCCTCGGCAACGGTCGAGTAGTTCTCTGGTGCGTCATCCTCAGTGCCGATAGTTGTTTCTACGGGCTTGTCTTTCCCTTTGTCCTCTTCGCTGGTAATTTCCTTCTCGCAGCCTGCCAACAGCATGGTCGTCAGCAGAAAAAGTATTGTGTAAATATGTTTCATAACACAAAAAGATAACAAAATAGACGTAAAAGTAAAAAAACAGTGTTAAAAATTTGCATTTTACTTAAATAATGCCTATATTTGCCAGCGATAAGCCTCACGTAGGCCTTTGCCTCGTCACTTATCAATCATTCATAGGTTGAGGTTGGTAGCGTCCTGCACCAACCTCTTTTTATGAATGAGAATAAGGAATAAGCATTAGACTTCCCAGCCGATGGCCGAGGCACCGAGCACGGCAGCCGATGCTCCGTCAAGACCGCTGACGAGGAACTGAGCCTTGCCCTTGAACACGTTCATGACATGGTTGTTGTATGCACGCTTGATAGGCTCCATGATCAAGTCGCCAGCCTTTACCATGCCACCAAAGAAGATGAATGCCTCTGGTGAGCAGAAGGTAGCGAAGTCAGCACAAGCCTCACCCAGCATCTTGCCAGTGAACTCATAGATCTCCTTGGCCAGCTCGTCACCCTTGCCAGCGGCAATTGATACGTCAAGTGATGTGATGTCCTCAGGCTTCATGTCGCGAAGGATGGACGGGCGCGTGGTGCTCTCCAGCATCTCACGAGCCGTGCGTGCCACACCCGTTGCCGAGCAGTAAGCCTCCAGACAACCGGTACGTCCGCAGCCGCAGCTGCGTCCCTCTGCACCGCGTACCATGGTGACGTGTCCCAGCTCACCGGCAAAGCCGTCGGAGCCGTATACCAGCTGGCCGTTGACGACGACGCCTGAGCCGACGCCCGTTCCTAGGGTGATGACTATGAAGTTCTTCATGCCACGTGCCACACCGTAAACCATCTCGCCGATGGCAGCTGCATTGGCATCGTTGGTCACTGCCACTGGAATGCCGTTCAACTTCTCGCTGAACATCTGGCCCAGCGGTACGATGCAGTCATGTGCCCACTTGATGTTAGGGGCTATCTCGATGGTGCCTTTGTAGTAATTGCCGTTGGGTGCGCCGATGCCCATTGCCTTGATCTTGTCGATGCCGCCCACCTGGTCGATGATAATCTGCAGGGCGTCGACGGATGCCTGCACAAAACCCTCTGCCGTGTCATACTGCTGGGTCTTGATGGCTGTGGTGGCCTTGATTTCACCACGAGCGTCTACGATGCCGAAAACGGCGTTAGTACCTCCTAAGTCTAAGCCGATGACATACGGCTTCAATCCTTGCTGTTCGTTCATAATAATGTTGATGTTTTAAGTTGAGATATTCTTTAAGTTTGTGCAAAGATAATCATTTCCTTGCAAATCTGATATCCTTTAACTCCCTTTAACGTCATAAAATACTTAAACTGCCCAAAAATTATTAATTTTGCAGGCGATATGCCATTTCCGTTACATATTAATATAGTAGATCTGGTGTTCAAGGGGATGCTGATAGGCATGATAGCATCGGCACCAATGGGACCTGTCGGAGTGCTCTGTGTACAGCGCACGCTGAACAAGGGGCGTTGGTATGGACTGGTGACTGGTGTCGGAGCCGCCGTGAGCGACATCATCTATGCCGGCATCACAGGCTTCGGTATGGCCTTTGTCATGGACTTCATCAACAACGAGCAGAACAAGTTCTACCTGCAGATTATCGGTAGTGCGTTGCTGCTGGCTTTCGGCGTGTACACATGGCGCACCGACCCGACGAAGAAAATCCACAAGTCCGGCCAGAAGAAAGGTTCGCTGTGGTATAACATGTGGACGGCCTTTTTGGTCACGTTCTCCAATCCGCTGATCATCTTCCTTTTCATGGCGTTGTTCGCCCAGTTTGCTTTTGTCATTCCCGACCGTCCGTTCGAGATGCTGATTGGCTTTGCGAGCATCGTGGGCGGTGCCATGCTCTGGTGGTACGGTCTGTCGTGGCTGGTCGACAAGGTGCGAGCCATCTTCGATAATCAGGGCATCCGCATCATCAACCAGATTATTGGCGCAGCGGTGATTATTTTCTCCGTCGTGTCGCTGTTCGGCACGGTGACGAACCTGTACCGCTTTTTTTAGTTCATAGTTCACAGTTCATAGTTCATAGTTGAATGTTTATTGCACAGGAATTACGAAAGACCAATATCGCAGAGTATCTGCTGTATATGTGGCAGGTAGAGGACACCATCCGTGCTTTCGGCTGCTCACTGAGCCGTATTCGCAGGGAGTATATTGACCGCTTCGACTACGATGACGAGCAGAAGGAAGAGGAGACCGACTGGTTTGGCAACCTTATCCGCATGATGAACTCAGAGGGATGCCGAGAGCAGGGACACTTGCAAATCAACAAGGTGGTGATGCAACAGCTCTGCGAGTTACACGCCCAGTTGCTTGCCTCGCCCAAGTTCCCGTTCTACAATGCTGAGTACTACAAGGCGCTTCCCTTCATTGTGGAGCTGCGCAACCGTGGTGCCGACAAGGAGGAGAACGAGATAGAGACCTGTTTCAACTCCCTCTACGGCATCATGATGCTACGCTTGCAGAAAAAGGAGATCTCGCCAAATACAGCTCATGCCGTCAAGGAGATCACAACGCTCGTCGGCATGCTGAACGACTATTACCTGAAGGACAGGGAAGAGGGCTTGAAGTTTGAATAATTATCGTTATAGCGATTTAACGTCATAACGTCGTAACAAAAATATACATGAATATTCTGATTACCGGCTGTAACGGCCAACTCGGAAACGAGATGCAACTGCTGGAGAAGCAATATGTCCAGCATACCTTTTATAATACGGATGTCGCTGAGTTGGATATCACCGACCAGCAGGCTATCGAGCAGTTTGTCGACAACAACCACATCGACGGCATCGTCAACTGTGCCGCATACACTGCTGTCGACAAGGCCGAGGACAACGAGGAACTCTGCCAGAAACTGAATGCTGAGGCTCCCGCCTTCCTGGCGCATGCCATCGGCAGGCGTGGCGGCTGGATGATACAAGTCTCGACCGATTACGTGTTCGACGGCACCAACCACACACCGTATAGCGAGGACGAGGACACCTGTCCCAACAGCGTCTATGGCAAGACCAAGCTCGTAGGCGAGCTGAACGTGCAGAAGTTGTGCGAGCGGTCGATGATTATCCGCACCGCGTGGCTCTACTCTACGTTTGGCAACAACTTTGTGAAGACCATGATCCGCCTGGGCAGGGAGAAAGCCGAGCTGGGTGTCATTTTTGACCAAATAGGTACTCCTACATACGCCCGCGACCTGGCACAGGTTATCATGACGGCCATCGATAAGGGCATTGTGCCAGGCATCTACCATTTCTCCAACGAGGGAGTCGTCTCGTGGTACGACTTCACGAAGGCCATCCATCGCCTGGCCGGCATCACCACCTGTCATGTGCGCCCCCTACACACAGCAGAGTACCCCACACCCGCTGCCCGTCCGCACTATTCTGTGCTTGATAAGACGAAGATAAAGCAGACTTACGGTATTGAGGTACCCTACTGGGAAGAGTCGCTTTCAGAATGTGTCAGGAAACTCCTTTAGTTTCCTGACACATTGCTTTTATTTCCCTAACACCTTTTTCGCTACGGTCTTTCCGTCGGCTGTGGTGTAGCGCATGATGTACAGTCCCTTGGCGGGCTGACTGATGCGCTTGCCCTCCAGTGTGTAGTAGGCGACGTTTGTCATGCCTACACGGGCGTCGTTGATGTCACGGATGCCGGTGGCCTCGCCGTAGTGGTACTCGATGTAGAGGATGACACACTGCTGCTCGCCGGTATTGGTGAACGTAAACTGGTCAGGCACGTGGTTCAGCGTGAAGCTGACGGCGTTGGGGTTGTCGCGTGAGGCATCGAGGTCGAGCACGGTAGTTGTCGTCTCGTCGTAGCTGACGCCTGCCACTTCCTTCCAGTAGCTGGTACGCGACGAGGCGTTTGTGCCGGTGATGCTATAGATGATGAGCTTGGTGGCCTTGGCACCCGACGGCATGAACACCGTGTTCTGTGCGCCGTTGGAGCACTTGATGGCCGTGCGCTCCAGGATCTCGCCCTTGTATGGGATTTTCAGCTTCGGGGTGCCTGCGGAGGAGTAGGACTTCTGCAGATTACCCGTACACACCAGCGAGAATCCCTCTGCCTCATCGTTGGCAGCACCCTCCATCATGTTCTTGTAGCTGCTGTTGTCATACGATTTGTTCACCATGTTGCCCCAAGCCAGCAGTGCCGTCTTGGTGTCGACAGGCTCAGGGTCTGGTGTAGGGCCGTCGGGCTTCTCCTCGCCGCCTACCACGCGAAGGATGCCCTTGCTATACAGTTCGGTGGTGTCCCACGTCTGTTCCTCGCCGGGCGTCTCAGGCAGTATCTTGGCGAAGGTGCCGGTGACAGAGCCTGTGAACACCTGAATCTCGTCGCCGTTGTAGTGGGTGGCTTCGGCCATAGCCTCGTTCAGTTGCAGCTTGGCACTGCTGCCTAACTTCAGGCCTCCGCTAAAGGTCAGTCCCTTGTCGGTGGCCAGCGTGTCGCCCACCTGTAGCGTACCGTTCACGGTGACGGCAGCAGCCAGCGTACCCATGCCGGCCAGCGTGGCGGCAGCAGCTACGGTGACGGCACCTGTCCCTGTGTGTGTGCCATTGACGATAAGAGTACCGCCGTTGACCTTCGTCGTGCCGGCGTAGACGTTCTTACCTGTCAGTCGCCAGTCGCCGGTGCCTTCCTTGACGATGCTGGTCTTGCCTTCCTGACCACCCTGTGCGCGGTTGTCGATGACCCCCTTGAAGGTCTCGTCGGTGTTGGCTGCCCCCACATACCATGTGCCGCTGCCGTTCTTCGACTTGATGTCAAAGCCCGAAAGGTAGGTGCCAGCATCTCCGGAGAGACCGCCAATGTAGCGGTTTGTGCTGTTCTTGCCGCCACACACCTGGGCGGTACCCTTCAGTTGCAGGCGGGCGTTGCGTATGCCGTAGTCGCCACTGCCCTTGCTCATGGCCAGCTGGCTTTGTCCGGCCTTGCCGGTACCATTGACGATAAGGGTACCCGTGAAACCGTCCCAGTTGCCCTCTAAGTATTCACGCAGATAGTGTACATTCCATTGCAGTGTTCCAGAACCGGACACGCTGCACTTGTTGCTGTTCCACAGGTCGAAGTCAACAGTCGATGTGGTGCCTGCCTCGACAACGATGGGGAAGTTATATGTCGTCTCGGCCTCGTTCTTGCCGATGGTGATGAACGAGCCGCCGGCCAATACCAGCCGTGATGCTGTGCCAAGCCCCTTGTCCGACACACTCTTGTTGGCCAGCTTCACAGTGCCGCCCTCTATGCGCAGGTCGCCTTCGTACTTGAAGAAGTCGGCTGTGTTGACCAGCATCTGTCCCTCGCCGCCGATGGTCAGGTTGCCCGAACCCTCGAAGCTGCCGTTCATGGTGACGATGGCGTTGCTGTTGGCAATGTCAAGTGTGGTATTGCTGTATAGCTTTGCCGAGCGGTTGGTGGCCGTGGAGGCTCCCGTGTAACGGTATGTTCCACCGTCCATCACCCAGTTCTGTGCAAACTCTTGGCTCATGCCCAGTCCGCTGGCCTCGCCGCCATTCTTCAGCGTAGAGAACTCATAGGTGCCTTTGTGCAGCACCGTGGCTCCTTCGTACTGCTGGTCGCTGGCAATGGTCAGTGTGCCGTTGCCGGTCTTGTTCATCGATGCCGTGCCGCTGATATAGCCCGTGCCGCCGATAGTGACGTTGGCGTCAGAGCGTACGACGACGGCTGTCTTCGGTGTGGCCTCGTCGAGCGTGATAGTCTCGTCCTCGGTGGGGGCGATGAGCCACTCGCCGTCGCCAGTGCCTGTGAAGGTCTCTGCGTCGATGATGTCAGCCAGTTCCGGTCGTGTCTTGACGGTCAGCTCGGCCGTGTATTCCGATTTGTTGTCGCCGCTGTAGGCGCAGACACGTACCACGTAGGCCGTGGCGGGTGTCAGCTCGGCAAGTGAGTTGTCGATGGTGAACTGTGGACTGCTTGTGCGTCCCATCTCCACGAAGCTGTCACCTTGTTTCATCTCGACGATGAATCCCTCCTCGTTGTCGCTGTAGTCTGCCCATGCGAAGGTGAGGCTGTTGGTGGTCGATGTGGTCAGTTCCAGCAGCATGGGGGCGCGTAGGAAGTACTGGCGGTCAGCCTTGCTGATGCTGTTGATGTAGTTCTCGATGTTGGCATAGCCGTTGTCGGCGATAGTCATGGCATCGTCCACTACAGGGTTGGTGCCGTTGTCCATCTCCCATTCGTCGGGCATGCCGTCACTGTCAGAGTCGGCAGGCTTCTCGCCCTTGAACCACGACCATGAGGTAGGTACGCCGATGGGCAGCTCGTTCTCGTTGGTAATCAGCTTGCCCTTGGTGCCGAACGACAGTACCTCATCGACCATATAGCAGTCGGCCAGGTCACGGTAGGGTAGGGATGCTCCTACGTCGGGCAGCAGTTTCTCTACCAGTTCATTGCCAGCCCACTTCTCCAGTTCAGGGTAGTCATAGGGCTTGCTCACACGGTCGCCGCCACCGTCACCGGTAAACTCGGTGGGATTCAGTACGCCGTCGCGGTTCTTGTCCTGCCAGTTGTCATTGCCATAGAAATGGAAGTCGCTGTTGCCGCCCGTCAGCGCGTCACCGCCCACGGCGGGACCGTTGATGAAGAGGTTCGACTCGATGTTTACGTAGCTCGTACCCTCCGAGTCTCCACCCATGTTATAGGCATAGTTCTTCCAGTTGTATACCATGTTGTTGACATACTGGTTCTTGCCTTTTACCTTGAAGTTACGGGTTGAGTTGTCGCAGAGCAGGATGCGGTAGAGGGTGATGTTGTCAGCCTGCATCAGTCCGCCGGCTGAGTGGGTCATGAGTCCCTGACCCACAATCGAGTTCATCAGAGTGATGTTCTGCGGAGCCGTTCCCTTGTTGTCCCAGCTGATGGAGAAGTTCTCGTCCTGTCCCCACGAGAAGGAGCAGTGGTCGAAGATCATGTTCTGGCCGTTGGCTATGCCGCCGGCATCCTTGTCCTTCGTACCTACGGCACCCATGCGGAAGCGCATGTAGCGCACGATGATGTTGTCGGCAGCCGAGAACGACACGCCGTCACCGTAGACGGTGATACCCTCGCCAGGAGCCGTCTGTCCGGCCACGTAGAGGTTGTTTTTGAACACCAGGCGCGAGTTCAGCCGGATAACTCCGCTGACGTCAAACACCACGATGCGGTTCGGCTGGCTGACAGCGTCGCGCAGCGAGCCGCTGCCCGAGTCGTTCAGGTTCGTCACGTGGTATACCTTGCCCGTTCGTCCGCCGGTTGCGAAACGTCCCCAGCCCTGAGCACCTGGGAAAGCCAGTTGCTGGGCGTCCATGCTACAGCATGCTAACAGCATGAACAGCAGCAGTTTCAGTCTTGTTTTCATTGTAGTTTCAGTTTGTTTTATTGTTGTTGTTTCTTGATTTGTTCTGCTTAGAGCGTGTAAAGTTACGACTTTTTCCTGAAACCACCAAATATTTGGCGGGTGAATCGTCATATTTTAACTTTGCACCCTGTTATGAACGGGTTATTAGTGTATGCAGCTGAACTTTTTGAAACGATTCTTGCTCAATAAAAAAAATATGATTACCTTTGCACCGTCCAAGACGATAAACAAACTAAATCTACTGATAATGAAACACGTACGACTTTACATGATGGCAGCCATGCTGCCAGTAGCTGCTGCCTTACAGGCACAGGTGACACCGACCAGCCAGATGGAGCGACTGGATCGTGGTGTCGTGGCACTGCCCGCACAGTCGGGCAGCGGTATTTTCGTGAGCTGGCGACTGTTAGGCACCGACGATGCCGACAGGACGACCTTCAATCTGCTGCGCAACGGCAAGCAGGTCAAGAGCGGACTCACCCTCACCAACTATAAGGACACCAGCGGCTCGGCGGGTTCTGAGTACCAGGTGGTGACCGTGGTCGACGGCGTGGCACAGGACACATCGCTCGTCGCCAAGGCGTGGGACAAGGTGTGGCTGAAGCTCCCTCTCAACCGTCCTGCCACTGGCGCACAGGGTGGCACCTACTCGCCTAACGACTGCTCCGTGGGCGATGTCGACGGCGACGGCCAGTACGAGCTGTTCGTCAAATGGGACCCATCGACCGCCAAGGACAATTCCCAAGGCGGCATTACCGACAACGTCTACATCGACTGCTACAAGCTGGACGGTACCATGCTGTGGCGCATCGACCTTGGACGTAACATCCGTGCCGGCGCCCACTACACGCAGTTCCAGGTGTACGACTACGACGGCGATGGCCGTGCCGAGCTGATGTGCAAGACGGCTCCCGGCACGAAGGACGGCAAGGGCCGCTACGTGAGCCAGGCTGCCACCAATGCTGCCATCAAGGCCGTGGACGATACGAAGAGCCATGTCACGAGTGTCGGCCGCATCGACAGCGGCCACGAGTACCTCACCGTCTTCCGTGGACTGACGGGTGAGGCCATCCACACCGTGGCCTACTATCCCAACCGCAATGCCAAGGCAGAATTGAGCGAGGCGGCAGGTTCCTACAACTGGGACACACGCAGCGGCAAGAACGACAAGGGCAGCTACGGCAACCGTGGCGAACGCTATCTGGCGGCGACGGCCTGCCTGGACGGACTCGACAAGCCCGCCAGCGGTATCTTCTGCCGTGGCTACTATACATACGCCTATGTGTGGGCTGTCGACTTCGACGGACATGAGTTGAAGAGCCGTTGGCTGCACCGCTCCGACGCTGCCGACAAGTACAGCGTTATGACCTTCGGCGAGGACGGCAAGGCCACCACTAAGAGCTATACGCCAAAGGCCTCAACCAGTGGCGGCGGTAGCCGTACCATGTTCAGCAACGGCAACCACAACATGTCGGTGGCCGACGTTGACGGCGACGGCCGCGACGAAATCATCTGGGGCTCGGCTACGCTCAACGCCGACGGCACGCTGCGCTATGCCACGGGCTTCGGCCACGGCGATGCCATCCATGTGGGACAGATGATAGCAGGACGGAAAGGCCTGCAGGTGTTCCAGGTACATGAAGAAAAAGGTACGTACGCGTGGGACTTGCACGATGCAGATACTGGCGAGATCCTGCAGAAGGGCGGTCCAGAGGGCGTTGACAACGGGCGTGGCATGGCGGCACAGTTGAGCAGCAGCGACAAGAACTGGTGGTTCAGCTCTGCGGGCGACAGACAGCAGCGCAGCGCGGCAACGGGCGAGGTGGCCTCGACGGCCAGCGGCTCGGTGAACTTCCGCCTCTATTGGGACGGCATGCCCCAGGACGCACTGCTCGACGGCAGCAAGCTCGACAAGTACAACGACTCCGGCAAGTCGTTCAGCCGTCTGGTGACCTACTATAACCTGGGACCGGGCAGCACCTGCAACGGCTCGAAGAACACACCCAACCTCAGTGCCGACATCCTCGGCGACTGGCGTGAGGAAGTGATACTCTACAGCGTCGGCGACGACGAGACCTACCTGGGGGTCTACTCCACGAACTATGAGAACTTCTACCCCGTGCCGACGCTGATGCACGACCATACGTACCGCATGGCCGTCTGCTGGCAGAATACGGCCTACAACCAACCGCCGCACCTTGGCTACAACCTGGCCTTGGAGATGGCTCCCCGCCTTGCCGACGACTCCCGCGAGTTCACCGTACCTTTGGGCGAGGAGATGCAGATAGCCGTCAACCTGAAGCACGTCAAGAGTGCTTCCATCGCAGCCAGCTACCTGCCCGACGGCACGCGTAAGGTGTCCATGCTACCTACTGGCTTCAAGCGCACCAATGACTACAAGGCACAGACCATCACCATCACGGGTACGCCAGATCAGGAAGGCCAGTACGTCGTCGCCCTGAAGCTGACCGACCTTGCCGGCAGCACCGTGAAATCCGCTGACACGCTGCGCATCAACGTGGTCAATACGACGGGCATCACCGTGCCCCGCCAGCCTGTCTCGCCGGCTGTCACCGATGTCTACGACCTGTCGGGCAAGCGTCTGCCCTACAGCAGCCTCGTCGATGCACCGCGAGGGCTGTACATCCTGGAAGAGCGCACCGCCGAGGGTATCGTCAGACGCAAGGTTGTTAGGTAATATATCGTATGATATATAATAGGTAGCCACAGCCTTGTGGCTACTTTTTTTTGCACAGGCTTTTCGACTTTTGCCCGTTCTGGTCGTATACTTATTAGAACAGAGAACAAAAAATGATGCAGACCGACAGTGAGATAGTCACACGATGCCAGCGCGGCGACAAAGCTGCGTTCAGGGGGATAGTGCAGACCTACCAGCGCATGGTGTTCGCACTGGCCCTGAAGATGCTGGCCGACGAGGAGGAGGCAAAAGACGTGGTGCAGGAGACATTCATCAAAGTGTGGCAGCACCTCGGCGACTACAACGAACAGCGGTCGTTCAAGACTTGGCTCTACACGATAGCCGCAAGGCTTTGTCTCGACCACATGCGACGCGAGCAGCCCTTCGTCGCGCAGCCTGCCGACGAGAGCGTGGTCCGCAGCCTGGCATCAGACAGCAACAGCCAACGGCAGCTGGAAAACAGCGAGTGGGTGGCCATCGTCAGACTGCTGGCCGACGGACTGAGCGAGAAGCAACGGTTAGCCTTCACACTCTGTCAACTCGAGGGACTGTCGCCTGCGGAGGCCGAACAGGTCAGCGGCATCGACGCCCGACAACTGACGAGCAACCTCTACGTGGCACGCCAAACGATACGTAAACGACTAAAAGACTTAGGATATGAAGAAGATTGACGACATCATCGACATGCTGCAACAACAGCAGCCCGCCATCAGCAACCCTGACGAGCTGACGGACCGCATCATGGACGCACTGCCCGACGAGCTGACGGACCGCATCGTGGACGCACTGCCCGACAGCGGCCGTCCGACGGCCAAGCCAGCGCGGCGTATCAGGCTCTACATCACGGCGGCCATGGCCGTTGCAGCCAGTATCCTGTTGCTGATAGTGCTTAACACACGCCAGCCCATGACTGACGACGGCATGCAGACGACGGCGCAGGGTGACACGCACCCCACGCCACAAGTCTCACAGGCCTCACAGCCCATGCCTCAACCCTCTCACCCCTCACCTCTCACCTCTGAACCTCCAGCTCACAGTCGGGTGCTGCCAGCAGAGAAGGTGGCTCAAAGGATAACAGACATAAAATTAGTAGAACAACACGCCGCCGTCACAACCGCTGACAGCCTCGACTACTACATCAGCCGCCTTGAGGCTCAGCTGGCCGACATCCGCGACAGCTGCTACGAGGCCCGCGTCGAGCACCTAATGCGTGTGGACGACCGCCTGCAGCGACTGGTCAACCAACTCGTACTCGAAGGCATCATAGCCGACACCCTGTATAACACCGCACAAACGGAATAACCCTAAAAGACATAAAACAATGAGACAACGACTCTACATCCTCACCCTGCTGCTCGCCCTGACCATCAGCGCCAGCGCACAGCCCGCCGACGGCATCACGGCCATGGACCAGGCCATAGCCCGTTTCGTTGAGAGCAAAGAATTCATGACGTTGGACACCCACTGGAGCCACAACCAGCAGCAGTGGACCTTCAAGTACGTCACCCCGGCCACCCACCAGCCATCGCCAGCCAGCCTGACGGCCCTGCTCGACGCCTTCAGCCGGCAGGTGAGCCGTGCAGCCGCCAGCTACTTCCACGACGTGCAGGATGGCAAGTCGCCTTTCTTTCATTTGGCCTACAGTCGTAAGGACAGCTACGCTGGTGGCATCGTCGGCAACTACTATATGGAGGACCACCACAACTTCCGCATCCTGAACTTCCGCGACAGTACGGGGCTGACCAGCTATGGCATACAGTGGTGTACGGAGGATTTCACCGACACCGCAGGACAGCCATTCTTCACCATCGAGGGCATGGTGTTCAAACTCTATGGCGGCATCTGGCAGATGGAGCCTTTCCGCTCCGGCAATCCGTGGGAACCGAAGGACAAGGACACGCGCCGCCCCATCAGCAAGAGCGAGCGTGCCATGTTTGAGACTCTGCTCTCGCAGATGCAGTACCTCGGCAATCTCTATCACCAGAACCAGCAGAGCGGCAACGAGCAGAACTGCGACGCCATCGTCTACACGATGAAGAACCTGATGGAGGGCTACGAGGGTAAACTGACCTCCAGACAGTACGAGGAGGTGAAAAAGACCATACCCGTATTCCCCCAGTCGGAGGCCAAGAGCGAGCGGGCGCGCATGATCAGCAAGGCCAAGGACAAGCTGGCCAAGTCGGTGCAGCCAAGCTATTTCGTCACAGCTGTTTACCAGACGGGAAATGCCGGCCCCTTTGTCAAGAACGACGATTTGCGATTGCTGCAGATGAATTACAAGATAGACACCCGCATGCAGCCCAGCGTGGTGGAGGTACAGCTTAATGGCCCCATTGCAAAAAACGCCACCGTTACCGTTACGCCCGTCAACCCCAAGCATTACGAGTACAGCGTGAACATCGTCAAGAACAACCAGTTCTCGCTGACGGCCGACTTCCTGAAAGACCAGCTATTAGAGGTCAGCGACAGCCGCGGCCATCGCATGCTCCTCTTTGCCGACAGCATCTCCACCACCGTCGACCTCGACGAGATGACGCTCAAGGGGTCGCCGCTGAACGAGCGCTTTGCTGAGTGCCAGCGCCGGCTGCATGCGCTACGTGCAGAACTGAAGAAATACGTCTGCCAGTTTGGCTTCAACCACAACTTTGAAATCATGGATGCCGAGGGCTTCAGCCGCGTGTCACGGCAGGCTTACGACCTGCAGATGCAGTTCATTGAGGAGAATCAGGACAACATCATTCCCGCGTGGTACCTGGTAGACAACTATAGCACGATGACACTTGAAGACCTGTCGCGATACCTCGTCAAGGGACGGCCGTACAGTGACCACATTGCCTTGCAGCCCGTCTGGCAGTGGTACGAAGGTCTGCGGTTGCGCCAGCCCGGCCAGCGGTTCCACGACGTCGAGTGTGTCGACACGGAGGGCAACAAGCACAGGCTGAGCGACTACATCGGGCATGGCGACTACGTGGTGCTTAACTTCTGGTCTACGTGGCGAAACCTGACCCGCAGCAGTTGCAAGACCATGAAACAGCTGGCCAAGCAGTACGCCGGTCGCAACGTGCGCTTCATCGGTTTCTCGTTAGACGGTGCTAATTCGGGGTGGAAGCAGTATGTCAAGGCCCGCGACCTGAAGTATATCCACCTGTCGTACCCCCAGGATGATGCCCACCCGCAATGGGATTCCGACGCAGCCAAGGCATACGGCATCCAGGCACTGCCCGAGACCATCGTCTTCGAACCCAAGGGCCGCATCGTCTACAGCGGCCTCGGCCCAGGAGCCGTCAGCGAGAAGCTGAAGAGCCTGCCTATTAAAGAGGTGAGTGGTAAGAGGTAAGAAAAAATTGAAGCTTTTATTTTAGTTGTACTAATTTCCGCCGTAGCGTAAAAGCTGAAGCCTTGCGGCTCGTGCGGTTTGTTTGTTATTATTTCCGTTCATTCTCACTTTTTCGTATATTGTTGGTAAAGGGGCACGGCCTCCCGCGTTGGGCTGAGCCGTTAACACCCCTTCTTTACTAACTTATGCCGAAGAAGATCTCCGACATTGCATTGGCCAAGGTGCCATCCTTCGCCAACAG
>JAEEGL016872267.1_pt1 | contig 19049 bp, 15 predicted proteins | sample 9134231 | NCBI WGS metagenome assembly JAEEGL01 (sample SAMN16246548, study PRJNA631951) | gut metagenome | biome: gut microbiome; feature: rumen; material: fiber-attached | host: Bos | place: Iran: Karaj | collected 2018-10 | reverse complement strand
TGGTAATTACTAAGTCACTGGCTGCGGTGACCTCATGGTCATCATAGCCGATAGACGTGATCAGGAGCTTGGCGCCCTGGGGCACACCTTCAAGGGTGAACAGACCGTCAAAGTCGGTCACAGTTCCCTGTTGCGTACCAACGACACGAACACTCGCGCCGATTACAGGCTCGCCGGTAGCATCCTTCACAATGCCATTCACAGTAATCTGTGCATAGGCTCCCAGTGACAGGAAAAGTCCCATCACGAGGGTAAGAATCCTAATAGGAATTCTGATGTTTACCTGCTTCATTTTAAAATTTTTAAAGTTAATATTATATTGGTAATCAATTATTTAAAATTCATGACCATATATTCTGCAACGGTTGTGGTTATGAATCACAAGGCCATTAACAGCGCTTTTAAGGCAATTAAAACAGGGCAAAAATAGAAATTTTCATTTTAATTTTCTTTTATTATAATGTTAAAATTTTCGCTAATTAAGTGCAATCGTTTGCGTGATTCGATTTTTTGTTGTTACTTCGCACCTGCTTGCACCTGTTTATGGAATAGCAAATATTAACCAACTTAAGTTTAGTCCACTTCGACGATGGAAGACAAACAACACCTGACGATGAAGGATATCGCTCGTGAATTGGGCGTATCAGTAGCGACTGTCTCGAGAGCTTTGAGCGACAGCCCTAGTATTTCCCGTGAGCGCCGCCAGGCCATTCAGCAATTTGCCCGGGAGCACAATTATTACCCCAACGTGATTGCCGAGCAACTGCGGCACAGCCGCCGCAACCCGTCGCGGGCCATCGGCGTGATTGTGCCCGAGCTTGTACATTACTATTTCTCTTCCATCCTCGATGGCATTGAGACCGAGGCTTCGGCACGCGGCTATCACATCATCGTGGCCAAGAGCAACGAGAGCTATGAGCGCGAGGTACAGATCTGCGAGTCGATGCTCAAGAACAAGGTGTGCGGCATCATTGTCTCACAGGCCAAAGACACCGAGCGATACGACCATTTCACCAACCTCGAAGCGGCAGGAGTGCCACTGGTATTCTATGACCGCATCTGCCCCGCCCTGAACGCCAGCCGAGTGGTGGTAGATGACTATATGGGCACCATGAACGCGGTATCGCACCTCATCGAGACAGGCTGCAAGCGCATCGCCTTCTATGGCGCATCCATGAACATGGTCATCGCCAAGAACCGCTTCAACGGCTACCGCGATGCCCTCTACAAGTACGGATTGACGCTCGACGAGTCGCTGGTGCGCATCTGCGACAACCGGGCCGATGCCGAACGCATCACACCGGCCATGCTGCGCATGGAGAACCGCCCCGACGCCTTCTTCGCCGTCAACGACGAGACGGCCATCGGCATCCTTTCGGTAGTCAAGCGATTAGGCTATGCCGTCCCCGACGAGGTAAGCATCTGCGGCTTCACCAACGGTTTCCGAGCCACAGTGTGCGACCCGATGCTCACCACTGTCGAGCAGCGAGGCACGCAGGTGGGCAAGGAAGCCGCCGACATCCTCATCGGCCTGGTCGAGGGCACCCTACCCGGCGACCACGCCGAGAAACGCATCGTCAAGACCCGCCTCGTCCTGCGCGGCACCACCCGCCACCCCTAACCCCTTCTCAGCTGCGGTTGGATTTTAAAAAACAACTTAAACAACTAACTATCAACAATAAATCATGGTTGACATAGAGTACTACAAGAAGTTCATGTATGATGCTATCGGAGCGATTCATGAAGTACACTGTGAATTAGGTGCAGGATTGAATGAGTCTTGTTATCAGGAAGGTCTTGAAATCCAACTCAAAGAACAAAACATCGAATACCTGAGAGAGCAATCATTTCATCCATTCTACCACAATCAAGAAATGAATGCTCTGTTCCGTGTCGATTTCCTATGCAAGGGGGAAATAATCATTGAGTGCAAATCTGTGAGCGAGTTAATTCCTGGGCATAGAGCACAACTTTTCAACTATATGCGATTACTGAAAAAGCCGTGTGGCATTTTAGTGAATTTTGCTCCAAGGAACTATGATCTTGAACGATATCTTTATGACAGAGATTCCAATAACATCATCAATATGGATGGTAAAGTAATACAAGATTTCAAGTCAAGAAGACCAAGAAAATACTTATAAAAAAGTTGTTATAGTTGTTTAAGTTGCCTTTGATAATTGAATCATCAAATAAAATTATAACGTTGTTTTTATGAAGAAATTTTTAGTTGTTTTGTTAGCTATTGTCGCCCTCAATGCGATGGGCCAGGTGGAGAGGCCCAAGTTGATTGTGGGCATGGTTGTGGATCAGATGAGGTGGGACTACCTCTATACCTACCAGTGGGGCGAGGGAGGTTTCAAGACCCTGCTCACCGACGGTTACCTGTGTAACAACACCATCATCGACTATGTGCCCACTGTCACAGCATGTGGTCATGCGACCATCTTCTCGGGTACCACACCCGCCTTCCACGGCATCGCCGGCAACAATTTCATGCTCAACGGCAAGAACGTGACGAGTGTGCAGGACGATACCGAGCGTGGCGTCGGCGGCAACGACCAGACCCGAGGCAAGTCACCACGCAACCTCATCACCACCAACATCGCCGACCAGTTGCTGCTGGCGACCGACTTCAAGAGCCGCACCGTGGGCATCGCCCTCAAGGACCGTGCCTCCATCCTGCCCTCAGGCCACCATCCCATCGGCGCTTACTGGTTTGACAGCGGCAGCAAGTCATTTGTCACCAGCACCTACTATGTGGACAAATTGCCCAAATGGGTCGCCGACTTCAACAAGAAGCACAGCAAAGAGCTCTCGATGGACCTCAGCTACCTGCCCATGGGTACAACGATGACATTTGCACTGGCCGAGCAAGCCATCATCAACGAGAAGCTGGGTCAAGGAGAAACCACCGATATGCTCACCCTGAGCGTATCTAACACCGACATGTGTGCCCATACTTACGGCAGTCATTCACCCAAAGTTGACGCCATCTACCATCAGCTTGACAAGGAACTCGCCCACTTTATCCAACTGCTGGATGAACGCGTCGGGCGCGGCAACTATCTGCTGTTCCTTACCGCCGACCATGGTGGCACACACAGCTATCCCCGCATGACCGAACACGGTCTGCCCAGTGGATGCTTGAGCAACTCAGCCAAGGTCAATGCCGCCAATGTCGAACTCGAAAAACAGTTTGGTGTATCCAAACTCATCAAGCAGAGCTTAGGATATACATACTATGTCAACACCCAGGTCATCGACAGCGCCAGCCTTGACTATGAAACGGTAACGCGTTCCGCCTGCAAGGCTCTGATGAAGTCAGACGATATTGAATGGGCCGTAGATGTCCTCAACATCGACAGTTACCCCGTGCCTTCCATCCTCAAGGAGCGCATCAAGCTGGGCTATTTCCCCGGCCGCAGCGGTGAGATATTCGTCATTCCCCGCACGGGATTTTATTCCGGCAGCACCAATGAAGCTGGTTCCAACCACGGCACATGGAGCCAGAGCGATAGCCACATCCCCCTTATCTTCATGGGCTGGCACATCACCCCCGGCGAGACCAATCGCTTGACCCACATGACCGATATCGCCGCCACCGTCTGCGCCATGTTGCACATCCAGGCACCCAACGGCTGCATCGGCGTCCCCATTTTCTAAACGGATATCCTGATTATTAATAACCAGCACATTTATGCTACATTTTTAAAGAATATTTGCCATTATTTAAAATATTTGATATATCTTTGTGGCAAAATTATGCTATATTTCATAAAAGTATAATCTAACCTGAACACGCAATCTCACTGCTGTTCAAGCCTAAAAGCCGCAGATGATTGAAACTGAACACTATAAACTTATAACTTAAAAACTATTTATATTAATTTAAAACCAAAAGCGTATGAAAAGATTATCTTTACTGCTTGCGAGTATGTTGCTGATATGCACAGCGGCTCTCGCGCAGGTCGCTATCCAAGGCACTGTAGTGTCGGCAAGCGACAATGAACCTATCATCGGTGCAACAGTCACCGTGGTAGGCACCAAAACGGTAACCGCCACCGACCTGGATGGACGATTCACCGTGAACGTGCCCAATGCCAACAGCCAGTTGCAGATTACCTACATCGGCATGACTCCCGCAACCGTCAAGGCCGAGAACGGCATGGTTGTGGAAATGTACAGCAACTCCCAGGACCTCGACGAGGTAGTGGTTGTTGCCTACGGTACCGCCAAGAAGAGTGAGCTCACCGGTGCCGTGTCACAGGTCACCTCACAGCAGATCGAGGCACGTCCCGTGACCAGTGTCACCTCGGCGCTCGAAGGCACCACGACCGGTCTGGTGGTCAACTCGACCTATGGCCAGCCCGGTAATGACGCTTCCGTCCGCATCCGCGGTTTCGCTTCGATCAACGGTAACAACTCACCTATGTATGTCGTTGACGGTGTGCCCTTCGGCGGCAACATCAGTGACTTGAACAGCGCCGACATCGAGAGCATCACCGTGCTCAAGGATGCCACCTCGGCAGCCCTGTACGGTAACCGCGCCGGTAACGGTGTGATCCTGATCAACACCAAGAAAGGCCGCAACGACAAGTCACGCATCAACGCTTCGATCATGATGGGTACCTACAACCGCGGTATTCCCGAGTATGACCGCATGGATTCCCGCCAGTGGATGAACGCCATGATGCAGAGCTACACACGTGAGATGTATGCAGCCGGCAACAGTGGTACCAGTTCCATGACTTGGAGTGATGCCATGAACAAAGCCAACCAGGAAATCATCGGTTCCTATCTGCACTACAACATTTTCGACCAGCCCGGCGACGATTTGTTCGAGGGCTACAAGCTCAGGGACGATGCCAACATCAAGAGCAATATTGCTAACGACCTTGACTGGTTTGATGCATCTATCCGCAGTGGTTTCCGCCAGGAGTACAACATCAGCGGCGATGGTGGCACCAAGACCGCAAACTACTACCTCGGTGTGGGTTACACCAAGGAGAACGGTTACACCAAGGAGTCAGGCTTTGAGCGTATCACCGGTCGCGCACGCGTCAATCTGGAACCCAAGAGCTGGTTCAAGACCGGCTTGACTCTGGCAGGTTCACACCAGCTGATCAAGTTCCACAGCGACAACGAGAACAGCTACAAGAACGCCTTCAGCTACTGCCGCAACATTGCGCCCATCTATCCTGTTCACGCCCATGACCTGAAGACGCCTGACGGTGATTACCTCCTGGATGAGAATGGCAACAAAATCTTTGATAATGGTGAGGCCGACAGCCGTCCCCAGTACTCAGGTCGCCACTACCTGTGGGAGATTGGTCTGGACACCGACAAGACCTACCGCAACACCCTCGCCGGGCAAGGCCATGTCACCTTTGTATTGCCTTATGGATTTGACCTCACATTGAATGCCGACTTGAATCTGCGCAACACCGAGAACCGTGAGTATGACAACGCCATCATCGGTGACGGTATGGGTAACAACGCCCGCACCAAGCGCGCCATCTACCGTTATAAGAACTACACACTCCAGCAATTGCTGAACTGGAACCGGACCTATGCCGACCGCCACACATTTGAGGTGCTGCTCGGTCATGAGAACTACTACTACAAGTATAACTACCTGTATGGTTATAAGGCTAACGAGACCCTGGCTGGCCACATCGACATGATCAACTTCTCGGACATCCAGAGCCTGTATGACTACGAGGAAAATGACCGCAAGGAGAGCTATCTGGGTCGTGTACGCTACGTCCTCGATAACAAGTATGCGTTTGAGGGCTCCTACCGTCGTGACGGTAGCTCGCGCTTCCATCCCAACCACCGCTGGGGTAACTTCTACAGCATCGGTGCCAGCTGGATCCTGAGCCGTGAAGAGTTCATCCGCAAGTATGAGTGGATCAACAACCTCAAGTTCCGTGTTGCTTACGGTGAGGTAGGTAACGACCTTTCAGCCGGATACTACAGCTACATGGCACTGTATGACATCACCGTCAATGGTGGCATGGGTGCTCTGGTCAAGAGCCAGCTCACCAACGAGAACCTCAGCTGGGAGTCGGTAAGAAACCTGAGTGTGGGTCTTGAGGGCCGCCTGTTCAACCGCCTGAACTTCAGCCTCGAGTTCTTTAACAAGGAATCCCACGACCTGATCTTCGACCTCAACCAGCCGCTGTCGGCTGGTGCCACCAGCACCAGCAGCGCTGTGTCTCAGGTAACGATCAACCTGGGTAACATGGTGAACCGCGGTATCGAATTCTCGGCCGACGCCGACATCATCAAGACTGGCGACTTCCGCTTCAACATGGGCCTGAACCTGACCTACCTGCACAACGAGATTACCAAGATGCCTGAAATCTACAATGTGGGCGGCGAGAAGGATGAGTACAATGCAGGTATGCAGAGCGGCCAGTACAACTACCGCAAGGGCCACTCGATGTACTCGTTCTATACTTACACATATAAGGGCATCGACGACATGACCGGTAAGTCGCTCTACACCTTCAACGATCATGACTTCTATGTACCCGGCATGACTAAGGCCGGTGAGGACCTCAGCAAGCGTGAGCCTATCCCCGCAGGTGAGTACGTTGTTATCGACGGCGTGCCCTACGTTTACAAGCCAGCCACCTATGGTAAGCGCGAGTGGCACGGCAGCGCACTGCCCAAGTTCTATGGCAGCTTCAATCCCACGTTTGACTACAAGAACTTCACGCTGAGCGGCATCTTCTCATTCCAGCTGGGCGGCAAGTGTATCGACTGGACCTACCAGAGCCTGACCTCGATGGGAGGTACTCCCAGTGCCATCCATGCCGACATGACCAACGCATGGGTTAAGGACCTCGATGGCACCGCAGTTATCTACACCGAAGACCAGATCAAGTCCATGACCGTGGGTGAAGGCGATAACGCCTACGTGAACTATCCTGCCAACCGTCTCGATCCTAACGGCACGCCCGCCGTTTACTCGGGTGACAACAGCTTCAACAGCGCTACCAGCGACCGCTACATCACCTCGTCAAACTACTTCATCGTTAAGAATATCGGCGTCACCTACCGCCTGCCGCGATTCATCCTGAACAAGATCGGTTTCACCAACATCTCGCTCACGGCTACCGTCGAGAACCTGTACACCAAGACTGCACGCAAGGGTATGAACGCACAGCAGAACTTCAGCGGTTACGTGGGTGACTACCTGGTAACTCCGCGCGTGTTCTCGTTTGGTGTGAAGTTCGGTTTCTAATCAACAATCGTTACATTTTAATATAGAATACATTATGAAAATTTTCAAATATATACTGATTGCAGGTGTAGTCGCTTTGGGACTCTCATCGTGTTCTAAGGACTACCTTGAAACCGCACCGACCGCCGAAACCGGTACGGCAACCGCATTCGAGACCACCGATAACGTCAAGCTGGCCATCAATGGATGCGCACGTGTGATGATGAACCAGTACCTGGGCACACAGGGCATGTGCGGCGAGGGTTGCATCAAGATGTGGTACGGCAACTATCCTGGCCAGGACTTCTTTGTGAATCTTCCCGGTTGGTCATCGCTGATCAACCAGGATGTACACGACACCCCCAACAGTCTCTACAATTACTATCCCTGGTTCTACTACTACAAGCTCATCAGCAACGCCAACAGTGTCATCCTGAATGTTGACGGCGCCGATGGCACCGAGGCCGACAAGCAGTTCCTCAAAGCACAGGGTCTGACTTTCCGCGCCTATGCCTACATGATGCTGGCGCAGATTTACTGCAAACGTTGGGTGGACTCCGAGAACGGCAACTGCCCGGGCCTCGTGCTCCGTCTGGACGAGAGCGTGGGCGACCTGCCCCTGACCTCGCTGGCCGATGCCTATACACAGATCTACGCCGACCTCGATGAGGCCATCAAGCTCTATCAAGAGTCCGGCCGCCACCGTGGTGCTGACGAGTTCTTCCTGCCCGACATCGAGGTAGCCTATGCCACCTATGCCCGCGCAGCCCTCAACCGCTGTGACTGGAGCAACGCATCCAAGTATGCCAAGTTGGCTCGCCAGGACCACCCCCTCATGAGCAATACAGAACTGCTCTATGATGGTTTCTGCAACCACAACAGCGAGTGGATCTGGGGCGGCTACAGCGCAACCGACCAGACGCTGTACTACTACAGCTACCATGCCTACATCGCTTATAACAGTAATGCAGGTAACGTGCGCAACTATCCCAAGTGCATCAACAGGGAGTTGTTCAATCTGATTCCCGCAACCGATGTTCGCCGCCAGTGGTGGCTCGATGCCACGGACTACACCTACACCACCACAACCGGTGAGGCTGCCAACAGCACCAAGCTGGCAAAGGATTGCCGTGCAAAATATCCCGACCTGCTGAGCAATGCCAAAGTCTTTGCCTACATGCAGTTCAAGGTACGCTTGAACGACACCCCGGGTGTGGGTGAGTTGTGCAACTTCCGCTCCAGCGAGATGCTGCTCATCGAGGCCGAGGCCGAGTATATGATGAACAACACCAGTGGTGCACAGGCTGCCTTGATTGCCCTGAACAAGACTTCGGGCCGCGATCCCGAGTACAGCTGCAGCAAGACCGGTACCGATCTACTCAACGAGATCAAGCTTTATCGTCGCATCGAGCTGTGGGGCGAAGGCTTCGACTGGTTCGACCTCAAGCGCTGGAAAGACACCCTCGTTCGCCACACCTACGAGGAGGGCGGTAACTTCCTCACCACCCTGGCCGTAACCATCAAGCCCGAGGAAAAGAACGAGTGGCGCTACATGATCCCGACCCGCGAGACCGACTACAACAAGGCCGTTCGCGACGGTGTCATCACCCCCGCCGAATAAACCTGACACTTTTCAAACGTCAACGACAACCTGTTGACCACTGAATCAACCTGAATAAAGTAGTGCCGACGCAACTCCCGCGCCGGCACTACTCGTTTTAATGCACTCACATCATCATAATCCGTTTCTCCTACACCAAAACCTGCAGGTCTAAAAATTTGGCATAATAGGCTTACCTGTGGCATGTATGATGTAGGGCCTCGCCTTGGCGTGGCCGTTCGTCACCTCAAAAAAAAAGCCGATTATTGCGAAAAAATCAGTGTTAATTCGCGTCATCAGCGTTAGAAATACTACTTGATTCATAGCGGCCAAGGCGAGGCCCTTCATCCAGCAGCTACTACACCAAAGCGTTTCTATAGCACTAATAATATCTGATATTCAACAAGTTAGCTTATCTGATTTCGCAAGACGACGTACCCCGTGCCGTTCTTGAGGCAGAAAAGGTCGAAGACCTTGGCAAGGCCAGCGGCCTTGAATTGCATTAACCCCATGGCGCACAGGCCAGCAGACCTGTGCGGCATGGGGAAAAGGGCCTCAGAATGGAAAGGGCCTCGTAGAGGGCCACACTCTCTAGGCTGAGGGAAATGTCATGGTTCGTGTCCCAATGCGGAAAAGAAACATATAGCTTGCGTCTCGCTTACTGCTCATACTCAACTCTGTCAACAATGAGCCGTTGCTTGCTAATAGTGTAAAATCCAACGCCGCAATAGGACAGAGGCATATACCTGATGCGGATAATTTCCTGACCATCAACAAGGAAAGCCAACTCGTCGGCTTCCTTAATCAAAGTCCACTCTTGTTCAAGTTTCTTTTTCTTTTTCCACTTAATTCCCTGATGATAGCTTCCCACTTCCACGTTATTCTCGAAGCGTCTGAAAGACACCGCATACTCATTAAATGAGAAACAGTAAAAGTTGCCATCGTCACGATAGTTGAAAATGAGTCCCACCTGTTTGTCATCCTTGAGTTTGTCAATGCCTACATAGGCCGTCATCCTGAAATCTTTTTCCACATTGATTGGCGCATAGCAGTGTGTCTTGAGAGCAAACTCGTCATGCTTGGACTTGATGTCCAATTGACCGTTGATAATAGCAATGGCACCGATGTCACCATCAATTTCGCCCTCATTCCAGCTATAAATGTTCGCACTGAAGTCGTCAACAATCACATTAGCTCTGGCACCTATCGCAAGGACGGCCAGCAATAACAAGAGAATTACATTCCTTTTTTTCATCTTTTCTTAAACTATTTCATTAATAACTATGCAACTTGCCTACTCTCGTCTGCAATTCTTGAATCAGTGGAGCCAGTTCTCTAGGAATGCGATCCACCTCAACAAATTCGCCATGTTTACCCAGTTTGGTAGCTGCTACTTCGCTCAGCACCTTGATCTGGAATGCGACTAGCTCAGGATTTGAGATATCACGGATAACCACCCTATTGCGCAACTGCTTGTCACTCATAGTGAAATCAGTGTAATGCCAAGGAGTCTGGACGAATCCGCTATAGAAATCGGTAGTTTCAATCTCATCAAAATAATTCAGCAGAACCTGATGTAACAATTTCCAGGCTGTCTTGGCATCGTACGTCCCATCCGGCTTTACAGTATAGAACTTCTTGTCGACTTCAATTGTGAAAAACTTGTTCACTGCGCCTGACGGCTCTGTTCCATTGATAAAACCATCGGGCTGCATCACCAAATGCAGACTCTCTCGCTTGTCTCCCCCATAAAACTTAGTGTTGATGGTGATATAGCCATCACACTCAATACGGAGAACAGCTACCGAGTTTTTCTTTTTGGGACATGGAAATTCTCCATAGCCGTTACCCACAAACGTGTTATCAACATAGATAGCTGCCTCACTTGGTTCTACCGAGACCTTGACGATCTTGGTTTTGCCGAATGCTGATGCGCAAATGGCAGTGCACAGCACCAGCAACATGGTCAATAATACTTTCTGTTTCATGTTTTTTCTGTTCTATAATAATTAGTTAGTTTTTGCTTTTCTACCACCTGATGAGTATTGCAGATTGCGCTGAATCTGCAAGTCTATTAACTCGTTGCTCACTCTCCCCTCCTTGCTGAAGGTGCGGCGGTAAACCTCCTTGCCCTGATCATAGCAAGTCACAACCACATCCTGCTTGGAACTGGGGAACACATAGTTGACCAGTGACTTGCCGGCATATTCCCCGTCGATATAAATATCAATCGTGGGGTCGTCACATGAAAAGTTAACTCGAGTGGGTGACACACATCCCACAAGCAACGTGGTCAAACCAACTGCTAAAAACAATAAATGTCGGATGTTCATATCAATGTCAGATTAAAAATCAATTCCAAAACGGAAATCAAGACCTCCGCAATTCTTTTTTTCACGTTTAAACAGAAACTCTGCTTGTTGCATCGTGTAACCGATACCGACATTCAGACCAAGGTTATCATTCAGTTCAAATCGACAGCCCACCGAGGGGTTGATGTAAAAACCCTTCACATCCAGAAACGAGTAACCAACCCTCAAATCAACATAGGGAGTAATCTCATTTTCCAATAGATCACTTCGAAAGTGAGCAAACACGGGAAGGCTGCATAACTCATCATTTCCGTTGAAATAGTAATTAAAGCCAACGCCCAGGCCAGCAAAGAATTGCGGCGCAATCTGATAGCCGTGGGAAGTCATGATCCCAACGCGATCGTGATTCTTGCCCCAGTCACCCACACCAAGAGTGTAAGAGAAATCGGCAAAGCCTCGGTATCCCTGAGGAATACCTTCATCATCAAAATATATGGCACTCGCTGTTGAACACCACAACAACATCAGTGCAAAAAACAACATCACTTTTTTCATATCTATCTATTATTTAAATATTTAATGATTTTAGAAGTTTCTAGTCAACAACACTATTTGTCACCACTGATTTATAAATGCAAAATTATTGTTTGAGGCTTTATATATTCCACACCGTGCGTTACATATAATTCTACATTTTTGTAGAATCTTTTTCCACATCACAATTATCTTCTTGACAATACAGGGAGAAGAAGTTGCGGTGCAGGATGAGGCTGATGCGTTCCAGCAGGCGGGTGTCGATGCCCTGACGCTTGAAGATATCATACACGTTGGTGCGGTCACAGTGCAGTTTGTCGGCAAGCCAGGTCACACCTCGCTCCTGACGTTGCAACTCCGCCTTGATTTCTTTACCGATATGTATCTCCTTTGCCAAATTACAGACTTCAATGCCAACCCTTGCTTTTATAGAAATGTCAATTACTAATAGTTCATTTCAGATTGCAAAAGTATTGACATCGGCCTAAAGTGGGACTTCACAGGCGTGGTGAATAATGCTACGAATCCGTAGTATTATTTTCGGCATCACCGCCCATTTCCTGGCAGTAGAGCAGAAAGAAGTTGCGCCCCAGCACGGCACTTATGCGCTGCAGCAGTATCGTGTCGATGCTTTCACGCTTGAAGATATTGTATATGTTGGTGCGGTCACATGGGAGCCGTTTGGCCAACCACGTCACGCCGTGTCCTTGCCGGCGCAACTCAGCTTCGATTTCTTTACCTATGTGTATCGACATTGCAGTACAAACATCGATCGCAACGGCTCCCTAGTAGCGACCATTCAGGTTACACATGAGCGTGGGAGCCAAGTGGGTTTTCTTACGATCCATCTTCCTCACCCAGTGCTAAACGGCACTGGGTGAGGAAGTTCACGTAAGGGTATAGTTCACCCACTACGCATGAATTACTTAAAAAATATGTACTAAAAAAATTATGATGTTAAACAATATCTCTCGACATCGTTAGGACATCGTCACCCATACTATTCCAATATTTTTCCTTTAAGAATTTCATCTCGCGTCTATACTGCTTTTCAGCGTTGCAAAAATACACATTTCTTCCATAATCCCCAAACACAACGGTGTAGAAAATATTTCCACATTTTTATATTGGGTCCATTTGATTGAAAAAACCGAGACGTCGATGCCCATTTTAAGAAGAAAATTGTAACTTTGCGGGTTAGTTCATCAAACGATAATCAATTCAAAACCATAATAACAAAATGAGTAGAGAGACTTTTCCTCACCTTGAGGCGCTGCGCGAAGAGATGCGCCGCGTGAATGTCGATGCCGTCATCATCCCCGGCACCGACCCCCACCAGAGTGAATACATCTGTGACCACTGGAAGTTCCGCGACTGGATCAGCGGCTTCACGGGCAGCAACGGCACCGCAGTCGTAACCCTCGACCAGGCGGCCCTGTGGACCGATTCCCGCTATTTCCTGCAGGCCGAAATCGAACTGGCCGACAGCGGCTTTGTGATGATGAAGGAGAACATGGGCAATGACCCCACCATCCACGAGTGGCTGCAACAGGTGCTGGAAGAGGACTCGGTCATCGCTATCGACGGACGGCTCTACAGCGCACAGGATGCCAACCAGTTGGAGCGCTTCTGCGGTGAGAACGGTTTCATGCTCGCTACCGAGTTTTATCCTGCCGACAAGATATGGACCGACCGTCCCACAAGGCCCAGCGAGCCTGCCTTTGTCCACGACGTGCAGTATGCCGGCGAGGAGGCCGCCGACAAGATCGAGCGCCTGCTCAACGTGCTTGAGAGCAACGATGCCACGGCCATGCTGGTGACCGCCCTCGACGATATCGCCTGGCTGCTGAACCTGCGCGGCAACGATGTGGCTTTCACTCCGGTAGCCATCGCCTTTGCCTACATCTCACGCAACAACAAGGAACTGTTCATCGACGAGGACAAGGTGGACGACCAGGTGCGCCAGCACCTCAAGAACTGCGGTGTGCGCGTTCGCGACTATGACGATATCGTCCACTTCCTGGAGCGCGTGAGCGAGCACGAGGTAGTGCTCATCGACCCCAACCGCGTGAGCGACACTCTGGCCAACGCCTTACAGTGCCAGAAGGTTTACTACCGCTCGCCCATCACCGACCTGAAGTGCATCAAGAACGAGGTGCAGATCGAGGGCTTCCGCCGCGCTATGGAACGTGACGGGGCCGCTCTGGTGCGTCTGTTCAAGTGGATCGAGGAGACGGCTCCCACGGGCAGCATCAACGAGGTGGATGTGTGGACCAAGGGCATGGAATTCCGTTCCAAGCAAGACCTCTACCGTGAGGACAGTTTTGCCATGATATGCGGCTATAAGGAGCATGGCGCCATCGTCCACTACGAGGCAACCGACGAGAGCGCCTCGACGCTGCACGGTGAGGGCATCCTGCTCGTGGACAGCGGTGCCCAGTACCTTGACGGCACCACCGACATCACCCGCACTGTCACTTTAGGCAATCCCACCGCCCAAGAGAAACACGACTTCACCCTCGTGCTCAAGGGTCATCTTGCCTTGCAACGCGCCAAGTTCCCCGTTGGCACCACGGGTTGCCAGCTCGACGTGCTCGCCCGCCTGCCGTTGTGGCAAGAAGCCATGACCTACGGCCACGGTACGGGTCACGGCGTGGGCCACTTCCTGGGATGTCATGAGGGGCCGCAAAGCATCCGCACCAACCTGGTCAACGTCGCCCTCACGCCCGGCATGGTCATGAGCAACGAGCCAGGCTTATATAAAACCGGAGAATACGGCATTCGCACCGAGAACCTGCTGCTCGTCGTCGAGGCCGAAAAGACCGAGGACTTCGGCGATTTCCTCGCCTTTGAGCCGCTGACGCTCTTCCCCTACGACCTGCAGCTCATCGACCGTTCAATGCTCACCCCCGAGGAGATCAAGCAGATTAACGACTACCACCGCATGGTGCGCGAGCGCATCACTCCGCTGCTCAACATGGACGAGATTGCCTGGCTCGAAAAGAAAACCCAGGAAATCAACTAATTGGATATTAATCCATTATTATCCATTATCTGATATCTATTATCTGATATCTATTATCTATTAACTGTTCACTTTTAACTGTTAACTAAAAAAATGTCTATCATAAAGAAAGTTAGGGGCTTCGAGCCCAAGATTGGAGATAATTGCTTCCTGGCCGACAACGCCGTCGTTGTGGGCGATGTGACCATGGGCAACGATTGCAGCATCTGGTTCAATGCCGTGCTGCGCGGCGACGTGAACACCATCACCATTGGCAACCGCGTCAACATCCAGGACAACGCAGTGATTCACACGCTGTACGAGAAATCGGTCACCGAGATTGGCAACGACGTGTCCATCGGCCACAACGTGGTCGTGCACGGTGCCAAGATCTGTGACATGGCACTCATCGGCATGGGCAGCATCATTCTGGACCACGCCGAGATTGGCGAGGGCGCCATCATTGCTGCCGGCAGCGTCGTGCTGGGCGGTACCAAGGTGGGTCCCCACGAGTTGTGGGCAGGCAGTCCGGCGAAATTCAAAAAGATGGTTGACCCCAAGCAGGCCAGCGAAATCAACGTGAAAATCGCCAAGAACTACTTGATGTACTCCACCTGGTATGACCAGGACTAATGCCTGAATCACCATTTAATCAACAACAATCAACAACAATCAACCAGAATTCAAGATGAAAAAGTATTACCTAATGTCTATCATGGCGCTCGTGCTGGCCTTTTTGCCGGCACGGGCAGCCATCTATATGGTCGGGAACACCCCCTTCGGTGACTGGAATCCTGGCAACGGCGTCGAGATGACTGACCAGGGCAATGGCATCTACACCCATACTACTACCATCAGCGGCACGGTGTGGTTTGTGTTTGCCGACGGGCAGTCCAGCGACTGGACCTTCTTTAACGCCAACTACCGTTATGGACCGTCCGGCGGAGGCAGCCAGGAGGTATTCTTGGGCAATACTTACGCAACCCAAAAGAGCAACAATAACCACTCGTATAAGTTCTCGGGCAATGGAGAGAACTATACCTTCACGTTCAATCTGAACAACCTCACCTTCAGCATCGAGGAATACCAGGAGCCGCTGCTTCCCGACCCATTCTTGTTTAAAGTTGGGGATGTGAACTGCGACAACGAGATGAACATTGCCGATGTCACCGAGCTAGTTAATATCCTGTTGGGTGGCTTTGCCAATTATGACATGCGACGTCTCGCCGATGTCGACTTCGACAACGAGGTCACCATCAGCGATATCACCGTGCTGGTTGACCACTTGCTCAAGGGCACAAGACCCGTACGCGTCAAGGAGGGATACGACTATGTGTGGGACGACGAGGTAATCCCCGAAATCCATATCAGTGTAAGCCTTAACGAGTGGAACCGACTGCTCACCTTGTACGATGCCAATGCCTATACCACGCAATATGTGATGGCCACGGCCTCGTTTGTCAAGGACGGCGAGACGACGGTCATCGACAGTGTGGGCCTGCGCATCAAGGGCAACACATCGCGCCGACGTCCTGAGGGCGGGTATGGACGCATGCACGAGCGCAACAACACCGACTGGCACCACGCCCACTTCGGGATCAACCTGCGCAAGTATGTCGATGACGACGCCCACACCATCCAGGACGTGCGCAAGCTGCACCTCAAGTGGTTCAAGGACGACCCCGCCTACGTCCGGGAAGTTTTCTGCTACGAACTGTTCAGGCGTGCAGGCGTGTGGACCGCCATCCGCGACAACTATTGCCGCCTGTGGATCCATGTGGAGGGCGACAGCAAGGAGGCCTATTATGGCGTATATGGGATGCTTGAACCCATCGACAAGCGCTATGTCAAGGACCGCAAAGACCGCTTCGGCTCCAGCAACGGCTATCTGTGGAAATGCCGTAACGGAGCAGCAGGTCTCAATAACCCCAATGGTGATATCTGGTATGATGACGATACTGACGACCGTCATGCCTATACACTGGAAACCCAGACTGCTGAGTTTGACAGTGCACGAGTGCAGCTCATCGACTTCATGTACAAGATCAACAGCCTCAACGACAACGAGTTCTACACCTGGATTCAGCAAGCGACCGATGTGGATTTGCTGCTCCGAACCTATGCAGTCAATGTCGCCGTGGGCATGTGGGACGATTATTGGAACAATGCCAACAACTACTACCTGTACTTCAACAGCAGGGGATTGACCGGCTACAAGTTCTTCTTCATCCCCTACGACTACGACAACACGCTCGGCACCAGCCTCAGGACAGGTAATCAGAGTGATGCGGGACGGCAGAATCCGCTCTACTGGGGCGTTGATAACAATCGCCTGATAGCCCGCATACTCAAGTACGACGACTTCAAGGCGAAGTATATCACTCATCTCAAGAGATTGATTGACCCCAAAAACGCCCTGATGGACCGTGCTTCATCCCAGGCCCGCATCCGAGCATGGCAAGCCCGCATCGAGCAATACATCGACAACGACACGGGCGAGGACACTGCCATCGAGGACAAGCCTGCCTCGTGGGGCAACCACGGCGAGTACAATCTGTTGAAAAACGACGGAAACAACTTCTTTAACGCCAAAGCGTCTTCCATCAACCCCTTGTAAGGTCAGCGCACCTGACTTTGCCAAGGCGTCACCTACGCTCAATGGCTAACCCATTGATTTTTAAACTACTGCTATTTTATAGCAATAAGAATTCCCGCTAAGTTTTTTATTCGCCAAATCTGAAAGATTCGCGAAATCCGCATTTTAAAAACAGGAAAAAGAGGGTGCGTCAGAATTCGCGCCTTAAACTTTGATCGGCCTAACGACCCAGAAAACTTGTGCAAACTGAGCGCAAATGAACTTGATCGATTTGCCGAGGTGCAGCCAAGTTTATCCAAATTAAACAAAAAAATTATTATAAAAATTCAACAAAATAAATTTTTATAATAATTTTTATTTGTATTTTTTGCCCAATTTCCCGCCCTGCGGGCGGTTATTCCTTCTAGGCGTTAGCTTTGCAACAGTCTCACAAGGCCAGGGCATCAGGCGAGACCCAACTCGAAGTCTTTCAGGAACTGGGTGAAGTTGGGGTTGTGCTGCTTGATCTCCTCCACGACTTCGCGGGGTAAAAGTATTTTCGGGGTGTCGATCGGCACCTCGCTCACCTTGACATCAAGTGTGAAGCGGTCGTTGTTGACGGCATCGCACAAAAATCTCATCAAGGAGTCCTTGTGCTCTTCGACATTCTTCTGCTCGGTGGGACTGCCTACCATCATCACATAATGCTCGGCACTGTCGCCCTGCTGCGGTAGGGCATAGGACATCGTGGTGCATAAGGCCCTCTCCTGAGGGTGCTGATCGATGTAGTTCTGCCATGCCACCTGCAATTGATCGGCAGTGAAGGGCTGTGTGCGTTGCGGTGCACTGGCCTTGGCAGCAGTATTCTGCTGGGAGGCAGTAGCATTAGGCACATTCACCATGATGCGAGGTGCATTGCCCATGGTGCGAGGCATAGGCTTGGAAGCTGGTGCTGGTGACGGTTGGGCGGCAACACGAGTGGCGGGTGACGACATAGCCTGAGCGGGGTGCGGTGGCTGGTCACTGGGGTGAGGCGCCTGCGGTGCCGCCTGAATGGGGGGCTGAGGCTGTGCTGCCTTCGGGGCAGGCTGGGCGGCCGGCTGATGAGCGGGGCGCGGCTGCTGAGCGGCAGGTTGCGCTGTTATCTTCTGCATGGGAGGCCGGGCGGCCTGCTGAGGCTGCGGAGCCACGAGTTGACACAATTTGACAAGCGTCAGCTCCACCAGCAGTTGCTTGCTGCTGGCATTGCGGTAATTCAGGTCGCAGGTGTTGCACAAGTCCAGGGCACGATAGTAGAACCCCGGCGCGAGCCGCATGCTCTGCTCGCCATACCGCTGTGCCACTTCATCGTTCATCTCAAGCAGTTTGCGTGTCTGCGGGGTGCTGGCCACCATTAGGTCGCGCAGGTGTTGAGCCAGTCCGTTAATGAAGAACTGCGAGTCAAAGCCCTTATCACGTATTTCCTTGTAAATGAGCAGTGCTTGCATGACATCACCGGCAAGGAAAGTCTCCACGAGCCTGAAGTAATAGTCATAGTCGAGCACATTCAAGTTATCAAGCGCGCTCTGGTAGGTGATATGCCCCTCGGTCGAGGCGGCCACCTGGTCAAAAATCGAGAGAGCGTCACGCATGGCGCCGTCGGCCTTCTCGGCAATGACGTTGAGCGAAGCAGGCTCAGCCTCGATGTTTTCCTGCCCGCACACATATTACAGCTGCTGCACGATGTCGGGCACGGTAATACGGGCAAAGTCGTAAATCTGACAACGCGACAGGATGGTGGGAATGACCTT
>JAEEGL015084819.1_pt1 | contig 19049 bp, 14 predicted proteins | sample 9134231 | NCBI WGS metagenome assembly JAEEGL01 (sample SAMN16246548, study PRJNA631951) | gut metagenome | biome: gut microbiome; feature: rumen; material: fiber-attached | host: Bos | place: Iran: Karaj | collected 2018-10 | reverse complement strand
TCTTCCGCCGGAGCCACGGTGAAGCGCACGCTCTGGGCGGACGACGATCCTGCCGACGCGTTCCTGTTTGTGGCCAATGCGGGCGTGTACTACAGCTTCTCACTGAAGGATACGACGGAAAAGCTCACGGCCGGGACCAAGTTGGCAGGAGACGCCGTGATGACCTTCTACGCCTACAAGGATGGCGCGCTCGTGCCTGTCGCGGGGCTTGACGGCGTGACGGAGGTCTCGAAGCGGTTGCTAGACCCCGGATACGTCGTTGTGAGCGTGCACCATTCGGCGTTCCCTGCGGACACCTGCTATGCGCTGGAGTACTTCTCGGCCAACGTCGGCACGATTTCGTTCGCCTCCACGAACGTCTCCGCGACGAAGGGCGACGGATATGCGGATGTCGTCTTGAGGCGTTCCGCGTCCGAGGGAGCGGTCTCAGTGAGGTATGCGACCGTCGCTGGGACGGCGAAGCCTGGCGAAGACTACTATCCGACCACGGAGGAGGGTGTTGTCCGCTGGGAGGACGGCGACATGGCCGACAAGGTTATCCGCGTGCGACTGATACCGAGCCTGATCGACAATTGGACGGAGGACCGGACGCTGCAGGTGGAAATCGCTCCGTTCTCCGAGGATTCAATTGCGGATGACGAGTATCCGGCGGTCCTTTCGGGCGACGACACGGCGACGGTGACGATTGCGTCTGCGGTGGCGAAGAATCCCGGCACGGTGTCTCTGCTGGACCAGCCGCTCGAGGTCACGGCAGGCGACTCGACGTTCAATTTGAGACTGGAGCGTACGGGCGGCAATGAAGGGCGTATCGCGCTCGCGGTGTCCTCCAGCCCGGGCACCGCCGTGGCGGGCACGGACTACAAGAACATCACTTACACGGTCGTCGAGTGGGCGGACGGCGAGGACGGCGTCAAGACTGTCGCGTTCGAGACGTTCGACAAGGGATCTGTGGCTGCGAAGACGGTCAACATCGGCATGATGCCCGTGACGGCGGACTATAGGGCCTACGGTTACGGCGACTATCGCGACTGTCTCGTGCCCAAGGTCGCCACGCCGACGGCAGTCTTGACGATCACCGGCAACGTGGCGAAGGAGACGGGGAGTCTCCTCAGGTCCGCCGCGGCCGCCGGAGTGGGCATCTCCACGCCGATTGGTTCGTGGTACAGCGACGGGACGCTGCGCTCCGGCGAACTGGCGGCGGGCGGCTCGGCCCGCATTGGATTCACCGTGGAAGGGCCTGGATTCCTGAAGGTGGATCCGCAGGTCGAGAACGGCGCCGGGACGGCGAGCATGATCTATCTTGCAGGCTCTGGCCCCGTGCGCGACTGCACAGATCACGACGGCCCGATGATGTTGACCCTGCCGGCCGGACGGCAGACGGTGCTCTTCCAGGTGAACAGCCCCAATGGCGGGGCGTATGCATCGTTCTCCAACGTGGACAACGGCTTGCCGTTCAAATGGATGCCGCTTTCGACGGTGACGGCGGCCTCGCCTATTTCCGGCGCGGTGGTGCCGGCGTATGGAGGACCGCTTGCATGGACGGCGCCCGCCGGCTGGAACAAGGAGGAGATATGGTATCGCTTGAGACTGGGCGTGTCCCAGGCTTCGATTCCGTACCAGGCCAGCACCGAAACGCTCGAGCTTGAATCTCCGATCAACACGCCGATGATTGCGAACTACATAACCAATGCTGTCGCGAAGCTGGGAATTGGGCAGAATGCCCGCTTCTGGTGGACGGTGGAGTGCGCCTATTCCACCGATCCCACGCCTGACTTCGCGCAGTTGGCGTGGATTACGGCGCCCGGCGCGTGGAATTTTGCCATTGCCGGGCAGGGAACGCCCGAGACGAACGTCTCCGGCTTTGACGCGTTTGGCGCCGCAATCGTGCCGGGAACGCCGGTGGAGCTCGTCCAGGGCGTTCGCTTCGAGGCGGATCTCTCGATCGGCGGCGGCTATTCGGCTACGCTTTCCGGCTGCGTGGGAGGCCAGCTTCCTCCCGGGCTCACCGCATCGGGACTCAAGATATCCGGCGTCCCGTCGGAGCCGGGGTCGTATACCGCCCTCGTGGAGGTGGCGGTGGGGCCGTACTTCGCCACGACCACGATGCTCGAGTTCAATGTGGCCGAGGCGGGGACGACGCTTGGCGCGTTCGGCGGAACGCTTGTCGAGGACGGCTCTGCCGCGCCGAACGCATGGGGACGAAACCTTCTGTTGACCACTTCGGTCTCGGCGAGCGGAGACATCTCGGCCGCAGTGAACTATTTTGGCGGAAGGCTTACGTTCTCGTCCTCCTCCGGGTATGACGAATACGATGCGAAGACCGGTACGTCGAAGGTCCTTCTGTCGACTCCGGTCGTGTCGCAGGGCGTGACATACTACAATACCGTAGAGATGGCTGTGCGCAAGGAGGCCCTTGACGATGCGCTGGGCATGGGTCAGGAGATGGGCACGGCGAAACTGACGCTCTGGCTGGCCGACGCTTCGGGGGTTCTCACCGAGCGCACTTACTTCTGCGGACTGTCCCGGAGCAATGGGGACAGCGCCGTGTTCGCCGAGGCCATGAAGGCGTTCGCGGGCTACTACACGGTGGCGCTTGCGCCGGTGGGACCGCTTGCCGGCGAGCCGTCTGGAAACGGACTGCTCACGATGACATTGGCCACGAACGGCATCGCACGCTTCGCCGGCATTCTCGCGGACGGCACGTCGATGAGTATGACGTCCTATGCGAGCCTGCTGGGAGACCTGTCGGATCCGATGGCGTGCGAGCTGACGGTGCCGGTGTGGTCTTCCGCCGCGAACTATTCTTTCGGTGGCGTCCTGCGGGTGCGTCCCGGCGCCGCGGACGAAGTCGGGGTGGCAACGTCCTGGGTAGTCTCCACCGCAGAGCTTTCCTGGGCCAAGGACGGGGCGGGTTCGACCTACGACGGCGCCGGCTTCATGTTGTCGCTCTCGCCCGTGGGCGGTTGGTACGATACGGTGGTGAACCTGCAGCAGTACTATCTCGACAAGGATTTCACCGTGGAGACGGAGCCGGTGACGGGGATACCCGAATATCTGCGCTATCCCGGGCTCGCGTATTCGGTGGACTCCACGCCCCATGGCGTTTCGGCCCTGCTGAACGGGAACGTCCTTTCCGCGGTCGCCACCTCTTTCGTGATGGAGAAGGAAGGGTCTCGGCGCTTCGACCTGGCCAAGAGCCAGAATCCCTGGGGGGTGAAACTCGCGTTCAGCCGTGGCAATGGACTCGTCTCCGGTACGTTCAATCTGATCGTGGACGACAAGTCCTCGCCGCAGGGATATGCGGCCACGCTCAACCACCGCGGACTGCTGCTGATGAACCGCGATGTGAAGGCGCCTCTTGACGAGGACGTCTGGACGGCGGGATTCTATCTCATGCCGTCGTCAAAGGGCGAGTGGCTGATTTCGCGCCCATTCAACATTCGGGCTACGGCCGTAGATCGTGATTGGAGCGAGGTGGATTTGTACTGACGGATGGTGCATTTCGGGAAAATCATACTGGCGGGCCTGTTTGCCGCTTTGGCCTTCCCGGCGCTAGGCGTGTTTGAGAACGCCTATTTCGCGCCGGAGGGGCCAACGTTGTTCAAGGTTGTTCTTCCAAACGGCGTCCACTACAACTTTTCCGACGACGCGGGCAAACCGGGACATTTGATTTCCTCGTTCGGCTGGGAAGGTACGTATGACAGAAAAGGCAACGTGACGCTTAAGTCCGCAACGGGTGATTTGCTTTCTTTCCGTCATGGACGCCTTGTCTCCGAGACGTGGGGCGGGAAGACGGCCGCCTATGACTACGACATGCCCAGAAGCGCACCAACGAATACGGTGACGCCGCTGGCGATTCTGGTGTACGACGAGGAGAAGCTGGCCAAGGACTACATTCAGCGCGAAGAGATGGTCAAATGGGCAAATACGGGGCGGCTTGCCTTTCCGTATGTGAATCCAAACTTCACGGGTGCGCTTTATGCGCAGTTGTCGCTTCTCTTCTTCGTTCTTTCCCTTGGAGCAGGGAAAAGGGTGTGGTTCAGGGTTGCGGGGCTGGTGCTGGCGGCGGCCGCGGCGGGATGCGTGGTATGGTCCGGGTCGCGCGGAGCCATGTTGGGGCTTTTCGCGGGCGTTGCGCTCGCGACCGGGCTGGGCGTGAAATTTGGCCGGGTGCCGTGGCGGCTCGTCGCGGGCGTGGTGGGCGTAGGCGTGGTGGGGGTTGTGGTCGTGGCGTTGTTTGGCCAGTCGAATCTGATGCGCGGATTCGGCGAAGAGGGGCTTACCTGGTCGAATGCGCTTCGCGTCGAGATGACCAAGGCCGCTCCCAGGATGATGGCCGATGCGCCCGGCGGGTGGGGTGCGTTTGGAATCGGCAAGGGCTACACGTACTGGTATCAACCGCTCGGGATGCTCCTTCTTTCGGGGTCGATGATCAACTCCCATCTCACGTGGCTTGTGGGATTCGGCTTTGTGGGGCGGTTCCTGTACCTCTTTGCGCTGTTTGCCTTGCTTTCCCTTGCCGTTCGTCTTGCCGTTCGCGAGAGGCTGCTCTTGCCGTTGACGGTTCTCTCCGGTTTTGTCGTGATGGCATCATTCAATCCTCTTTTTGAGGAATGGGGATTGTGGATTTTGCCCGTGGCCGTAATCGCGCATCTTCTCTGGCGTTCGCGCGGCATGAGTTTGAAGGCTGTCGGGCTTTTCGCGGGCGTGTCCGCGCTGGGGGCGGCTGTAGTGCTTTCCGCCCTGTTGGCGGCGGGGTCGTCGCAGCGGGGGCGTCCGTCCATCGCGTATGACGGACGGCGCATCAAGGTGAACGGCTTGAATCCGAGGATATGGATAGTGGATGACGGTCAGGGTACGCTGGGGGGGGCTCTTGCGGGGCGGGACATACGCGAATTCTATACCGTGCAGCCGCATGCGCCTTCGGTGGGGTATGTAAGGAGCGTTGACGATCTGCCGGAGAAGGGCGTCGATCGGCTCGTCCTCCCCGGAAAGTCGGGGAACGACTGGCTGCTTCGTCTGTCCGAGAACGAGAAGATGCGCTCCAACCTGCCGAAGTCGGTGCTTTTCGTGAGTCCGCCGTTTTCGCCGTCGGAGATGCCGGAGGGGGTTCTTGCGATGTGCCATCCCATGGTTCTGGTGGGGGAGTTCGCGGCATTGTACAACGAAGAATACAAGAAGCCCAGACCTTGGATCAAGATCGTACCCGGGATGGAGAAATACATTTTGCGGTGGATGACGTTCGCCGTAGGGGGGTGAGATGGCGGTTGGGCGCATGAGGGTGTTGTTGCTCTGCATGACGGACATCGCGCTCGTCTGCCTGGCTTGGATGTTGTCCGTATGGGGCTACTGGCTTCTTGGGTACGGACACTACCACTATGGCTTCAACTTCTATCTGAATCTCTGGCCGGTGGCATTGGCGTTTCCGGCGTTGAACGGGATCTTCGGGCTGTACCACGGAAACATGTTCTATCCGGCGGCGCCGCTTTCTCCGGTTGAAGAGCTGCGGCGGCTTGTCGGGTCTGCCGTGCTCACACATCTTGGGGTGATTGCGGTTCTGGCGCTGTCGCGCCAGACCACCGTTGACTATTCGCGTGCGGTGATAGTGATCGCCGGCACGATTACCGCATTGTTCGCCCAGACGGCGCGGAATCTTGTGCGTTCGGCCATGTTTCGCCTGCACATCGGACAGATCCCTGTGTTTTTGGCGACGGGAGGGGCGGCGTCTGCGCAGGTGGAACGCGTGATGGCCAACGATTCCTACATCGGTTTCAAAGTCGTCCGCACGTTCGGGCTTGGCGAATCCCGCGAAATCGTGCCGGCGGCACGGCAGATGGGCGTCAAGATTCTGGTCGCTTGCCAGGACGACCGCGTGTTTCGTGCGCAGATAGAGGAGTTCACCTCTTGGTTCACGTTCATCGAGTACCTGCCCACCGCCGAAGCATTTCCGGTGTTCGGCTCCAGGCCGATCGTCCTCGACGGCATCGGTGGGCTGGAGATGGTCAATCAGCGCCGGATGAAGGCGATGCGCTTTGGCAAGTCGGTGCTCGACCTGGTTCTGTCATTTGTCGCCTTTGTGGTCTTCCTGCCGCTCTTCGCCGTGATACCTCTCCTGATAAAGCTCACCAGCAAGGGGCCCGTATTCTACAAGGCGAAGAGGCTGGGCAAGGGCGGCCGCCCGATAATGGTCTGGAAGTTCCGTTCCATGTATGAGGATGCGGACGAACGGCTGGCCTCGCTGCTTGCCGCGAATCCCGGGCTCAAGCAGGAGTTCGAGGCCAACTTCAAACTCGCTGACGACCCGCGCGTGACGTTGTTCGGGCGTTTCCTCCGCAAGACTTCGCTGGACGAGATCCCGCAGTTGTTCAACGTCTTCTCCGGCGAGATGGCGCTCATCGGTCCTCGGCCGATCGTCGAGAAGGAGATTCCGTACTATGGAAAGGACTATCCCGTGTTCTCGTCGGTGAAGCCCGGGATAACGGGGCTCTGGCAGACGTCCGGGAGAAGCGATACCGACTATGCCCGCCGCGTTGCGCTTGACGCGTACTACGTCTTGAACTGGTCCCCATGGCTTGACATCTGGATCCTTTTCCGCACGGTGGGAGCTGTCCTTTTCATGCGGGGGGCGTGTTGAGATGACGGAGAACCGGCGCATCGTCCTGAACATCACGGCAACCTATTTGCGCAACGTCTTTGCGCTGGTATGCGCGGTGTTCACCAGCCGATGGATTTTCCGGTCGCTCGGGGAGGTGCCGTACGGACTTCTGGGCGTCGTCGGCAGTCTGTTCCCGTTCATCACGTTCATAAACGGCGTATTGTCCATGGCGGTAGCCCGTTTCTACGCCTATTCGGTCGGGGCGGAGCGGACGGCGGAGGACAAGGAAAAGGCGCTGGAGGAATGTCGCGCCTGGTTCAGCGTTTCCGTTACGCTCCATCTTGTTGGGCCGGCGATTGTCTTGACCCTGGGTTGGTTTCTTGGATCGTGGGCCATCGAACATTGGCTGACCATTCCGCCTGAGAGGATGTCCGACTGTCTGTTCGTGTTTCGGTTTTCGTGCTTCAGCAGTTTCGCGGGACTTGCGCTGGTGCCGTTCATGGCGATGTACGCGGCCAAGCAGGAAATCGCAACCTGTACGGTGTTTTCGTTTGCGGGCACGATCTGTCTGGTCCTGTTTTCGGGTTACATGGTGACGCATCCTCGCGACTGGATGGTTCCGTTCTCGGTGTTCACGTGTCTTTCGGGCCTGGCGTTCTCGCTGGTGATGTCGATTCGCGCTTTCTTCATATTCCCGGAATGCCGGCTTCGTCGGGCGGAGATGGTGAACTGGAGACGGCTGTGGAAATTGTTTTCGTTTGCCGGTTGGGGATTTGTGGGTCCGCTGGGGGTGTTGCTGCGTACGCAGGGGATGGCGATTCTCGTCAACCGTGGGTTCGGCCCGGCTACGAATGCCGCCTTTACGCTGGCTCGGACGGTCTGCGAAAAGTCCAACACCCTCGCAGGCTGCGTGAAGAGTTCTATGGGTCCGGCGGTCGTTCAGGCCTGTGGCTCGGGAGATGATATTCGTATGCACGCGCTTGTCCGCCGGATGTGCAAGTTTTCGCTGTTGGCGACGCTTGCCGTGGCGCTGCCGCTCATGCTGGAGCTGGACGAGGTGTTGCGCATCTGGCTGGTGGAGCCGCCGGCTCACCTTGCCGGCTTGGCGATTTGCATGATTCTGGAGTACATCGCCGGCGTTGCGACCTCGGGGTACGATACCGCGGTTTATGCGAAAGGTCGCATTGCGGCGTACCAGTGCGTGGCCGGTTTTTTCTCCGTCATGACTCTTCCCGTCGCCTACATGGCAATGCGATTGGGCTTTGGCGTGGTCGTCACGGTCGCGGTGGCGGTGGGCATGACGTTTATCTATTCGGCGATACGGCTGTTCATGGCGGCGCGACTCACGGGGATGTGCGTGTCGGACTGGATGCGGAAACTGGCCCTTCCCGTCGCGCCCGTCGCCGTGGTGGCCCTTGTGGCCGGTGCCGTGCCACGTTTCCTTGCGGAGCCGGGATTCCTGCGCCTTGCCGCCACCACGCTTGTGTCGGTTGCGGCCTTTCTGCCGGTCGCATGGCTGTTCGCGTTGGATGATGTGGAAAAGGGCGTCATCAGGTCAAAGCTTCATCTGGCGGGTGGACGGTGATGATAAATGAGTTCTACGAGAGGTTCCTTGAACTTGAGCGCAGGGAACATTTGATGCACCGCACGGTCGGAGGCGTACGGTACTGGCATTTGGCGCGTTTCTACATTTACACCCGTTCTGTACTGGGTAAGATCATAAAGTTGGATGTCCCCCATCCAGACCTCGTTCCTGCAGAGGAGGAGCCACGGCGTCCATTCCTTCGCCGTGTCGTGGGAAAGTTGCGTCGCTGGATGACGGACATCCTTGCGGTGACGATCCACAACCCTGCACTGGCCTTTTGCCGATGCGGCGTGTTGTTTTCCCTCACGCCGCGGCAGACGGACTTCGGTGACGGGCGGAAAGTATCGGTCCTGCTCGATTTTTTTAGTCCTCAGTTGAAGTCGCGAGCGGCGCTTCTTGAGATTGTACTTCCGCCGGGACCCACACGCCAACCGTGCGGACGACGTGTGCTGTGGCTACGGGAGAGCCATCGACGGTTTGACAAGTGCCGCAGATGCGGGGAGTTCGCCCGAACGGCTGCGGAGCGCCAAAGGGAGGCAGAAGAGGTCGCCCGCAAGCTTTCCGAGGAATTCGAGATTGCAATCACGGCAGACGAAATCGCGGCACACATTGACTACGCCCTTCTGACACGCGAAGCCTATCTGCCATTGTTTCGGAAACTGCTTAGAAGGCTGTCTCCGAAGGTAGTCGTGACGGCTGTCCAGTACTACACGCCGAATTTCATATTGACCGAGGCGGCGCACGAACTCGGAATACCCGTCGTCGAACTTCAGCACGGAACCGTATTTCCTGCGCATGTGGCTTACAACCTTCCGGAAAACGGGAGCGTGTATTCGCCGGAGATCTTCCTGGCGTGGGGAAGGCATTGGGCGGAGCAGATGCGCAACTATCCACGAGAGCGCATGCTTCTGTCTGGGTTCCCTTACTTTGATCATTGTCGCAACCTTTATCCGCCGTGTCCGCGGAAGGCCGGCGGGCCGTTCCGCATCTTGTTCGTGTCGCAGGGCACCGTCGCGCGTAAACTGGTGAGTTTCGCGACGGAACTGCGGGCGCTGCTTCCCGTCGACCGTTTCACAATCATCTACAAGCTGCATCCAAACGAATCGCGTACGTGGCGGGTTCGGTATCCGTCTCTGATGTCCGCCGGGGTGGAGGTCGTGGAGAATCTGTCCCGGAACATCTACACGTGCCTGCGCGATGCGGATGTGGCGGTGGGCCTGAACTCCACCGCGCTCGTGGAGGGGTTTGCATGGGGTGTGCGTGCGTTTGTGTTCAGACAGCTTCCCGGATCTGAAACGATGGAGGATTTCTGCCGTTCGGGCACCGTGGAATTTGTGGATTCCGTTGAACGGTTGGCTGAGCGGCTCAAGCAGATCGCTGCCAATCCGGCGTTGGCCGGGAAGTCCAGCTTTGACGTATCGCGGTTCTGGGTTCCAAACGCGGCGAAGAACATTGCGTCCGTGATTGACGCGCTGGCATCCGGCAATTGTCCCTCAGGGCTAAATATGTTATAATTCTGCCGAATGCGGGAAGAATCGAAATGGCGAAAGAAGGCAAGAGATCGCTAAAGGTGAAGTTGCTTGACACCACATTGCGTGACGGCAGTTATGCGACGGGTTTTTCCTTTTCCAGAAGGGATACGGCCCTAATCGCTGGAGCCTTGGACGCGGCAGGCTTTGAGTTCATTGAAGTAGGGCACGGTGTTGGGCTGAATGCCTCGCGGATGGGCAAAGGCCTGGCCTTGCATAGCGACATTGAATATGTGAAAAGCGCCGTCTCCGCAGTGAAGCGCGCGCGAGTAGGCGTGTTCTGCGTCCCTGGCATTGCGGAGGTGAGGCATGTCGAGGCGGCGGCCGCCGCCGGAATATCGTTCATACGGGTTGGAACCAACGCCACGGAAGTCGAGACGTCGGAAGCGATCATACGCAGAAGCAAGGAGCTGGGCCTGTTCGTGTTCGCGAACTACATGAAGTCGTATACCGTGTCGCCCGACCGCTTTGCGGAGCAGGCGCGGAAGTCGCGGGCGTATGGTGCGGATGCCATTTACGTCGTCGACTCTGCCGGGGGGATGTTCCCGAGGGACATCGCCCGTTACTTCCGTGCGGTGAACGGCATGAAGGGTGGTGCAGGCGTGCCGCTTGGTTTCCATGGACACGACAACCTTTCCATGGCCGTGTCGAATTCCCTCCGCGCGGTCGAACTGGGCGCGGCCTTCGTGGACGTCTCGCTTCAGGGACTGGGGAGAAGTGCCGGGAATGCGGCGGCGGAGACGCTGGTGGCGTGCCTCGTCAAACGTTACGGCTATGATGCCATTGACCTCATGGCCGTGATCGCAGCCAGCCGCCGCTATGTCGCCCCGCTCCATCTTGGGCGGGCTGTTGCTCCGCTCGACCTCATCGCCGGCTTTTCGGATTTCCATTCCAGCTACATGCGCGACATACAGAGGGTGTCGGCGGACCATGGCATCGATCCGCTGGCCCTCATCTTGAAGTATGCGAAGCGAAAAAACGTGGGGATGGATGTTCATGCCCTTGAGGAAGACGCGCGTGCGCTTGAGGCCGAGGGTGACCACGCCACAGACAATTATGACTTTAGTCGATACCATGGACACGAGCAGAACTGACATCGGAACGATTTTGGCGGAACTGTTCGCGCAGTCTGGGGAAAACCTCCTTGTATGCGGCAGAACGGGCCGGACGTGGACACGCGGCGAGTTTGAGCGCGAAGCCCTTCGGTTTGCCGCGGTTCTTGGCCACAATCTCCCAGAAAGGACGTCCGTCCAGCCGCGGGTGGCATTGCGCTGCGGCAATTCGCCTGAAATGCTGATCGTCCTTTGGGCGGCATTGCTTGCAGGTTGGCACGTGTTTCCCATTGATGTCCAGAAAGGGAGGGAAGAGGCCGTCGGCATGCTCGCGGCCGTGCATCCCGATATCTTGGTTGCCGACGCATCAGATCCCGGCGTTGCCGTTTGTACGCTGGAACTGGCGGAGCTGGTTCGCGCTGCGGAAAATGTCAAGCCCCTGGATTTTCAGGGGTATGGGGCGCTTGACTACAGCCAGGATTATCTGACTGTATTTACCTCTGGATCGACAGGGGAAGCCAAGGGCGTCGTGCATTCGTTTGGGAACCTTTTCCGCGCGGCATCTGCATTCGCCGCCGAGTTTGAGTTCTCAGGGGCGAATACTTTCTTTCACGACTTCCCGATGTCGTTCATGGCCGGCATCCTGAACACCTTTGTCATGCCGCTGGTCTCCGGTTCTCGAATTGTCGTTGGAGACCGCCAGTCCGTTGTCGCCGCCTGCAGCTTCTGGCCCCAAGTCGTGAAGTGGGGCGCAGATACGTTCTGGTTCAACCCGACGTTTTGCAGTATGCTTTTGAAGCTTGACCGCAGCGATATCGGGGAGTGCTACTGTCGCGGACGCAAGATCGTAGCCTGCATTGGCACGGCACCGCTCGATCTGGCAATCAAGCGCAGATTTGAGGATCGGTACGGATTCGAGCTCTTCGAAAGTTTCGGGCTTTCGGAAACCTTGTTTGTCTCGACCAATACGCCAAGAGTCCCGCGCATGGAAGGTTGCGTAGGTGTGCCGCTCAAGGGGGTGGATGTGTCGGTGGCAGACGACGGCGAGCTCTTGATCGACGTCCCTTGGCTGATGAAACGCTATCTTCGGTCCGAGGCAGCGTGCGAAAGTCCGTTTCGATCGGGGGATTTTGGAGAATTGCGCGACGGGGGGCTGTTCATCACAGGACGCAAGAAGGACCTCGTCATCAAAGGCGGAGTCAATGTGAGCCCGCGACGCATTGAATCCTTTGTCTCGGAGCATTTCCCCGAACTGGGAGATGTCGCCGTCGTCGGCAGGCCCGATGCCCTGATGGGTGAGAAGATCGTGTGCTTCTTCACGGGGGCTGGCCATCGTTGTGGCATCACCCAGAAGGTCAATGCCGGGCTGAGGGCGGAACTTGGGCGAGACTTTACGGTGGACTCCTTCGTGCAGCTCGACGCGTTGCCGATCAACGCCAACGGGAAAATCGACAAACGAGTCCTCAGAGAGGGTGTGTGGAAGTGATACTCGCGGTTGACCATATTGCCTGTTCGCCGGCAGACCCCGAGGGGTTTGTTGGTGAGTGTGTTCATTGCGGATACCAGATGGTCGTGTCCGAAGCGGGACTGGTGAATCTGGACATCAAGGGAGCCCTGCTTTCGCGTCATGAGCCCAAACACGATCTGACCTTGATGCGAAGCATTGATGACGTGGCGATCGAAGTTCTTGATCACGGGAGCTCGAGCGGTCGAACCGGCTACCTTGCCAGAGTCGCGAAATGGCATTTCTCCTGCAGGACGACAGACGTGGATGGGTCGCGTTCCTTCTGGGGGCGGTTGGGCTTCTTGCCTGCAGACGGGGTGATGTCGTTTCAGTCTGCATTCCAGTCCTCGCCTCTCATGTTGACGCTTTGCAAGACGCACAATGCCGCGTTGCCGCTGTTGGACGATATTGGTTTCAATGCGGTTGCCATGCTGTCGTCGTCTGCCGCGCATGATCGCGAAGCGCTTGCCGACGACCTTTGCGTCACCGAACTGCGCCGCCTGCATGTCGGCGGCAGGGACTTGGAGCTGTTCTTCGCCAGAAATCCGAAAGGCGGGGAGATTGTTGAAGTGTTTGGATTGGCGACAAGGAGATGACGAGAATGGAATGTTGTGATTTGACGCATGTCATGCATGGCGGCATGCCGCGCTTCCGCGCGTACTGGCATTGCGACGTCTCGTTCGAGCAGATGGGACGGATCGCAACGGAGGGACGCAATACCACCCGGATCACGTTCGGAAGCCATGCCGGTACGCACATGGACGCCCCACTGCATTTCATCGACGGCGGAACCTCTATTGACGAGATCCCCGTGTCGCTTCTCGTCGGCCCGGCGATGGTGCTGGATCTGCGCGATGTCGGACCGGGAGAACCCGTCACTGCAGAGCGTCTGGCGCGCGAGACCCTGGCGGAGAGGACGATCATCAGGCTCGGTTGGGCCGAGATGTGGGAGAAAGGCGATTTCTACAGCGGGTATCCGTATTTCTCGGACGAGGCCATCGAGCATATCGTCTCCTCGGGGACGGTGAAGCTTTTGGGCATGGATACTCCGTCCCCGGACGATAGCCGAATCGCGTGTGGATCGCCACAGGATTCCAAGGCGCACAAGCGGCTCCTTTCCGCCGGGATCGTAATTATGGAATATCTCGACATGACCAAAGTCGAGGCATTCGGCAAATGGAACCTTGCGGCGCTTCCGCTCAAGCTGGGCGGATGCGACGGTTCCCCGATAAGGGCCGTGCTTTATAGGTAAAGGAGGACGAAAATGAAAGAGATCGAGGTCGAGAAGTGGGTCGAGGGTTGGTTCATGGAGAACGTTGGCCTTTCACCCACAGAGATGGACGGCCATCGCGATACGAACCTGTTCGCCGAGGGACTAATGGACTCGATGAAGTTCATCTCGTTCGTGACGGCGGCAGAGGAGCACTTTGGCATTCGCTTCACGCAGGACGACTTTGACTTCACGAGGAACCGCTTTTCGTCCATCTCGGGCATCTGCGGTCTGATCAAGGGCCATCTGGCATGACGCGTTTCGATTACGGTCCGGACGAAATCGTCGAGGCGTTGCGCGCAGCAGGTGTCGGTCGTGGAGACGTCGTCTTCAGCCACGCCAGCGTCGGGCTCCTGGGCATGCCAAGTTGCGGATGCTCCGCGTCGTCGGTCTATAGGATGTGGAGAGATGCATTTCGCGCCGTGGTCGGCGAAGATGGCACGTGGGTACATCCGACCTTCTCGTATTCCTTCTGCCACGGCGAAGACTTTGATCCCCTGCGAACGCCCGGCCTCTGCGGGGTACTGTCGGAAGAGGCGCGGCGCGATGGACGCGCGATTCGCTCGGAGGACGCGAATTTCTCGGTGGCGGCAATCGGGGCGCGCGCGGACGAGCTGACGCGTGCGCCGGCGTCGAAATCGTTTGGCGACAACTGTTTCTTCGCCCGGTTTCAGTCCTTGGGCGGGAAGTTCGTTAACATTAACGTACATCCGGCCACGACGTTCATCCACTATGTGGAGGCCGAGAATGCTGTGCCTTACAGATGGCATAAGCCGTTCCGTGGACGGGTTCTGTTCAACGGGAGGGCCGAGGAAAGGACGTACTGGCACTTTGTCTATGACTTGGCCATTCCCGATCATGCGCCGGACTTCGGTCGTTTCAACGCCGAGGCATATCGTGTCGGGGCGGCCAAGGACGTGCCAATCGGCCGAGGCCGGTTGACATGCCTGTCGGCCGCAGACACGCGGGCAGTCGTCGAGGACAATCTGAGGAAGGATATCTCCTTTCTGTTGAGGGGGGGCTTTCATGGTTGACATGCACAAGCTCATGGAAAGGCTCTATCCGCTTTGCAGGAGCCTCACCGGGAACGGCAACCGGGCGACGCTTGCCGTGCTGAAGGAGACGGTTGATGGCCTTCGGACATATGAGATACCGACAGGGAGTCGGGTCGGAGACTGGATCGTGCCCGACGAATGGAATTGCAAAGGCGGATGGATCGAGGATGAAAGCGGTGCGCGGATTGTGGATTTTACGGAGTCAAACCTCCATGTCATGGGGTATTCGACGCCGACGGACGCCTGGTTGACGCTTGACGAACTGAAGCCGCATCTGTATTCGCTGCCAGACCACCCGGATTGGGTGCCATACGTCACGAGCTACTACCAAAGGCGCTGGGGGTTCTGCCTCGCCGACAAGGTGCTCAAGAAGCTGAAGCCAGGCAGGTACCATGCCTTCATCGACAGTACGCTTGAGCCCGGCAGCCTGACGATTGCAGACGCCGTCTTGACAGGAGAGACACAGGAAGAGATATTCTTTTCGACCTACATCTGCCATCCGTCGATGGCGAACAACGAGCTTTCCGGGCCGTGTGTTGCGGCGGCACTCTACGATTGGCTAAAGAACCTGCCCCGAAGGCGCTACACGTACAGATTCGCCTTCGCGCCGGAGACCATCGGCGCGATAGCCTATATCAGTCGAAATCTGCAGGCGCTCAAGGCCCATGTCGCCGCCGGTTTCAACTTGACGTGCGTGGGAGATGACCGGGCTTGGTCCTATATGCCGTCAAGGCGCGGCAACACCCTTGCCGACCGAGTCGCGCTGAACCTGCTTCGGGCCCTGCATCCAGATTTTACAGCGTATTCCTACCTGCAGCGGGGTTCTGACGAGCGGCAATACTGCGCCCCTGGAGTCGATCTTCCGTTCTGTTCCGTCATGCGTTCCAAGTATGCCGCCTATCCCGAATACCATACGTCGGCAGATGACCTCTCCCTTGTGACGACAGATGGACTAGCCGGCACGTTGGCGTTCTTCAAGGACGTGATCGGCGTTCTGGAGTCTAACGCGACATACCGCACGACGACGGTTGGAGAGCCTCAGCTTGGGAGAAGGGGCCTTTATCCCACGTTGTCGTATTTTGGCTCGACCGGCGAGGCCGTCAGGAATATGATGAACCTTCTTTCCTATGCGGACGGGACGCTGGACATCATCGGCATCTCGGACGCGATTGGCGTTTCGGTGAAGGCGCTTGCACACATGGCCAGCCAGCTTGAGCGCGAAGGGCTTTTGGAACGCCTATCTGGGTCGATGACGCATCCGCCGATCACGGCATAATGCCTTCCCGCCCCGAAAAATCCCCCATGCGGTAAAAATTATGATAAAATATCGGGCACGAGGAATTGAGCAATGCTGAATAACTCAACAATTCTTGTGACTGGCGGAACTGGTTCGTTCGGGCATACGTTCGTCCCGATGACGCTGGAGAAGTACAATCCGAAGAAACTCATCGTCTATAGCCGCGACGAGATGAAGCAGTGGAACATGGCGAAGCTGTTCGTCGGCGATCCGCGCGTCCGGTTCTTCATCGGCGACATTCGCGACAAGGATCGGCTGTATCGTGCGCTGGACGGCGTGGACTACGTCGTGCACGCCGCCGCGACGAAGATTGTCCCCACGGCGGAGTACAACCCGTTCGAGTGCATCAAGACGAACGTGATGGGTGCGATGAACCTCGTTGACGCCTGCATCGACTGCGGCGTGAAGAAGCTTGTCGCGCTCTCCACCGACAAGGCAAGTTCCCCCGTGAACCTCTACGGCGCGACGAAACTCGTCTCGGACAAGGTGTTCATTGCCGGCAACTCCTATGTGGGCGGCAAGAAAACGCGCTTCTCCGTGGTGCGCTACGGCAACGTGATGGGGTCGCGCGGCAGCGTGATACCGTTCTTTCTCGATTCTGCGAAGACCGGCATGCTCACGATAACCGATCCGCGCATGACACGCTTCATGATCACGCTCGAGCAGGGCGTGGAACTTGTGTGGCACGCCTTCGACGACATGGTCGGAGGCGAAATCTACGTGAAGAAGATCCCTTCCATGAACATCTGCGACATCGCGCGGGCCGTCGATCCGAACTGCGAGCAGAAGGTCGTCGGGATAAGGCCTGGCGAGAAGCTGCACGAGCAGATGATTTCTTCGGAGGACGCGCCGCACACCTACGAATACGAAGGACACTACAAGATTCTGCCCGCGATACATTCCTGGGACCGCGATGCGGGGCGCATAAAAGACGGGAAGAAGGTCCCCGAGGACTTCTGCTATCGTTCCGACACCAATGCGGCATGGATGACGATCCCCGAACTGCAGGCGTGGATCGCCGCCAACAAGGACCGCATCGGCGGCTATTGAGGGAATCTGCGCCATGTTCTTGCCGTATGGAACGCAGATGATCGACGAGACGGACGTTCAGGCCGTCCTGGAGGTGCTGCACGCGCCCTATCTCACGCAGGGGCCGCGCGTCGAGGAGTTCGAGCGGGCCGTGGCCGAACGCGTCGGCGCGAAGTATTGCGTCGCGTTCTGCAATGCGACGTCGGGCCTCCATTGCGCGGTTCGGGCGCTCTCCCTTGACGAAGGCACCGAAGGCATCACCTCGCCAAACACGTTTGTCGCCTCTGCGAACTGCATGGCGTACTGCGGCATGACGCCGGTTTTTGCCGACATCGATCCCAGGACGTACAACGTGACGGCGGAAACGATGTCGGCGCGACTGACGGACCGTACGCGCCTTCTCCTCCCGGTTCATTTCGCCGGCCAGCCCTGCGACATGGAGGCGATCGGCGCGCTTGCGAAGTCGCGCGGTCTCCGCGTGATCGAGGATGCCGCCCATGCCATCGGCTCCATCTACGCGGACGGCACGCCGGTGGGGAACTGCCGTCATTCGGACATGACCGTATTCTCGTTCCATCCGGTGAAGACCGTCACGTGCGCCGAGGGCGGCGCCGTCACGACCAACGACCCTGATCTGTACAGGCGTCTTGTCCTGCTTCGGACGCACGGCATCACGAAGGATCCTTCCCAGATGACGAGCCCCTCGCCCGCCCCGTGGTACTACGAGATGCTCGAGCTTGGGTACAACTACCGCATGACGGAGATGCAGGCCGCGCTCGGCCGTTCGCAGCTGAAGCGACTCGATGCGTTCAAGACGCGCCGCCGCGAGATAGTCGCGAAGTACAACGAGGCCTTTGCCGATGTTCCCCACATGCGTACGCCCTACGAGGCCCCTGGCGTCTCGTCCTGTTTCCACCTCTATGCGCCGCGCTTCGATTTCAAGTCGATGGGCTTGACGCGGGCCGAGTTCGGAAAGCGGCTCCATTCGTATGAGGTCGGCTGGCAGGTTCTCTACATCCCCGTCTACACACAGCCGTGGTACGAGCGAACGTACGGTGTCCGGCGCGGACTCTGCCCCGAGGCCGAGGCGTACTACGAAGAGACGCTGGCGCTGCCGCTCTATCCCAAGCTCACCGACGACGACGTGGCGCGGGTTATTCGTGCGGTCCGCGAGACAATTGAGGGGAAACAACCGTGAATCTCTGCCTCGGGACAGTGCAATTCGGCTTGGATTATGGTATTCAGGGCGGCAGGAGGCCGACCGTGTCCGAGGCCGTCGAGATGATGGGCATGGCCGTGGACGGCGGCGTCGATGCATTTGACACGGCGGCGGCATACGGAGAGGCGGAAAAGGTCGTGGGCCGGTTCTTGGCCATGCGCCCAGGCGTCCGTGACGGATTGTTTCTCGTGTCCAAATTCGGTACGAATGTATTTGAGGGCGCGCAGCGGGGAGAATATGCCGCGCGTCTCGACATGGCGACGCGGCAATCGCTGGAACGGTTGGGCACGGATCGTCTCGACGCCTACATCTGCCATGTCGCGGCGGCTGTCCGCGACGATGCGGTGCTCGAGGCCATGGCGGCGGTAAAGGCCGAAGGTCTTGCGCGTAATGTCGGATTCTCCGTCTATGAAACGGACGAGGCGCTGGCCGCGATTGACTCGGGGGCGGTTGATTTTCTCCAGGTCCCGTATAGCGTCCTCGACCAGCGCATGGCGCTCGCCGGCGTCTTCGAGAAGGCCGAAGCGCGCGGGGTGGAAGTTCATGCGCGCTCCGCGTTCGTGCAGGGACTGGCGCTCATGGACGCCGAACGCGTGCCGGAATGGCTGGCGGCGGCGCGGCCGCTCCTCCGTCGCCTTGAAGGTCTTTGCGTTGATGCCGGGACCACGCGTCGCCGTCTTGCGCTGGCGTTCGTCAGGCGGCGCGGCGGGATATCCCACCTCGTGTTTGGTGTGGACGACGCGCGGCAGCTCCGTGAGATACTTGCGGATTTCTCGGCGCCAGTTGCGAACGATGTCCTCGACGCGGCGGAACGGATGTTCGCCGATGTCGATCCCCGGCTGGTGATGCCCAACAAGTGGAGGAAGCCATGAAAACCATTCTGATAACAGGCGGCACGGGCCTGGTGGCGACGG
>JAEEGL013703052.1_pt1 | contig 19049 bp, 16 predicted proteins | sample 9134231 | NCBI WGS metagenome assembly JAEEGL01 (sample SAMN16246548, study PRJNA631951) | gut metagenome | biome: gut microbiome; feature: rumen; material: fiber-attached | host: Bos | place: Iran: Karaj | collected 2018-10 | reverse complement strand
CTTGGGCATTAATCAGATATTCACCATAAAATTTATTTTCGCCAGTTGCCGGGTCACGTGAAAAACATACACCAGTTGCAGAATCATCACCTGAATTTCCAAATACCATCGCTTGGACATTAACAGCGGTCCCCCAATCACCTGGGATATTATTCAATTTACGATATGTGATTGCTTTTTTAGACATCCAAGAACCAAATACCGCGCCGATACCCAATTTCAATTGTTCCCATGGATCTTGTGGGAAAACTTTGCCAATTTTGACACCGATTTCTTTAAATTGTTCAACCAAATCTTTCAAATCATCAGCTGTCAATTCTGTATCGACTTTGTATCCTTTTTCTTCCTTCATACGTTCCAATGTATGTTCAAATAAATCAATATCTGCGCCCAACACAACATCAGAAAACATCATGATAAAACGACGATAAGAATCATATGCAAATCTTTCATTATTAGCAGCGCGTGCCAAAGCCTTTACTGTTTCATCGTTCAAACCCAAATTCAAAACAGTATCCATCATACCCGGCATAGATACACGTGCACCAGAACGAACAGACACCAACAATGGATTTTCATTATCTGCGAATTTTTTACCCATAATTGATTCAATATGAGAAATTCCTGCTTTTACCTGATCCATTAAATCAGACGGATATGTTTGACCGTTTTCATAATAATATGTACAAACCTCTGTTGTGACAGTAAAACCAGCAGGCACAGGTAATCCAACCAAATTCATTTCTGCCAAATTAGCACCCTTGCCCCCGAGCAAATTACGCATATCTGCGCGACCTTCGGCGGCACCATTTCCAAATGTATAAACCCATTTATTTGCCATGGTATCTCCTTATGTTAATTAATTAAACCCGGCGTATTTTGATAGAAAATATAACCAAAATCAAGAACAAAATCGTATATACAAAATATAGGTCTGTATTCCTGAAATTCTAAGAAGTATTGACTTTTACATATAAATCGGCTAATCTGTGCGTGGTTTGAAAAGGTAAAACAAAATGAAAAAACTATCTTCTGCTATGAAAAAGCAGATATTAGAAAATATGTTTATTAAAAATTACAAGCGCATGTGGCCATACATAAAACCTGTATGGTTTCGCGCATTAATGGTATTACTTTTGGCGATACCTGTGGGTTCAATGGATGCCGTTATTGCATGGGCTATTAAACCATACACAGATGCCGTTATGGTTGAAAATTCATTGGCAACAGGTTGGTATATTCCTATTTTGATTGTTGGTTTTACAGCTATTCAGGGAGTATTAACATATATTTTGAGTTATCTGAATACTTGGGTCGGTGGAAAAATTACGAATTTATTGAAAATGGATTTGTTTAAAAAGATGCTGACTTTTGAAACAGAATTTTTTAGTTCAAAAAATTCTGGTGATATTTTGGTAAAATTTGCTGGTAATGCCGATACTGCATGCGCCGGTTTGTTGACGAATGTAAAATCATTTGTTCAGAAGTTTTTTACATCAGTATCTTTGATATTCGTATTATTCTATAATTCTTGGCAATTGGCATTAGTTTGTGTTGCTGTATTATTTGGGGCTTTGTTGCCGATGGCGTCTTTGAAAAAACGTGTATCACCTGTATTAAATAAATCTATGATTGCTGGTGCACAATTAACAACAAGATATAACGAAACCTATGCGGGAAACAAAACCATAATTTCATATGATTTGGAAGATTATCAAAACAGAAGATATGTAAATACTTTAAATGAGACTTTTAGCCTGCGAATGAAATTATTCAAACGAACCAGATGGCTAACACCTGTTATGCACATTGTTTTGTCTTTTGGTATTGCTTTGGCTTTGTGGTTTGGTTCTCATTTGATATTGACGAAGCAATTGACACCTGGTGGTTTTGTATCGTTTTTAACAGCATTATTATTGCTATATGGACCAATAAAAAGCATTGGTAACACCTATAATTCGGTACTGGTATCTTTTTGGGCGATAGAACAGGTTTTTGATGTTTTAGACATGGAACCTGGTATAAAAGATTCGCCAGATGCAATTGAAATGCCAAAAACACACAAACAAATCAGATTTGAAGACGTTTCATTTAACTATATCCCTGATGTACCTGTGTTGAAACATATTGATTTGACCGTAAACCAGGGCGAAACAATCGCTATTGTTGGTAATTCTGGTGGTGGAAAAACTACGTTGGTTAATTTATTACCGCGTTTTTATGATGTTACCAATGGCGCGATAACCGTAGATGGTGCAGATATTCGTCATTTCACATTAAAATCTTTACGTCAAAATATTGCTGTGGTGTTCCAAGATAATTTCTTGTTTGATGGGACTATCCGCGAAAATATTATGCTGGGCGATGAAAGCGCCACAGAAGAACAATTACAACGTGCGATAAAATCGGCTTATTTGGACGATTTCTTAAAAACACTCAAAGATGGCATCGATACATATATTGGCGAACGCGGGGTTTTGTTGTCTGGTGGGCAAAAACAACGTGTTGCAATCGCGCGTGCTTTTTTAAAAAATGCACCTATACTGGTTTTGGACGAAGCTACATCTGCGTTAGATAATAAATCCGAAGCAGTTGTACAAAAAGCGATTGAAAACCTGATGCACGATAAAACAGTGTTTGTGATTGCACACCGTTTGTCGACTATTCGTAACGCAACAAAAATCATAGTTGTTAATAACGGTCAAATTGTAGAATCTGGTTCACACGAAGATTTGTTAAAAATAGAATGTGGAGCATACAAAATGTTGTATGATATGCAATTCAAAACCAATGAATCTAAAGAACAAAAATAAAAAAAGTCGCAAATGCGACTTTTTTTATTTTTTCACAAATATCTTTTCTGGGGTGTTAATATTACAAATGCCTACAATAATATCTACCAAAGCCCAAATTGCAGATATAAATATTGGTATAATAAATATAAAACCAATCGTACTCATTAACAACATCGCTATCGCAGAGCCTGTTTTGCCCGCATAAAATCTGTGTCCACCTAAAATTCCCAGAAACCAAGCCAAAATCAAATACACGAGCATTGATTTTCCATTTGTTAGTTTATTAATCTTTTTTATTAATGTTTCTTCGGCAGTATATCCACATTTTGGACATGCCTTCGCTTTATCAGAGTGTTTATGTCCGCATTCGCGACAATAAATCATAGCCATCGTTAAAATCTCCTTTGGTTGAACCATATGAATTTATTCTATCATAAATGTCAAGAAAATAAAATCCTTGTTTATATTCTCAATTCGCGTTATAATGTACCCCGAGTGTGAAACATAAGGAGAAAACACATGAAATCAAATATTGCTTTAACAAGTATTGCGGCTTTATTAATGTCTGTCGCAGGTGCAAACGCTTTAGATTACAGACCCTTTGCTGGTTTAACATTGGGTATGCAAGGTTCATTATATTCAGATGATGCAAAAGATAAAGAACACGATTTGGCAATCGATTTCCCATCAGATTTCTTTGTATTTGGTATTGATGCTGGTGTTCGTGCTGGTTCTTATTTTGATTTGTACAATGGCGGTTTGTCAATCAATGTAACAAAATCAACATATTCTAACGTTAACAAAAAATACGTTGAAAAAAGAGCAGCAAGTGCAGATTTGTTTAATGTTTCTATGACATATGATAACTATATCCGCATCAGTGGTGACAAAGCAAATCGTATTGATTTTGTGTTTGGTGCTGGACTTGGTGTGATGGCTTATCATATTGATTCAGTTGATAACGGTTCACATACAAAATGGTCTTTTGCCCCAGAATTGAAGGCAGGTTTAGATTTCGAATTGACAGAAAGCGTGACTTTATCAGCTGTATTCCGTACAATCATACCAACACGTAGTCATTATGAAACAAGTATGTCTTATATTGTTGGTGGTGAAGTCAAATATTTGTTCTAAATCTTTTGACAGATATAAAAACGACCCAAACGGGTCGTTTTTTTTATTATAAACATGAATTTTATCGAACAAAAGAACGGGCTTGATCTATCAATGCTTGCGATGGATTTAACATATCATAATTTTGCAATACAATATTATATAAATCCGTAATTTCTTCTTTTATTTTTTTCTTTTCTGCTATTAAATTATGTGCCATTTGTCTTAAAACTTGACTTTTATATTTACGAACCACTTTTGAACAAACAAGTTCCATTTTAGGATTTTTACTTCCTAGATAACGCCCAGTAAATACCAATTTATAAAACAAATCATCATCCAACGTATTAAATGTTTTTTGCGTCCAATTTTTAATCAAATCATTAAAGGTATTTTTTACATCACGTGGTAATAATCTCATCAGACTTGAAAACAAAGCTTCGCGCATGTATGTTGGTATTTCAGTATTCATTATCTGTGTATATGACTTTGGTGTGCAATCGTATATACTAATTCCGTGAAAAACGGGTATAAACTGATGCGAATAATTATAAAAACAATTGCAAAAAGTATCATCATGGAATTTGTATTTTTTCACAGGGATACTGGTCAAATCACCTTTTACATTTCCAGATTTATCTTTTAATGCTTGCATCACTACTTCAGATTGTGCAACAACTTCATCTGTGATCCTGTTGAAAAAGGTCATACTGGCACGCATGGCATTTTTTGTAAAAACCATTTTATTGCACTTACTCCAATATTCATCGCCAGCCAACCGAACTGCTGGGCTTTTGATAGTATATGTTTTTTCTTTGGTTAATAAATATTGTTGAATTTTGCGGAGAGCATCTATCAAAACCATCAACCAAATTTTTGCAATATCATATTGGCTAAGGTCATTTTTTTCCATATCAATATCTAACTGGGATAACAAATCACTCAAATCACAGGCTTTATCTTTTTTCGACATTTGTTGTTCTGCCTTATCCCACTTTGCCAATTCAATTGCCATATCTTGTTTATATTGATTACGCTTACGTTCAATATCAAACGATTGTGAAGTATGGTGATCATAAAGTTCACTGTAAAATAAAATATTTTGGTTTAAAATTTGTATAAATTGTATCTTTTTTTGCTTATTAATTTTATTTAATGGTTTATTTGTGTTCTTTAATAAATATTTCAATACACCAACACATTCATCAATATATTTCATATTTTGTACGCGTTCTGGATGAGAATAATAATCTGATAACTTATTAAACAAATGTTCTAGCATCACTTTATTTGGTTGGATATTATCATACACATCAACTAATTTGTTTTCTGTTTCCTTTAAATATGCCTTATGTTCTCTTACCATACCAGCGAGATTTTCAGCATTATTTAGTATGTAAAAATAATATTCATTATCATTTGACAGACGTTCTATCTCTTTCAAACCTAATTTTTTAAGGTTACTTTGCATATCAGATACCCATCTGTAATCATCTGCTGCATAATCTAAATCACGAATCAATTCAGTCACTAAATTTTCTATTTGTTTCATTGATTTTATTTTTTGCGTATCTTCTGCACTGTACATAATAAAACCCTTCTTGTACTTACATAATCTCTTTTAATGTGCACCCCAATGTTTCAAGACCATTAGCAATAACATTCTTTAATGCCATAACCATCAACATATGATTGTCAGTGGATGTTTTATCTTCTTCATTTATCAATTTAACACCACTTTGAGATGCCCATAATGAATGAAATGTTGCTGCTATTTCTTCCAAATATTTAGTTAATAAATTTGGCGCTTTGTTCTTGCCTGCACTTTCTATTATAGATGGATAATCACCCAACATTTTAACTAATTTACGTTCAACATCTGTTGCAGATGAAAAATCATATTTTTGTTTTGCCAATTTATCAATATTTCCTGGGAACAGTGTGTCATATTTTTTCAACACTGAACACGCACGCGCATATGCATATTGCATATAATAAACAGGATTGTCTTTTGATTGTTCTTTTGATTTTTGTAAATCAAATGTCATTTGTGTATCAGGACTTTTTATAACCATAAATAATCTTAGAACATCCGCGTCTATTTCTTCCAAAACGTCTTCTATCATCACGAAATTTCCAGCACGTTTTGACATCTTAAATGGCTTGCCATCTTTTTCCAAATTGACAATTTGACACAAAACTATATCCAAAGTAGCTTTGTTATTCGTAACGGCACCCAATGCAGATTTAATACGTTTGACATAACCACCATGATCTGCACCCCACACGTCAACCTGTTTTGTAAATCCACGATTAAATTTATTCAAATGATAAGCAATATCTGAAGCAAAATAAGTAGTTTCCCCATTTGAACGCGCAATTACACGATCAGAATCATCACCAAATTGTGTAGATTTAAACAACAATTGTTCGGTCGGCACCCAATCTTCATCAGTTTCACCCAATGGTTTAGGTAAAGTCCCCTTATACAAAAGACCCGCAGATTGCATATGATCTAATGTTTTTTCAACTTGTTTAGATTCCACTAATTCGCGTTCAGATGTAAACACATCAAATTCAATACCAATTTTTTTCAAACTGGCTTTTATTAAATCCATCATCGCAGCAGCAGCAACCCGTTTAAAATACGGCACATATTCATCTTCGGTCGCGTTTAACCATTTATCCCCATCTTTGTCTTTGATTCCCTGAGCAACAGGTATTAAATATTCACCAGGATAAGAACCTTCTGGTAATGATTCACCATTATGCAATCCGAACAATTCTTGATAACGCCAAAATACTGAATGCGCCAAAACATCGACCTGGTGACCATAATCGTTTACATAGTATTCTTTGGTTACATCAAAACCATTTTTTTTGAACAACCTTGATAATACATCACCCAAAATTGCCCCACGCGCATGACCGATATGAACAGGTCCCGTCGGATTAGCAGATAGAAATTCGACATTGATCTTTTCGCCATGTCCCAAATCAGAGTTCCCATATTCCGCCGGATTTTTTAATATATCATCAATTAAATCTTCCCATAATTCATCAGAAACATTCATATTTATAAATCCAGGTCCAGCAACAGAAACATCTGTTATTTCTGGAATTTCTTTGATATATGGACACAACAAATCAGCAATTTCACGTGGGTTCTTTTTCAATTCTTTGGATAAAACCATAGCGACATTTGTTGCAAAATCGCCAAAATCACGGTTTTTAGGAACTTCTACAACAATATCATTCCATCTATCAGAATTCACCAAATCACGTAATTCTGGAACAACCTGCAATTTATCTTTAAGTTTGCCGGAAATCAATTTATAGACGTTCATATTAAACCCTTTGTGTTTATAGTGTTGCTACTAAATGGTAATAGTATTATTTTGATTTTCAACATTTTTCTTTATTCTGAATATATGTACAAATTTATGGAAAAATCTTGAATTCCAATCAACAGATAAAAATTGCTTTTTTCAAAAAACATTTTTAATTGCTTTCATACCTGATATATGATATTTTTCCCCTGTCATGAGAGAGAATAAAAGCCTATATAAATTAAACAAAGACGAACTGTTACTGATTAGTTTTTCAGCTTTTCATGGCATTGCACAACTGTTTCTTGGCACTTTTGTTGTATCTTTTTTAATTCGAAATTCAATAAATGAAATTCTGTCGGTATCAATATATAACTTGTTTTTCTATTTTGCCATTATGCTTTCGTTTGTTTTAATGGTAGACAGATGTAAACGTGGGAATATCAAATTTGTTTTTGGTTCACATATTATCGTACAAATAATATTAATTACTTTGATTGCTTTACTGGGTGTACATGCTGCGAATTGGATTATGGTTCTGGGGATGCTATACGGTGTACAACATGCGTTATACAGTATGTCCATTCAACAAATGGTTATTGATAAAGTCGATGCAAAAAAGATGTCTTTTTTTTATGGTTCTGATGCGGCGATAGTAAACACTGTAAAAATATTGATTCCAATAACACTGGGGGCATTGATAACTATTGGTTCTTTACAAAACATAGCGTGGCTTATGGTGATTATGGGATTAATTGAATTTGGATTATTACTTGTCATGACACCGTTAAAACATCACAAAACAACAAAAGCAGATTTGACCGGATTTATGCGACGTTCGATAAAAATACCATGTATTCGTAAATTATTTGTTGCAGAATTTTTACGTGGATTAGCCTATGAATTAGAAACAGTTGGCATATTGTACATTGTCTATGTTTTTCATACGGACTTAAACCTCGGTGCATGGTCAACATTTTTTGCTATTATGACTGCGATTGTTGCATGGTTGTTTGGACGTTTTTGTTCAAAAAATGATTTTAAGTGGGTTATTAAATTATGTTCAATATTATTGATGTGTGCAATATTATACTTGATGGTTGATGTTAACAGATTTAGCACTGTTGCTTATGCTGGAATCCTGGCATTAAGTATTCAAATTATGGATCAAGTTTTATCTGTAAACGTTTTAAATTTAGCAAAAACAAAATTTATCACCCATAAATATCGCGCAGAATACCTGGCCGCACGTCAATTAGTATCTTTTATTGGTCGTTGGGGTGGTATTATCGCCTTGTTGTATGTTGGGGTATTTGGAGGATATATAATTTTACCGTATTTCATCATTATGTTAGCGATATCAAGGATATACGCAGCATTTATGTACGTACAAATTGGCAAATATACCTAAAAATCGTTATTTCAATCCCAACGCAATTTTTGCTCGGTTCAAAGTTTCTGATGCAACGATACGCGCACATTCTGCCCCATTGGACAAAACAGCATCCAATACACTTGTATTCTTGAACTGTTGATATTTTGTTTGAATATCTCCAATCAAATTGCAAACTGCATCAGCAACCTCTCGCTTAAAATCACCATATCCATGACCTGCAAAGCGCTTTTCTATTGAATCTATACTTTCACCGGTAGTAGCCGCTAAGATACTTATCAAATTGGAAATTCCAGGCTTCATATCTTCATCAAACCGCACCACTGATTCACTATCCGTGACCGCAGACATAATTTTTTTGCGAACTAAATTCAAATCGTCCATCAAGAATATCGTTCCAAGGTTCGGTCCGTCAGATTTATTCATCTTTTCGGTCGGATTTTGCAGATTCAATATCTTATTTCCAACTGGTGCTATATATACATCTGGTTCATTAAATGTATCACCATATCGTTTATTGAAACGCTGTGCTAAATCACGCGTTAGTTCTACATGCTGTTGCTGGTCCAGACCTACTGGAACTATATCCGTGTTGTACAGCAAAATATCGGCCGACATCAATGGCGGATACACAAACAGCCCCGTATCAATACCGTTTTTGCCAATATTTTGCGACTTTAATTTGAATTGTGTCATACGTGATAATTCACCCATATGGGTTTGAAACGTCATTATAAAGCCCATAAATCCATGTTCCAAAACATCACTTTGTCGAAAGACAATAGTTTGTTCTGGATTAACACCGCATGCTAAATACATAGCCATGCAGTCATTGACTGCTTCGCGCAATTCCTCTGGATCGCGTGGCGATGTTATCGCGTGCAAATCCGCCACAAAAATATAACTTTTATACTGACTCTGACGCGTTACAAAATTTTTGATAGCTCCCAAATAATTTCCCAAAGTCAGGTTTCCACTTGGACGCACACCAGTTAACATAACCTTTTGTTCATTGTTTTTCATAATAAAAATCCTTTGTTTAATGATTAAACTAAATTAAGTTGAAAAAATACAATATGTGTGAAAAATACTGGCTGTGACTACAGCCACCAAGTGAACGTACAAAATGCAATTTGTGTCTTCATGCTTTTAATTATGGAGTACTTTATTTAAAAAGTCAATATGCTAAGCTTAACTATCGGCAGAACAGACAAATATAGTGAGGAGAACTGTACCAACCCGATGCCTATCACGATAAAAATAAAATGGCCATTAACGACCATTTAATTTTTACTGGCGGATGGTGAGGGATTCGAACCCCCGGACGAGTTGCCCCGTCAGCGGTTTTCAAGACCGTCGCATTCGACCGCTCTGCCAACCATCCTTTAACTGTTCTTGCCAAGTTTATATTTCAACACACAAAATGTCAAATTATTTCTTTCGTGTGGCACAATAAAAAATCACCAATCCAGTTATCAACATTACACCTGATAACATCTGTCCCATGGTAAGGCCCCAACTGGTAAGAAAGCCGATTTGTGCGTCAGGTTGTCGAAATTGTTCACAAAATATCCTGAAAATCGCATAGAACACACACAACAAACCACTTATTGCCCCAGGCTTAAATTTTAAGTTTGTCTTTGTATATAACAGCAACATTATTAAAAACAACACCAAACCTTCCAATGTGGCTTCATAAAGCGGACTGGCATGGCGCGGATACGCATATTCTGGGACACCATTAAAAACTATCCCGATTGGCGAATTTGTTGCGCGCCCCATAATTTCCATATTTATAAAGTTAGCAATTCGACCAAAACATAATCCCACAGGAACCACAACTGACAAAACATCCAGAACCTTGAATGAATTACTAACAATTGATTTATCAGGGAAATGGTTCTTGTACACAAATAAAAATGTCGCAATAATCACACCAATCAGTCCGCCATGGAAACTCATTCCGCCATGCCAAACCGCAAATATTTCCAACGGTTGTTCAATAAAATATGGCAAATTATAAAACAGGACATATCCCAAACGTCCCCCAATAATGACACCAAACACCATAAAAGTTAATAAATCATCGACCTGCTTTTTTGAAAGTTGAATAGCCGAATTTTTCTTGTCAGTAAAATACCTTACTAAATAATATCCGATAACGAACCCAGCAACATAGGCCAGCGCATACCAACGAATTGGCAAACCAAATACTGAAAAAGCAATGGGATTAATCGGGTCGATAACAATAGCCATAACAATAATTCCTTTTTGTGCATTTTATTATTAAAAGCATATTGTTTTCAATAAAAAATTAAAGTCGCCAAACGGCGACTTTAATTAAAGTTCATTTTATCTGTTCCATTCACGGTTTTCTTTAACAAGTCTTTGCAAATTTGCAATAATGTCTGAGACTCTTCTCATACGTCTCAAATCATCTTCATCCAAATCAAGACCTTTTGCTTGCAATCTGGCTTGTTCTGTTTGTAATTCTTCCAAGACCTTTTGCTTTTCTTTTATTTGTTCTTCCCAAGCCTTAGCCTGTTGTTCTTTTCTATACTTTGTACCAGATTGTGCTGTATAATCTGGTTGCAAGCTTCCAAAGTTTACTCTCATGTTTGTTCCTTTTGGTTTTGTTTATACCAGTATTATAGTTGACAATTTTATATTTGTCAAGTCTTATATTAAAATTTAATTTTTATATCTCTTGAATTATTACCCATCGTGTATTATATTGTCGCATAAGTAATAACTTAACAACAGGAGAAAACAATGATGAAATCTGTTTCAAAAGTCGGTGGTGGCATAGAATCATACTTGAAGCGCATATTCGGATTGATGACTGGTGCGGTTGGAATCACTGCATTAACCACATTTATTATGATATTTACTGGGGCTTTTACCGCGTTGATTACTAATGGTGGTTTGTCTATAACATATTACTTAATCGCTTTCGGTGGTTTGGGCTTGTCAATTTGGGCACAAGCACGCGCTTTTTCAATGAAACCAGCAACTGCGAAAATATTATTGTTTTTGTATTCTGTTTTGATGGGTGTTGCTATTACCCCGATGATTTTGGTATCCAGTCCATTGTCAATTATTATCGCACTGGTATTAGCCGCAGTGATGTTTGCATGCATGGCACTGTTCGGTTACAAGACAGTTAAAGATTTGTCTTTCCTTGGTGTATTTTTATTCATGGGCATGATTGGTTTAATTTTAGTTGGTATAATATCTATGTTTACTGGTCCATTGGGTGTGGTATTTAACCAAATAGTATGCTTAATTGGTGTTTTAGTCTTCGCTTTGTTTACCGCGTATGATATGCAAACATTGAAAAATGCTTATTATACATTAAGCAACGGTGAACAGAAAGACCAATTGGCTGTATTAGGTGCATTGCATATGTATATTTCTTTCGTTGCAATCTTCGAATACATTTTGGGATTATTAAACAGCAGAAATTAATTTGAAACCTTAAAGGAATAAAAAATGGCTTATAAAATAGATAAAAATAAATGTTTGGGTTGTCATACATGTATGGGTGTTTGTCCTGCGATGGCTATATCAGATGCAGGTGATGGCAAATGTCAAATAGACAAGACAAAATGTATGGGATGTGGCACTTGTGCAGCAATTTGCCCAGCTGCTGCTATTGAACCAGATTTATAAAGATACGGGGGTTTAAAATGCCGGCAAAATCAGTTAATGACATAGTTGCACTTTGCAAAAGGCGTGGTTTTATATTCACAGGTTCCGAAATTTACGGTGGTCTTGGTGGTGCATATGATTATGGTCCATACGGTGTCGAATTAATGCGCAATATTCGTAATGCTTGGTGGAACGCCATGATTTATGCCCGTAATGACATTGAAGGCTTGGATGCAGCGTTGATATCCAATCGTTTGATGTGGAAATATTCTGGACACGAAGGCAGTTTTTCTGATCCTTTGGTAGAATGTAAAAAATGTGGTGCACGCATGCGTCAAGACAAGATGAAAGATCCAACAAAATGTGATAACTGTGGCGGTACTGATTTAACAGAACCACGTGCATATCAATTGATGATGGGTTTGTCTATCGGTGCGATGGCTGATGGTGCAATAAATGCTTATTTGCGTCCTGAAACAGCAACCACTACATATGTGAATTTCAAAAATGTTCTAGATTCTAAACCGCATAAATTGCCATTTGGAATTGCCCAAATTGGAAAAGCTTTCCGTAATGAAATTTCTCCACGTGGATTTGTGTTCCGTATGCGTGAATTTGAACAGGCTGAAATGCAATATTTTGTTAATCCAAACGAAGATGAAAAATATTTTGAATATTGGAAACAAACACGTCTTGATTGGTGGAAAAATGTGCTTGGGATACCTGCAGAAAAATTGCGTTTCTTACCTCATGAAAAATTGGCACACTATGCAAAGGCTGCAGTTGATATTGAATATGCCTTCCCTGACGGTTTTGACGAAGTTGAAGGTGTACACAATCGCCAAGATTTTGATTTAGGTTCACATACTAAATCTCAAAACGAATTCAAATTAGCAGCACACGTTTTAGAAAATAAAGATTCTACGACAAAATTATCCTACAGCGATGCACAAACTGGCGAAAATTTTGTTCCTTATGTTATTGAAACCGCTATGGGTGTGAATCGTGCAATGTTGGCAATTATGATAGAAGCATATGAAGAAGAAGATTTAGGCGATGGGAAATCACGTACTGTATTAAAATTAAAACCTTGGTTATCACCGGTAAAAGCGGCTGTTATACCATTGGTACGCAATGTCCCAGAAATCGTAGATTTATCCAATAAGCTTGTTGACGATTTGAGAAAATTACATATCGGTAAAATAGAATTAGAAAATTCCGGTAATATTGGTAAAAACTATCGTCGTCATGATGAAATCGGAACACCTGTGTGTATTACTGTTGACCATCAAACTTTGGAAGATGGTACCGTTACATTGCGTTATCGTGATTCCATGGAACAGATCCGTATAAAAACGGAAGATGTTGCAAAACAATTACTAGAAATTGTTAACCAATAAAAAATGCCCGTTCGGGCATTTTTTATTTTCTTTCACGTTCATATTCTTGTTCGTATTCTTTCGTTTTGTAATGATTAACAACTCTTTCACCAATTTGTGTTCTTTCACAACAACACTTATCGGGTTCAGATATTAAATTCATTATTATATCTGTACCTTGTTTTATTTTTTCTTGTGCAGATATTTTTAATTCATCTATCTTGTCTGCTGGACAATTAAAATATTCATTTGCGTGCACACTGGATTTAACCGTTTTCAAAGTATTTTTTTTGAAATCAAAAACAGCGATATGCAAATAATCTGTGATATAATTCTTATCCGATAAAGAAAATATAAAATCAATCATTTTATTTGCCGCGATATTCCAGGCATCCATCAAAGTAATTTTTTGCATCCATTGTAACAAAGACAATCCTTGGAACATTTGATTAAACGCGAAATCGACCTTTGCTTTAACACCATCACTAACAACACATTCGGCAAAATTTTCAACATTTGCACCAGAAACTTTCGCTAATAATTTTTCCGTATCCAAATCCATATTTTACCTTTTTATGCAGCGTATTGTTTTGTTTGTTGCAATAACATCTGTTGCATCAATTGTTTTGTTTTATTTTGTGCAAATTCAAAAGATTTTGCGATTGATGTTTCTTTTGCTTGTTGTTTTGGCATATAATCGTTATAAACTCTGTCCAAAGATTTTTGTCTCTTTTTTACACGATCTTGTCCGAATTTCAAGAACCATTGTGCTTCGGCACCTTCCACCTTGAATTCAGCATATCTAGATGTCATTATGCGTTCGGCTATTTTGCGTCTGAATTCAGCATGTTTTTTATGCAATTCATTATTAAGAGGATGATTCGGTATCTTTGTTTTTGATGCAACATATGCATCCATTTGTTCTAAGGCTTTTTGTGATGCCATACCAAGCGTCATTCCTTTTCCAAAATTTATACATGAAAGACCACTGTACATATATTCGTAATCTTTCTTCATTTTTTTGATTACTTCTGCTGGTACCTGTTTTTGTTGTGTTTTAATATCACCACCCATAAGAATAAAATATTTTTGTTGCAAAGTGAAATTTTTAAATTCGTTTTGTAAATTGTTTGTCATGGCGAACTCCTTTGGTTTTCTGGGCTCTCCACCATCTCCATGTCATATATAGGGATGTCACATACATATTTCAAGATAATTGTCAATATATTTTATTTTCATTTATGTTTTGACATAGATTAACAAATGTATAAGAATATATACGCTATATCGCAAAACGTACTATTGCCAATAATGGGTGGTATGGATATGGCGCCAATCTTGCCAATAATGGGGGTTGGTTATTTCGTAAAACAAAAAAGGAGAAATGGATGAAAAAATCTTTGAAATGTTTGATTGTAGCAACAGCATCTGTAATGTCTGCTGGCGCATTCGCAGAATCAAACATGGAAAATCCACTTTACATGCCAAAAAATCGCGAAGTATATTTAAAAACTGGCGCGGCGGTTATGTATAAAGTAACAGATGATACACCTGCGTTGAAAACCAGGGGAATGGATCATCAAACCGAATTTCCAGTATGGCGCTTCTCTGAAGATTTAGGTTATGGTATAACCGATCGTTTGGCATTGATAGGTCGTTTTGGTTATACTCACGACGATGATATTGATCGTAAGGGTATGCATCGTGGTCGCATTGGTATGATGTACCGCGCATTGACAGAAGAAGCTCCATTGGTTTGGGATTTATACAGTGAAGCTTTCTTGTCTGGTATTTCACCAATGAAAGGAACATATACTGCACATGGGTTCAAATTTGATAACTATTCTCATGGTCGTTATGGAATTATATTTGGAACAAGACTTGGTAAAACTTGGGACAAATTTACATTGGCTGGACATATAGAATATTTACAAACATTTGGTAACCATAACAACAAAATTTCGATTGACAGAGATGCACCTATAACTGGTACACCCTACACAATGGGTATGGTTAATTTCCCAGAAGAAATCGAAGTTAATTTGAAATCTACACATGAAACATGTGCTGGATTTGATACTCATTTCCAAATGAATCAAAAATGGTCTTTGGGTGCTGGTTTTGAATACTATCAACACGCTGATAATGGTGTAGAAAGTGTTCATACAAAAATGCCTGATACAATGACCAAAAACATTGCGGAAGGTTTGGCTAAAAACTTTTCTAACATGAAAGACGGTTGGGACGAATATGTAATCAAAACAAATGTTTCACACGAATTTAATGAATCTATGCAATTAACATTGTTCGTGGAATACACGTTTGATGATTCACATTCTGGTTCTCAAAACGGAACAGATGTTAAATTAGAAGCAGGTGCAAGATTTAACGCCAGATTCTAATCATAAAACAAAATTAACTTATATTGGACATTTGCACCCCGATTTCGGGGTGTAATTTTTATACCAATCAAATCCATTTAATGCTTTTATTAAAATTCGTTTTATGATATAATATACCCAAAGGAAGTAAAAAAACATGAAAAAGACAAAGTTTCTTGCGCTTTTGACAGGATTTGTTTCGGCTTTGCCATTTGCGGCTGATGCGACGTATCCTGTTTATGATCCGCAACAATTGGCGCGACAGGGTTATGTTATTAACACCGCGCAGTATCCACAAATAACGGGTCAGGCAGCAAATATCACGCCTCAACAAATGATTGCTGCATCTGCACTTAACAATCAACCTGTTGGTGTTAAGGTCGCTGCGGCTAATCCTAACCGTGTGACAGGCGCATTGCCACGTGTTGGTTCATCCGCTACAAATGCAGGTCGTCAATATTATCAATCTTCTGATTATGACAGATTGGCTGACAGTGGTTTGTATATCGGTTTTTCTGCCGCATACAGCACAATGATAAATGGACATATGTCTGCTGATTATGCAAGTGCTGATGATGCGTTTTTTGCACCTGGTTCTTTCCGTGCATCTGATTTCAGATCCGATACAGTGATTCCTTTACAAATTTCTGTTGGTGCAGCGATTAACAGTGATGTTCGTGTTGATTTTTCATTTTTACGGTATTCTGGGATATCTTACGCGGTTAATGCCCAGACATCTCAGGGTAATGGCGATTATATCAATGCAGAAGTTTCAGGTGGTGCAATCACCTCAAATTCTACTATGTTGAATGTTTATTATAATCTTGATTCATTTACTGGCAATATGGCTGGTGGTTCGTTGAGACCATATATTGGTGCTGGTGTCGGTGTTGCATTAAACACTATCGGCGATTATGTTGTTTTTGACCCCAGTGAATACGACGAAACAGGTGTTAACGATCCTGGTGCGGTTGCACCTGGTGGTTTGACCATGATTTCAGACGTTTATGGATACCATAATGGCGGGACCACAGAACAGTTAGCATTTGCATTAGAAGGCGGTGTCACAACTTCTATGAGTAACGGTTTAAAATTGGACTTGTTTGTACGTTATTCTTATTTGGGTAAGGTAAAAACATCTGGTTCTATCGTTGTATCACAAACAGAATGGTTAAGTGATGGTACTGGCGACGAATACCCCGCCCCATATGACAGTGTTTTCCATTATACAAATTGGACAGAAAGTGGAACATTGTCCAGTTTAGACGTTGGTGCAAGATTAAGATTGGAATTTTAGGCAACAAATATGAGAGAGAGAGTTTGTAAAATTTCTTTGTTTTCAGCGATCTTGGCGTGTGTCACAACAATGCCGGGTATAGCCGCAGTAAAGACAAAAAATTCTAATCGTTCTTATGCACCTGCCTATCAACAACTTAATGCTCTTACCCAACAACAAATGTACGCAAACCAAACAGCAAATGCCGCTGCTGCTAGTTTACCAGTAATGGTAGATGACGAAAAACTGGCAAATTCCATTGTAAACAATGAAGATGGTGCACCGAGTGTTTCTGATTTGGAAGCGTGTTCTTTGATTTATATAAATGGGAATTTTAAGTGGGGTGTACCAGAATATGGAATACAACGCGAACCACAATGTGTGGCTGTTGTAGAGTTGCGAGATGCGAATACAAATACTGTTTTGGCATCAACCACGGTTGCAGCAGGTCAATCTATTAATTGCAACATAGATAATTTCCCATATTCAAGTTATAATTTGTCTGCGTTGTCAAAAATTAAATTACCCTCTGATACTGCACCTACGATGGAAGATGTTATTGCTGTAATGAATCAGGAACAAAAGCAAAATGCTGGATTAAAAATCGCTGCAGGTGCAATTATCGCTGGGGTTGCTGGTAATTTATTGGCACCGAAAGATGCCACCGCAAAAACCAATGACAAAATTCCAATTGGAACAGGTAAAACCCAATTGATAGACACCGCAATTGGCGCGGCGGCTGGTGCGGGAATTATGGCGGCAAGCACATATTCCGGCAAGATCGCTGGCGATACGATAAAATCTACAGCTGTCAATGCAGCATCTGGAATGGTTGTTGGTAATATGTTGGCAGGTATGAATGGTGGGGATGCTGTTATAGCAACAACAAAATGTACTATGGGTGAAAAAGACGCAAAAGCTGAATACGATTGTGTTATTGGTAATGTTAGCAAAATATCAACCGACAGGTATCCAGAGGAGGGTTTCGATTTTTGTATAATATCTCAAAGTCGTAATGTAATATGTTGCGAAGGCGAAAATGATAATGAAACATCTAATTGCAAATCATATACGAAAGAGTTAATTGATATCAAATTAGAAAAAAACAGCAATTCACAAACCGATGCTCCTGACGATTTTGACAAAGTTTTTTACAAAACAAGTACAGATCAACGTGGATATTTAGTCAGATATTCCCAAGTAAAGGATGCTGAAGAACCGAATACATTTAAAATAATCCCTGACAGCGAAAACTCTGGTGATGAAACATATTACAAAATTGCTTCTGCAAAAATAGCTGGAGAAACAAGGCGCGCATATGCTGTGTTTGCCAAAGGCGCATTGAACAAGCCTTTTGGTTATAAAACTAGTGAGTGGGATGATTTAAACCAAACACACAAACCAAAGATTTATGCACGCAATTATGATGGCAGTATTGGTTCAGAATTTTCGTCAAAAGAGTATCGTTTCAATGCATCTTCACGTGATGCTGACGATGGTTCTCTGGTTGATTTGTCAAATAAATCCCGTATCAAAGGAACATTAGTTGGGACCGCTGCGGGCGGTGCTTTGGGCGGACTTGCTGGATATCAAGGCGCACAAACAGAAGTATCTGAAAGATGGGTCAGTTCATTACGTGAATATGAAGATTCTTTATCTAATTTTGTGTGCGTAACAGGAAATAGAGTCTTGTCCACGTATAATGCTTTGGCTGTTATACCTAAACCAGAAG